>Ga0075350_1000058_pt1 | contig 13193 bp, 9 predicted proteins | sample RushSE_TuleC_D1_FD_120070 | JGI IMG/M metagenome (GOLD analysis project Ga0075350, IMG submission 120070) | Natural and restored wetland microbial communities from the San Francisco Bay, California, USA, that impact long-term carbon... | ecosystem: Environmental > Terrestrial > Soil > Wetlands ... | reverse complement strand
TTCCGCTTTCGGAAAGCCGTTGGTTTGGTTTTAGTGTTGGTCCTCAACATGTTTGATAAAATCTTGTGCAATGAAAATCAGTTCCCACCTGCGTTTCGCTTCAATCCGCGCTCTCTGCGCCCCCCTTTATCCTTGATCTTCTCTTGACGCTGAGCGTCGGCCGTGATTTGATATTTAAGATGTGCAGATGATGGCCGACGGACGGTTATTCAGCGTCCGGGAGGAAATTCCTTAAACAGGAAGGAGCCCAACATGCCGGTTGCGGACTATACCATCTATTGTCAGATGATCGATCGGGCGCTGGCGGGCAAATTCGCCTACCCCGCCTTCAACGTCACCTCCATGACGACTGCCAGCGCCGTGCTCAAAGCCCTGGCCGAGTCCAAAAGCGACGGGATCATTCAGGTATCGACCGGCGGCGGCGCGTTTGCTTCCGGCTCGATGCTGAAGGACATGGCGCTCGGTGCCGGCGCCATCGCAGAGTACGTTCACCGAGTCGCCGACCGCTATCCGGTTTACGTCGCTTTGCACACGGACCACTGCCAGGCGGACAAGCTGGATCAGTTCGTAAATCCGCTGATTGCAGAGACGGAGCGCCGGCGCTCAAAGGGGCTGCCCAATCTTTTCAACAGCCACATGTTCGACGGCAGCGCCCTGCCGCTCAAAGAAAACCTCGACATCGCGGTCAAGCTGCTCGAGCGCTGCCAGAAGAGCGAGATCATCCTCGAGATCGAGGCGGGGGTAGTGGGCGGCGAGGAGGACGGCATCAAAGCCGAGGCCTCGGCCAAGCTCTACACCACGCCCGAGGACACCCTGGAAGTCGCCCGGCGGCTGAACGCGATCAAGGGGGCGCGCTACCTGCTGGCCGCCACCTTCGGCAACGTGCACGGCGTCTACAAGCCGGGCCAGGTGAAGCTCAAGCCCTCCATCCTGAAGACCTGCCAGGATGCGGTCGTCAAGGCCTTCGGTGAAAAAGCGCGGTTTGCGCTGGTCTTCCACGGCGGCTCCGGCTCGACAGTGGCTGAGATCCGCGAGGCGGTGGACTACGGGGTCGTCAAGATGAACATCGACACCGACACGCAGTACGCGTTCACCCGCCCAATCGCCGACCACATGATGAGAAACTATGACGGCGTTCTCAAGGTGGACGGCGAAGTGGGCAGCAAGAAGGCCTACGACCCTCGCACCTATCTCGCCGCAGCGGAGAAGGGCATGGCGGAGCGGGTGAAGCAGGCCGTAAAGGACCTGCGGGGGGAGGGGACCACCCTGTTCAAATGAGACATATGATGGAATTGAAACCAACGGATCTTGATGTGCAGCGGATCGGCGCGTGCCGCATCCAATCCCCCATTTCCGGGGTCCATTTTGTCGAAGATGGGGACCATGTCGTGCTTCAATCGAACCCGGCCGAGATCCAGCGCGTGTTGGCGGAGAGCGGGAACATCCTCGCTTTCGAAAAAGCCGGGCCCCGGGAGAAGATCTACTTCGACACCTCCAAGCTGAAGTGCGGCATCGTCACCTGCGGAGGTCTTTGCCCGGGCCTGAACGACGTCATCCGGGCGCTCGTTCTGAGCCTGTTCCACAACTACAAGGTCAAAACCGTGTTCGGTTTCCCCTACGGCTACGAGGGGCTTACCTATCGCTACGGGCACACCCCCGTTGAACTGGATCCGGGCGCCGTGAGCCGCATCCATGAATACGGCGGGACGATCCTGGGCTCATCCCGGGGCAACCAGGATATCGGCGAGATGGTCGACACCCTGGACCGTATGAATATCGGGATCCTCTTTGCCGTCGGCGGGGACGGCACGCTGCGCGGGGCCCAGGCCATCGCGGAGGAAATCCAGCGCCGGGGGGTCAAGATCAGCGTAATCGGCATCCCCAAAACCATCGACAACGACATCTCCTATGTGGAGCGGTCCTTCGGCTTTGAAACGGCGGTATCCGAGGCGGTCAAGGCCATCGACGCCGCGCACACCGAGGCCAAGGGCGCGCGCAACGGGATCGGGCTGGTCAAGCTGATGGGCCGCGAGTCCGGCTTTATAGCTGTCTTCGCCTCGCTTGCCCGCAGCGATGTCAACTTCTGCCTGATACCGGAAGTGCCGTTCACACTGGACAAGTTGCTCGAAAGCGTGCGGGACCGACTGCAGCGCCGCGGGCACGCGGTGATCGTCGTGGCCGAGGGCGCCGGCCAGGACCTGGTGGGGGACACCCAGGAGCGGGACGCCTCCGGGAACGTGAAGTTCAAGGATATCGGGCAGTTTCTGAAAGACCGGATCAACGCGCATTTCAAGAACATCGGCATGGATGCCACCCTGAAATACATCGACCCAAGCTACACCATCAGGGGGGTCCCGGCCAACGCCTATGATTCGGCCTTCTGCCTGCTGCTCGGCCAGAACGCCGTGCACGCCGGCATGGCCGGCCGCACCAACATGGTGGTCGGCTACTGGATGAACACCTTCACTCACGTGCCCATTCCGCTGGCGGTGTCCGCGCGCAAGAAGGTCGACCCGGCGGGCTGGGTCTGGAGCAGTGTGTTGACCAGCACCGGGCAGCCCAAGGAGATCAGCTGACCCGGATTGGAAGGACGTTGCCGGCCGTGATCCGGCGTTGTGCGGACATTTTATGGGCGCGCGTAACTGCTCAGGCGGCAAGGGTACAAGGGTTCAGGGGGGAAGTGTCTGCCGGCTTCTGATCGTTGCCGGCCCGATTCGTCCGTACGGGAGGAGGCCGAGGGGTTTAGCGTTTGCCCTCGCGGATTCCCTGAACCCCGAGCCCTTGAGACCTGAGCAGTTTCTGGCACCCTACACAAAGCGGAGATTTACACGCTATGACGCCTCGACGAATTGCCATTTCAACCGGCGGCGGGGACGCCCCGGGACTGAACGCCGTCATCCGGGCGATCGTGCTCGCCGCGCTGAACCGCGGCTGGGAGTGCGTGGGCATCCGGGACGGCTACAACGGCCTGCTGGCCCCGGCGGACTATCCCCAGGGGTGGCTCCTCCCTCTTGACCGCAGCGCGGTCCGCGGCATTACGCACCTGGGGGGCACCATTCTCGGGACCACCAACCGGGGCAACCCGTTGCGCTACCCGATGACGGCGGAAGACGGGAAGGTGGTTGAGAAGGACCGCACGGATGAACTCGTGGCCCTTTTCCGCAGACAGGGCCTGGACGCCCTGATCGCCATCGGCGGCGACGGCTCGCTTGAGATCGCCAGCGCCCTGCACCGCAAAGGCCTGAGCGTGATCGGGGTTCCCAAGACAATCGACAACGATCTGGACCGGACCGTGGTCACCTTCGGTTTCGACACCGCCGTGGACTTCGCTACCGAGTGCATCGATCGTCTGCACTCCACGGCCGAGTCGCACCAGCGAATCATGGTGGTCGAGGTCATGGGGCGCTACGCCGGCTGGATCGCCCTGCACGCCGGCTTGGCCGCATCGGCCGATGCCATTCTCATCCCAGAGATCCCCTACGATATCTTCCGGGTCGCCGAAAAGATCGCCGAACGCGAGCGCGGCCGGCGGCATTTCTCGATCGTCGTCGTGGCGGAGGGAGCGGCCCCCAAGGACGGCGCCCGCACGGTCCTGGAGGAAAAATCCGCCGGAAAGATGGAGCGGCTGGGCGGGGTCGGTCAGAAGATCGGCGCGGAGCTGGAGAAGTTGACCGGCAAGGAGTCGCGCGTGGTCGTGCTGGGCCACCTCCTGCGGGGCGGGCGGCCCACCGCCACCGACCGTCTGATCTCCCTGCGGTTCGGCGCGGCCGCCGTCAGGGCCCTGAGCGAGGGACGTTCCGGCATCATGGTGGCGTTGGCCCCGCCGACGGTCAACTATGTGCCGCTTGAATCGAGTATCCGGCGGATGAAAACGGTTCCGCTGGACTGCGACACCATCCTCACGGCGCGGGATCTCGGGATCAGCTTCGGGGACTAGCAAGGGTCTTTAAAAAAGGCGCCTCAGGCCGTGATCCGTCGTTGTGGGGCTTTTGTAAATGCTCACATATGCTAATAGGCTGCGCTTTCCAAAGCGCCGCCTGCCTTGGCTGACGGCCGGATACTTGCTTTTCAACACCCTTGCGGAGGGAGCGCTCAGCGCCACCCGATCGGGTCGTACCCCTTTTCCTTTAGGCAGCGGTTCACAAAGTTCCGGAAGACGGGATCCGGCTCGTCGGATTTGAGGGCACCGTGAACCAGGCCGCCTGCCGCCCCGCCGGCCGCGCCTGCCGCCGCTCCCCGCCCCAGGTTCCCCAGCACGGCTCCGGTCGCCGCTCCCACGGCCCCGCCGGCGGCCGCCCCCCCCGCGGTGCTTTTCGCGATGTCGGCCCCCTGGTTTCCCTCGGCGCCGCTGTCCTTGGCGTAGCGGAGGCACTCGTCGATGTCGCGCTGGGCGGTTTCATTGCCGACTTGTTTGAGGTGGGCGTTGGGGTAAAGCACGGGCCGTTTCTCCGCACAGGCTAAGCATATCATTATTGCGACCCCCAGAAAGGCGATCAGCTTCCCCTTCATGTTTCTGCTCCCGATATTAGGGTTCAAGGGCTCCAGTAGAATGCCAAAGGTATCCGCCCGAGCGTGAGGTTGCTTTTGGGGCGGCGCTACCGCGCGACGGGTTGTGGTCTGTGCCAAAATAGGCTGCAAATGGGTCATTTTCAAGAAATTTATTGATTTCCTCAAGTATTCATCGAAGCCGCCGATACCTTGTAAGGAGGGGTGTGCCCCGATATCAACGCCGGATCGCCTCCCAAGAGAGAGGAAATCAACGTGGACGAAGAAAAACTCAGACACATCATGACTCAGGTCAAATCATTTCCAGGCATGCCGGCCACGGCGGCCCGGCTCATGCCCCTGCTCCAGAACCCGGACTCCAGCGCCAGCAAAATCGAAGAGATCCTCAAATACGACCCCGGGTTGACGGCCAATATTCTCAAGCTTACCAACTCGGCTTATTTCGGCCTTCCGTCACGGGTCAGCTCCGTGCGTCAGGCCATCATGTTGCTGGGGTGGAAGCGCCTGCTGCAGCTGGTGATGACAATGTGCATGAGCGCGCTCATGAAAAAGCCGGTGCCGGGCTATGACCTGCCGCGGGGAGAGCTGTGGCGGCATTCGGTGGCGGTTTCCGTGGCAGCAGACCTGCTCGTCAAGTCCTTGAGCATCAGCGACGCGGACGAAGTGTTCACCGCCGCGCTGCTCCACGACATCGGCAAGCTCATTCTGGGCGACTATGTGCAGGAGGACCTGGAGAAGATCGAAGGGATGGTGACCAAGGGCATCTCGTTCGAGGTGGCGGAATATGTCGTGCTGGGGACGAACCATGCAACCATCGGCGCGAGGATCCTGCAAAACTGGTCGCTGCCCCAGGAGCTGGTCAATGCGGTCAGCTGGCACCACGATCCTGAAAGCTGCGATCACTACTGCCTGCTCAGCGACGTGGTGCATGTGGCCAACATCGTGGGGCGCCGGGTGGGCTTCGGGAAGGGCCGCGACGGTCAAGCCCTGGAGCCGTCGCTTGAAGTCGCCGAGCGCCTGGGGGTCAACCAGAACCACATCGACACGCTTGCCGAACAGACCCTTCAGGAAGTGGGAAGGCTGGCGGAGATCCTGAACTGACACGCGGCGTTCGGCGCTCGCGTCAGAGGTAGTCCCTCCATTTCCAGCGGATTATCCCCTTCGCCTGCTCACATTCCAGGTTCCCCTGCCGGGCTGCCGCTTCCAGGGCGTCCCGGATTCGTTCCTTCCCGTGATGCGTTGCAGCGTCCACCCGGCGGATCAGGGCATTCAGATATCCTGCGGCTTTCGTTTCCTCACTGACCGGCCAGGTCCCGGCCTGCTCTATGACCGTCTTCATCATGAGATCATAAATTAAAACAATCCGCTCCAGGTTGGTCAACTGGTGGGCCTCGTCGGCGCCGGCTTTCCCGTTTTGCATGCGCTCCTTGATGTCGCCCAGGTAGCGGTTGAACCGGTCCTCCCACTCTACGGCGATCTCGTCGAGCATCTGCCGGGTCACGGTTTCGGTCTCGGTGACGGCGCGGTTGGCATGGTAGCGGGACCAGTCGTCGGTGAGGATGCGGAGGTCGAGGTCGCGGCAGCGCTCGCGCACCTCGGTCCCGGGAAACGGCGCGAGGATGTGGAATCCATAGACCAGCCCTTTGCTCTCCAGCCGCTTGCCGAATGCGATGGTTTCACGCAGGGTGTCCGGCGTCTCTCCGGGCAGCCCCAGGATAAAGGACGCAAACGGCGTGACACCCGCCTGTGAACACATATCCACCGCCGCCACGACCTGCTCCAGGGTGATTCTTTTTTTGATGGTCTTGAGGATGCCGGCATTGCCCGATTCGATCCCGAAGCTGACCGCCGTGCACCCGGCGGCTTTCATCTTGGCAAGGATTTCTTTTGAAACGGTGTCCACCCGGGCAAATGAGGTCCACTGGATGCTGAGACCCCGCCGCACAATTTCATCGCAGACGGCCGCGCATCGGTGCGGATCGGCGGTGAACAGGTCGTCGGCCAAATTCACCTGGTGAAACCCCAGCGTCGCCAGGTAGGCCAGTTCATCCACGACCCGCGCGGGGCTGTGAAAGCGCACCCGAGCCCCCACCATCCGGCGGCCGACGCAGAAGATGCATTGATGGGGGCAGCCGCGGGAGGTGGTCATGCTGATGGGCATGCCCAAGGCCCGGTAACGGCCGAGCGGCAGCAGCCGGCGGGCGGGCATGGGCAGGGTGTCCAGGTCCCGGATGAAATCCCGGCCGGGCGTAAAACGGATGCCGTCGCCGGCGCGCCAGGCGATGCCCTTGACGGAATCAAGCCCTGTCCCGGCCTCGACCGCGCGGCTGAGCTCAACGATGGTCCGCTCGCCTTCGCCCAATGCGACGGCGTCCAGAGCGGGGCAGGCCGACAGGGTTTCCGATGCGCTGAAGGTGACGTGCGGCCCCCCCATGAGCGTGAAGACCTGCGGGGCGAAGCGTTTTACGTCCGCGACGACGGCCAGGGCGTTGTCGACGTTCATGGTGACGGCGGTGAGTCCGACCAGTTCGGGCCGGAATTCATCCAGGCATTCAGCGAGGAGGTCTTCGCTGTGCGGGGTGACCACCAGGTCGAGCACTCGGACCTCGATTCCCGCTTCCTCGAGGGCCGCGGCGAGATAGGCCAGCCCCAGCGGCGGGGAAGGAGTTTCGGAGATGGGGTAAAACGGGTTGACCAGGAGGACGCGCATGAGATTCGATCGGTGTTCCTTGAGAGAATAGGTCCGATAGGCCCCAAAAAGCAGGTCCGATACGTCCTATGGGACCTATTAAAAACCGGGGCCTGAACCGGAACGGCTCAGGCCCCGCGTGAAGCCGATTTAAATGCGCAAACCGACTAGAACAGCCCGGACACCGCGCCGGTTTTCACGTCCACGTCGATCCGCCGGAAGGCCGGGTTGGAGCTCGTCCCGGGCATCAGGCTGATGGTGCCGGCGCAGGGGCAGAGGAACTTGGCGCCGGAGTAGATCAGGACGTCGCGGATGGGGAGCGTCCAGCCCTTGGGTACGCCCTTCAGCACCGGGTCGTGGGTCAGGGACAGGTGGGTCTTGACCATCATGGTGGCGAAGTCCGCGTACTTGGGATCGGCCTCCAGCATCTTGGCCTTGGCTTCGGCATCCGGGGTCCAGGCAACGCCGTCGGCGCCGTAGACCTCCTTGGCGATCAAGGCCACGCGCTCGCGCAGCTTCATCTCGAGCGGGTAGAGGAATTTGAATTCCGACTTTTCGTTGCAGGCGTCGATGACGGCGTCGGCCAGCTCGAGAGCGCCTTCGCCGCCCTTCAGCCAATGCTGGGACTCGGCGCAGCGAGCGCCGGCCGCTTCGGCCGCCTTCTTGACCGCCTTCACTTCAGCGTCGGTGTCGGTGTAGAAGCGGTTGACGCAGACCACCGGGTTTATGCCGGACTTGCGGATGACGTTGATCAGATGGACCATGTTGGCGCAGCCCTTTTCCACCAGGCCGAGGTTCTCCTTGGTGTACTCATCGGGCAGGGCCTTGCCGGCCACAACCTTGGGCCCGCCGCCGTGCATCTTGAGGGCGCGAATGGTGGCGGTCAGCACCGACACATGGGGTTTGAGGCCGCTGTTGCGGCACTTCACGTTCCAGAATTTCTCGAACCCGATGTCGGCCGCAAAACCCGATTCGGTCACGTGGTAGTCGAACATCTTCAGGCCGATACGGTCGGCTATGATCGAGGACTGGCCGACGGCGATGTTGGCGAAGGGGCCGGCGTGCACCAGGCAGGGCTGGTACTCGGCCGTGCTCATGAGGGTCGGGTTAATGGTGTTGCGCATGAAGGCGGTCATGGCGTTGCCGACCTCGAGATCGCCCGTGGTGACAGGCTTGCCGCTCTTGTCGAAGGCCACCGTGATCTCGTTCAGGCGCTTCTTGAGATCCGCCAGGTCCTTGATGATCGAGAGGATGGCCATGCACTCGGAGCCGACCGCGATGCCGAACTTGGACTGCATCATGAACCCGTCGGTGCGGCCGCCGATGCCGATGATGATGTTGCGCAGGGCCTGGGCGCAGAAGTCCATGATCCAGCCCATCTCCACCCGGGTGGGGTCGATGTCGAGCCGGCGCATCTTGGTCAGGCGGGCGAGCTGCTCGTCGTTGTAATTGCGCTCGTGCTGCATGCGCGAGGTCATGGCCACCATGGCGAGGTTGTGGGCGTTCATGATGTCGTTGATGTCGCCGGTCAGCCCCAGGGAGAACTCGGTCATGGGGATCAGAAGCGCGTTGCCGCCGCCGGCTGCCGTGCCCTTGACGTTCATGGTGGGACCGCCGGAGGGCTGGCGCAGGGCGCCGCCGACGTTCTTGCCGCGCTTGCCCAAGCCTTCCATAAGACCCACGGAGGTGGTGCTCTTGCCTTCTCCGAGCGGGGTCGGGGTGATGGCGGTGACTTCGATATACTTCCCGTCCGGCTTGCCCTTGAGGCGCTCGATGATCTTCAGAAAGTCCAGCTTGGCGAGACGGCCCATGGGCAGCATCTCCTCTTTCTGCAAACCCAGTTTCTGCTGCCATTGCTCGGGGGCGGGCATGTTCTTTTCGGCTGCTTCGGAAATCTGCCAGTCGGCCATCTTCGTTGCATCGTAGGGCATCGCTGTGGTCCTCCTTTTTGGTTTGGCGTTATGGATTCAACTGCGGGCGGAGCGGTAACATCATCGCACTTGCGGTTCTTCAGGCGGCCCGCTGCGGTGCGATTTGGCAACATCCTTGGACGTTTGGGTAAGGGTCTATAACATCCGGCCCGCTGTTTAGCAAGAAAATTATTCCTGTGGAAGAGGCGCCGCGGCTGGCTCCAACTGGTGGAGACGGTAGTAAAACCCCCGCTGGTCCATCAGCCGGGAGTGGGTGCCGGACTCGATGATCCGGCCCCGGTGCATGACCAGGATGCGGTCGGCGCCGCGCACGGTGGACAGGCGGTGGGCCACCACCAGGGCGGTGCGGCGCCGCATCAGGCGCTCCAGGGCCTGCTGGATCCACTGCTCGGTCTGGGAGTCGATGGCGGAGGTGGCCTCGTCGAAGAGGATGATCTGCGGGTTGCGCGCAAAGGCCCGGGCGATGGCGATGAGCTGGCGCTCGCCGCTCGAAATCGAGCCTCCGCCCTCACCGAGAACGGTGTCAAGGCCCTCCGGCAGCCGCGCGAGGAGGCGATCCAGGTTGGAAGCGGCGAGAATGTCGGCTTCCCCACCGGAGGGCCGCCCGGGGGTTCCCTGGAAAATGTTGTCGCGGATGGTGCCGGAAAACAGGAAGGGGTCCTGCATGACCAAGGCCATCCGGTCGCGGTAGACGGCGCTCGGGTAGTCGCGCAGGTCACGGCCGTTGATCGTCACCCGGCCGGCGGCCGGGTCATAGAGCCGGGGGATGAGGTTGATGAGCGAGGTCTTGCCGGCGCCGGTGGGCCCCACCACGGCCAGGGTTTCACCCCGGCGCAGTTCGAAGCAGACGTCTTTCAGTACAGGCTCCCCCGGCGCATAGCCGAAGGTCACATGCTCGAAGCGCAGCTCGTCGATGGCGGACAGCCCGGGGAGGCTTCCGGCCGGCGGGGGTGCCGGCTGGGGCAGCACGGTGTGCGTGTCCATGACCAGGAAGATGCGTTCGGCCGAGGCCATGGCGTTCTGCAGGATGTTGTATTTTTCCGCGAGGTCCCGCAGGGGCCGGAAGAACATGCGGATATAGGAGATGAAGGCCACCAGGGCCCCCAGGCTCAGCGCGTCGCCCATTACCTGGCCGCCGCCGTACCAGATGATGAGTGCCACGGCCGTCAACGCCAGCACCTCGATCAGCGGCATGAAAACAGCGAGCACCCGGATCTGCTCCATGCCGGAGAGGTAGTTGGCGTGGTTCAGCCCGGCGAAGCGGCGGAAGTTGTCGGCTTCCTGGCGGTAGAGCTGGATCACGCGCATGCCGCCGATGGTTTCGGCAAAGCGGGTGTTGATTTCGGCCACCTGCACCCGCAGGGTGCGGAAGATGTGGCGGGCCCGTTTGGAGAACCGGATGGAAGCAGCGGCCACCACCGGCAGGACGATGAAGCTGATCAGCGCCAGCTTCCAGTTCAGCACGAGCATCACGGCAGCGATGCCGGCCAGCAGAACCAGGTCCTTGAAGACGAAGGAGATGAACGAGGTGAAAAGTTCGTACATGTTCTGGATGTCGCTGGTTGTGCGAGTCACCAGCCGGCCCACCGGGTTGCGGGTGAAGAACTCCAGGGCCAGGTCCTGGGTGTGTCGGAACAACCGCATGCGCAACTCGTGCATGATCCGCTGGCCGGTGACCTCCATTATGACCGACTGGGCGAAGTTGAGCAGAAAATCGAAAATCACCAGGGCCCCGAAAACCCCTGCAATAAGCGACAGGCCCTCCAGGTCGGCGCGGCGCAGCCGGGCCACATCCTCCCGGCTCAGGGAGGCCAGGGACTCGTACGGGACGCGGGCAACGGCCCCCTCGACGCGCGCCAGGTCCGGGCGGCGCTGCAGCACCTCGGCCGCAGCCGGGTCGGACACCTCGATCTTCAGGCGCCGGTCGCCAGCGGCCGCTTCGGAGGCGAAAGGCACGATGTGGCGGTCGATGGCCAGCTTGGTGACATAGGGCAGGGTCACGTCCAGAAGAGTGATCAGGACCACCAGACCGATGGACCAGCGCAGCAGGGAACGGTGGGGGCGGACGAACGGATAGAGCCGCCGCAGGAGCTTGGCGTCGTAAGGTTTCCCCAGGCTGGTTTCTTCGAAATAGTCCAGGTCAGGCCGCATGCGGCGCCTCTTCGATTTCCTGGAGACGATAGGTCCGGGCGTAATAGTCGCTGGTTTGCATCAGCTCCGCGTGCCGGCCGGCGGCGGCGATTCGGCCGCGGTCGAGCACCACGATCCGGTCGGAAAAAGCAAGAGCCGAAAGCCGGTGCGATGCGATGAGGATGGTCTTGCGACCGGCCAGCCCGCGGAGGGTGCGGGTGATCGCCGCGCCGGTTTCGAAATCCACCTGGCTGATGGGGTCGTCCAGAATCATCACCGGCGCTTCGGCGAGCAGGCAGCGGGCCAGCGCCACGCGCTGCTTCTGCCCGCCGGAGAGCATCACGCCCCTTTCGCCCACCACGGTGTCGAATCCGTGGGGAAAGGACCGCACGGTGTCGAGCAGCGCGGCGGCGCCGGCCGCTTTCTCGAGGCGCTCCTGCGGGACATCGGGGTTGCCGAAGGTGATGTTGTCGCGGATCGTGCCGGCGAAGAGAAACGGTTCCTGGGGCATGAAGGCGACGGCCGCCCGCAGGTCCTCGACCCGCAGGCGGCGGACCTCCCGGCCGTCCAGCCGCACCCGACCGGTAGTGACGTCATAAAGCCTGGGGATCAGACTGAGCAGGGTGGTCTTGCCGCTTCCCGGGGGGCCGACGATGCCGAGCACCGAGCCTGCCGCGATGGACAGGTCGATGCCGTCGAGGGCTCGCGCCAAATTTGCATCCGGGCTGCCGGGGTAGCTGAAGCCGACGGCTTCGAAGGCAACGCCCCCCCGGAATGTCCCCAGGGATTGGGCGTCGGGTGCGGTGCGGATGTCGGGCGTGGCGGCGAGGATCGCATGGACCCGCTCCAGCGACGCCCGGCCTCTTTGGATGAGGTTGGTGACCCAGCCCAGCGCCATCATCGGCCAGGTGAGAAGCCCGAGGTAGCTGATGAAGGCCACGAAGTCCCCCGGCGTGATGGCGAACAGAATCGTCTGGCGACCGCCTACCAGCAGGACCAGCGCCATGCTCAGGTTGGTGAACAACAGCATCATCGGGAAAAAGGCGCCGGTGATTCTCACCAGCCTGAGGTTTTCATTCACGTAAGCCCTGGAAGCCGCCTCCACGCGCGCGGCCTCCGTCGCCATGCGGTTATGGGCCTTGATCAGGCGGATCCCGGCGAAGCGCTCCCGGATGATTTCGGTCAAATCGGAGAAAGCCGCCTGCACCGTCTGGTACCGGCGGTGCATTTTGCGGCTGAAAAATCGCGTGCCGACGGCGATCAGAGGCATCGGGATGAGGACGACGCCGGTCAGGGCGGGGTCGATGTAGGCCATGAATGCAATCGCGGCCGCCCCCATGACCACGGCGTCGTTCAGGGCCACCAAGCCCATGCCGGTCGCCATGCGGATCTGCTGGATGTCGTTGGTGGCGTGGGCCATGAGGTCGCCCGTACGGGTGCGGTCGAAGTAAGCGGCCGACAGGCTCTGCAAATGGCTGAAAAGCCGGTCGCGCAGCCCCTGCTCCACCCGGCGGGAGGTGCCGAGCAAGCACAGCCGCCAGACGTAGCGAAAACCACCGACGAGGGCCGCCATGACGCAAATATAGGCGGCATAGAGCAGCATCTGTCCGCTCTCGGCGCGCATGGCCGCCAGATCGTCCACCGCCCATTTGATGACCCGCGGGATGACGAGCTGCACCACGTCGACCACGATCAGGCTCAACAGTCCGATGAGGATCCTGGCCCGGTTTTCCGCGAAATAAGGCGTGATGAGCCTGAGAGAAGACATTTAAAAACAGCGCTCTCCTTTTTGATCAACCCAGGGTGGCATAACACAGCCTGTGAGGATCGGCAACCTCGATCGGGGGGAAAACAGTGCTGTTTTTCGGCGTTGACTTTGATCACGCCGGTTGCTATTTTAACCGCATGGAACTTGGGAATATTGTTGAATATATCGA
>Ga0075350_1000045_pt1 | contig 14137 bp, 14 predicted proteins | sample RushSE_TuleC_D1_FD_120070 | JGI IMG/M metagenome (GOLD analysis project Ga0075350, IMG submission 120070) | Natural and restored wetland microbial communities from the San Francisco Bay, California, USA, that impact long-term carbon... | ecosystem: Environmental > Terrestrial > Soil > Wetlands ... | reverse complement strand
CAAAACCAATAGATATCAAATTCGTACTGTGAATATCACGCTCAGATTATATTTCATGTGTCCATCCCATATTTCGTGCATCTTTTGCAATGAATACCTGGAAGGTATCTCACAATTTTAAAACCTCATAAAGCCTGAGATATTAAGAATATCAGACCGTGCACTACTTGCCATAGACCGCAGTCGCTTCAAATAAATCGAAGTATAGCTTGTAAACGATATTCTTCAGTTTTTAAAATAGCAGGGTTGACGAATTTTTAAACAGACTTTTTTCCAATCGGCAAAGAATTTATGTCATGGCTTCATTGATAACACGCTTAATTCTCTCGCGATTCACGCTCAAGCTGAAAAACTGTTTTTCGGAAACATTGCTGAAGCGGGCAAGCACCTTACGCTTAATTTGCTCCTGATCTTCAAAAATAGCCATCGTCCGGCAAATAAGGCTCTACTTTTCAAACTGAAGTAACGTAATCGTAGCGTCTCGTGTTTTGTCGTCATTAGGTAAAGCCTGCACGAACAGCGTCGGGAATATACTATTTATTTTCATCAAATCCGGGTCTTATAAAGGCTCTTGCATCCGGGAATTGGGTTTCAACACGGCTTTTTATATGCTCCAACATCGTAATAAAATCCAAAATCTGTTTGGCCTGACCGGGGAAAACAGTCAGCAATACCTTCCAGGCAGCCATTGAACGATCTATGCCGATCAAAGCGACTTTTGCAGACCCGTCGGAATCTTTGGGAAGCTCGTCAAGATCGAGTGTTTCTTTCGTTGAACCGCTGTTAATGGCCCTTTGGAGCTTTACATGAATTTGCCATTGATACCATCTGATGATTTCGACGGCATCATTGATACCCTCTGCTTCCCGGACAGAATTGATTTGCGAGGAGATAATCCGGATTCGATTCAATTCCTCTTCTTTTTCAAGAAATAAATATTCATTTTCATCGAACCACCGGTAAACAGCTTTTGCATAGCTCTCGGATGCATGGGATATAAGATGTTCAAGCGCACTTTCTTTTTGGAAGTCATCCTGGTTAGGGTCATTTTTCATATCCATTGCATCAAGATCGATGCCTTGTTCTTTGGCCATTTCTTTAATCATGGTCAACGTACTGTTGAGCATTTCGGATAATTTGTCCCAAAAGGCTTCGTTGAGCTCGTCAATTTTTTCAAGATCGCCAAACTGTTCTTTGGCAAGAGCGCAATTCAAACATCTCGAAGTGAACGGGCATCGTTCGCACCACCGGTCGCAATAATTATAAATGCCCGAAATATATTTTGCATCTTTCGCCAGTTTCTTCAAATTGTCTTTATCCATATGATAAACATTCCAAAACAATCCTTTCGAATTATTCTTCAAAAGGACCAACATATCCGCAGACACCGGTTCGGGGAGAATTCACCAGCGGCATTGCATAATCTTCACCACATTCGTGCGCTTCCATACATTTGTCACAGTAATCCTCCATGCATAACGCGCAGATTTGAGAGGCAATCTTTTTGCAATTTTGGCATTCAAATACCGGCGGATGATTTCTGGCGAGTATTCTGATGGGTGTATCCATAACCCCCTTTCTGATAGACACAACCTGCAGCGACAGTTCCGTCGGTGTTCCAAAATCATATTCATGGCTGAATTTATCTTTGAGATTCAACACGTCCTCAAGGGGTATGTCCATTGATTCGGGCGCGTCTCCCCAGAAGTCGTCGTGTTCTTCATAACTTGAATACGAAACGCCACGAATGGTAAATTGACTTAGATGCCCGCAACATTCCAGCCATATTTCCCTTAAGAATTTATCAAGTTTAAAAAGGGTTGCCGTGCCTTTCATTTCAATATGAAGCCAGTAGGGCCCCCAGGCTGATATCGCCAAATGGTATATGTCGCCTTGTTTTTTTCTCCGATTTAAGGCTTCATCTATTTCTTTTTTGGCCTCGCAGGCCAATAAATGTTTTCCAATACCTCTTCCCGAAAAAATTTTATGACAGAAACGACATTCACCTTCACTGTGCTTTTGGCCCATTGTTACCTCCACAATTGGTCTTCATCCCACAAAATTCACAACGCCTTGAACTTGAACTATTAAGTTTGCCGGCTCAATCCTGATTCCTTTGAGACACCGAACTCCTTGACCAGTTCAATAATATCAAAAACTCTGATTTCATTATCGGTAACGGTTTCCTTTTCCCTTGTCAATCGGCAAATGAAGTTTATTCATTCTCACCCATAAATGAGCAACGGGGACACCTTGAAGGATTGATCGGTTAGTATTCAAATGAGTACCTCCAAATCAAATTGATAGTCAATAATTGTTCGGAATTTCATAAATTTGCTTGATATTTCCGATTCCGATTCATATTTTAACAAAGTAAAGAATTTAACCAAAAGGAGCGGCCATGACACGAAATGATCTCCCGATTCCCTCTCATTTTGATCCCGAAACGGTGGGACAGGTATGGAAAGTGCGGTATCAGGAGCGCAGTGAAGCCGCAGAAAAATGGAGAAATCGGCATGGCATCAGTGCCGCCGCCAAAGATACGTTCAGAATCTGCCTCCTGCTCGTGGATATCCAGAACACATTTTGTATTCCGGAATTCGAGCTTTTTGTCGGTGGCCGATCAGGAACTGCTGCGGTGGATGACAACATCCGGTTGTGCGAATTTATCTACCGAAATCTGGATATCATCACCCAGATTTGTCCGACCATGGATACCCATCAGGCCATACAAATCTTTCACAGCATTTTTCTGGTCAATGAAAAGGGGGAGCACCCGGCGCCTTACACGCTGATTTCTTCGAAAGACGTGGAAAGGGGTTTCTGGAAGTTCAACCCCGAAGTCGCCCAAAGTCTGAACATCGATGAAACATGGGGACAGAACTTCCTGCGTCACTATACCCGGAAACTAAAGGATGGCGGAAAATACGATCTCACCATCTGGCCGTATCATGCCATGCTGGGCGGCATCGGCCATGCGCTGGTTTCAGCGGTTGAGGAAGCCATTTTTTTCCATGGTATCGCACGACACTGCCCGGCTGATTTTCAGGTCAAGGGAAACAACCCGTTTACGGAGAATTATTCGGTATTAAGTCCCGAAGTGTTAATCGATGCCGACGGGAATCGAATCGCACAAAAAAACACCGGGTTTATTGGGAAACTTTTGGAATTTGATGCGGTAATCATTGCCGGACAGGCAAAAAGCCACTGTGTGGCATGGACCATTGATGACCTGTTGAACGAGATGGAGTTCTCGGAAAAAGAACTGGCCAAGAAAGTGTATCTTTTGGAGGATTGCACATCTCCGGTGGTCATTCCCGATGTGGTGGATTATACGGATCGGGCGGATGCCGCTTTTCAACGATTTTCCGACGCAGGAATGCACATTCTTCAATCCACGGATTCGCTGAGGAACTTGCCCAATATTATCCATTAAACATGAATCAAATTTGGGGGCCGAATTTTCATGACCGAACACCATCGAGCAGGGCCACTGTTTACGGATCTTTACGAATTGACCATGGCCGCCAGTTATTTTGCGAACAAGGTCTTTGATGTCGCCACATTTTCCCTGTATATCCGAGATGTTTATGCTACCCGAAATTATTTCGTGGCTGCAGGTCTCGAACAGGTATTGGATGAACTGGCAGCCTTCCACTTTTCTGATTCGGATATAAACTACCTAAGGAGTACCGGTCGTTTTTCGGAACACTTCCTTGACTACCTGAGGCAGCTCCGATTTACCGGAGACGTTCATGCCATGCCCGAGGGAACGATCTTTTTTGCCAACGAGCCGGTCATGGAAGTGACGGCACCGATTGTCGAGGCCCAACTCATCGAAACCTTTGTGTTGAACACCATCGGATTTCAAACCATGATCGCTTCCAAAGCGGCCCGGTGTTTTCATGTCGCTGCCGGCCGTGCATTGATTGATTTTTCCCTGCGAAGAACCCAGGGACAGGACGCCGGAATGAAAGTTGCCCGCAGCACATTTATTGCCGGATTTGCGTCAACCAGCAATGTCCTGGCCGGGAAAATATACGGTATTCCCATCTCCGGGACCATGGCGCATTCCTATGTTTCTGCCTTTGACAGCGAGCGTGATGCCTTTTTTGCATATGCGGATACATTCCCGGATCATTCCATATTTCTTATCGACACCTATGACAGTGTTGAAGGCGCTCGACATGCCGCTGCCGTCGCCAAAGAAATGCAGAAAGAGGGGCATGCACTCATCGGCGTTCGGCTTGACAGCGGATACATGGCGGGCCTCAGCCGGAAAGTTCGCAAAATATTTGATGATGCCGGCCTGTTGGATGTTAAAATCTTTGCCAGCAGCGGATTTGATGAGTTTAAGATCGCCAGGGTAATTTCGGAAGGTGCCCAGATCGATGCATTTGGGGTGGGGACCAAAGTCGGGGTTTCCGCGGATGCCCCTTTTGTTGATGTCGTCTACAAGATGGTCCGGTTTAAAGGGCGCGACGTGAGGAAGCTGAGCCCGGGCAAGGTAACCCTGGCCGGTGAAAAGCAGGTCTTTAGAAAGTCGGATCAAAACGGACGTTATTCGGAAGATATCATCGGCCTGAGAGACGAAACCATTGCCGGCGGGAAACCTTTGCTGGAAAAAGTGTTGGGGAAGGGAAGGGTGTTGCGCCCGCATCCTGAACTTCACACGCTGCAGGAAAGGTTTATAAAAAACTTTGCCGCGTTAGATGACAAATACAAGTCGATCCAGGATTATAAAGCCTATCCTGTCAAACTCAGCACTCGCCTGCAAAAGCTGCAGAACTATTCTGCATTGTTTTGAATTTTGTAATTTGGTCATTGGGATTTGCTTGTAATTTTGGATTTGATATTTGGAATTTCCAATCAAACAGCACATGCTGAAAAAGTTCACCATTTCGCACTTCAAGGTGAAGAGTTTGCCCCAGATTATAACCCCAGATACGCCTTTTTTACCTTTTCATTTGAGAGCAGATTTTCAGCGGATGCCGAAAGGGTGATGCGTCCGTTTTCCATCACATAACCCTTGTGCGCCACGTGTAGTGCAAGATTGGCATTCTGTTCCACGAGAAAAATCGTCGTATTGTTCTCGGCATTTATTTTTTTGATGATTCCAAAAATCTGTTTAACCACCAAAGGCGCCAATCCCAGGGAAGGCTCATCCATCAACAGAAGTCGGGGTCTGGCCATCAGTGCCCTGGAAATGGCGAGCATCTGCTGTTCGCCGCCGCTGAGGGTTCCGCCGGCCTGATGGCGTCGTTCGGCCAGAATCGGGAACAGCTCGAAGATGTATTCCATATCTTCCTTTATCCGGCTTTTATCATTTCTTAAAAATGCGCCCATATCCAGATTTTCCATTACCGTCAAATATGGAAAAATTCTGCGGCCTTCGGGGACCTGACAAATTCCGAGAGAAACGATTTTGTTCGGACTCAGGTCGTGAATCGGTTGGCCCATAAACCATATTGTTCCGGTTCTTGGGGGGACGATCCCGCAAATCGTCATGAGGGTTGTTGTTTTTCCTGCTCCGTTGGCACCGATCAGGGTGATGATCTGTCCCGCTGATACCTCCAAACTGACCCCTTTAAGTGCCTGAATGTTTCCATAATATGTCTCTACGTTTTCAAGCCTAAGCATTGATCTCTTCTCCGAGATATGCCTTTATCACCTCAGGATTGTTCTTTATCTCATAAGGCGTTCCCTGTGCGATTTTTTTCCCGTAATCGACGACAAAAATTTGATCGGAAATGCTCATTACCAGTTTCATGTCATGTTCGATAAGCAGGATAGAGATATTTTCATTGTCCCGAATCGATAAAATTAAGTCGTCCAAATCTTTTGTTTCGTGGGGATTCATACCGGCAGCAGGTTCGTCAAGAAGGAGCAGAAAAGGATCCGTGGCCATGGCCCTGGCGATTTCAAGGCGGCGCTGAGCCCCGTATGGAAGGTTCATGGCAAATTCATTGACAAAGTCGGTTAGGCCGATCTTTTCAAGAATCAGATAGCTGTCCCTTACCACGTTTTTTTCTTCTTTCACTGTTGAAGGGCCTCTGAATATTGCCCCAGCGATACCGGCCGACATGCGGCAGTGTCGACCGATCATGACATTCTCCAGAACGGTCATATTGGGAAACAGGCGAATGTTCTGAAATGTTCTGGCCAGACCGAGTTCGGTTACACGGTTAGGCTTGAGGCCGTTTAAGCGCACCGATTTTTTCCCGGGTGGTGAAATGAACATATCGCCTTGTGTGGAAGGATGGATGCCGGTGATGCAGTTAAAAAATGTGGTTTTGCCAGCACCATTGGGACCGATAAGGGCGACGATTTCTCCTTTATTAACTTCGAGATTCAGGTTGTCCAGTGCCCGAAGCCCGCCGAAATCCATGGTCAAATTTTTAACTTCAAGTATCGGTTTCATTTACGGACTCTTTGGGTTATTGTTTTTCTAACCCTTCAAAATGGTATGTTCGTCGCACATCACTGATGATTCCTCCTGGACGAAATACCATCATCAGCACCAGAACGCTTCCGAAAATAAGCATTCGATATTCGGAAAACGCCCTGAGATATTCCGGTAGAAGGATCAACACTAACGAACCGACAATCACACCGATAATGGAACCCATTCCTCCCAGCACAACAATACAGAGGATAATTATCGATTCCCATATGGTGAAGCATGCAGGATTGATAAACGTCGTTTTGGCTGCAAAAATGACACCTGCCATTCCAGCCCAGGTTGCACCCAAGGCAAAGGCGGTCAGTTTGGTTGCCCTTTTATCGATGCCCATGGCCTGGCAGGCGACTTCGTCTTCCCGAAGAGCGATCCAGGCCCGTCCGATTCTAGAGTCCTGCAAACGATTAACAACGAAAATGGTAAACAAAACAAGGCCGATCATAATGTAATAAATATAAATGGTGGCATTATGAACAGAAAAATCGATACCGAAAAATGAAGGGCGGGAGATATTGGCAATACCGCTGGGCCCGAAAGAAAATTCATTCCAGTTTTCCAAAATGAGACGTATGATTTCGCCAAATCCGAGAGTAACAATGGCGAGATAGTCCCCTCTCAGGCGAAGCACAGGAAAACCGAGTAGAATCCCAAAAAATGCGCCCACACCGGCACCGATGGGAAGTACCGCCCAGAACCCCAGGCCGAAGTGGTGATTCAAGAGTGCATACACATAAGCGCCGACCGCATAAAAGGCCACATATCCCAAATCGAGAAGACCGGCAAGACCGACAACAATGTTGAGTCCAAGGCCGAGCATGACGTAAATCAGTCCCGTAATCATGATATTGGTTTGATACAGAGAAAAAATGAAAGGAAATACAAGCGCAAACACGGATACTAAAATCAATGTCGGAACGAGGATTCTGCGTTCTTTGATTATTCGTTGTATCAGAGGTGTTTTTTGAGTTTTGCCGATCCCAATTTTTTTCTTTCCAACATCCCGTCTTTTTATGAGGTATCGCCAGACGAAACTTAAGAAAAAACTGCCGACACCGATCAGCAGCATATTTTTCCAACGCCACTCGACCATGTTTTCCACAGTATTGACCCGGATGACCATGATCGGGAAGGTCAAAAACATAAACCAGGCGGAAACCAGAAAAGATTTTTTTATTTCTTGAAAGGGTTTCAATTTCAATCAGACTTTTTCTGTTTCTGAACGTCCAAGAAGGCCTGCAGGTCTGAATATCAGGATAAACACCAAGAACAAAAATGCAAAAACATCTTCATAGTCACTGGAAACATAACCGGTAAAAAAACTTTCCGTCCATCCAAGAACGAGGCTCCCAAGTACGGCGCCCGGTATACTTCCGATGCCACCGAGTACTGCCGCCACGAAAGCCTTGATGCCGGCAATGAACCCGATGTAAAAATTGATCTGTCCGATATGGGAGGCAATCAACACGCCACCCAGCGCGGCAGTTGCCGAACCGATGATAAATGTGATTGATATGACCTTGTCGACATCCACCCCCAACAGCATGGCCATATTCCTGTCCTGGGCGGTTGCCCGCATGGCTTTGCCGATTTTTGTAAACTTGATCAAAAATGTCAGTACAACCATTACGATCGTGGTGGCTGTAAGGATAACGATTTCCGAGGAACTGATGATGTGTTCATAGGGCTCGTTAAATTTAAATTCCGGGATCAGGCTTGGAAATGGTAAAAAATCGGAAGTTTGGGCCAGGAGTACATAATTTTGGAGAAAGAGGGATAATCCTATGGCGCTGATCAGAGCGGAGAGTCGTGGTGCCCGCCGCAAGGGTTTATAGGCCAGTTTTTCAGCCGTGTAACCATATGCCGATGAATAGATGACTGCAACAATTGAGGCGATGACCAGAATGGCAATATGATTCCAGCCCTGTAATGTGAGGACGCTGGCGACAATCAGGGCGGTAAAGGCACCGATCATATAAATTTCGCCATGGGCAAAATTGATGAGCCCGATAATCCCATAAACCATGGTGTAACCCAGCGCGATCAGTGCATAGATACTCCCTCGCGTGAGTCCTCCAAGGAAGAGTTCGGCGAAATATTCCATCGTGTTATGAAAAATGTTCTCAGGGTATTATATCAGACGACACAAGGGGAGGACTGTTTTGCCCGCCCCTTGTGTTTTTTTCAATATTCACCTATTTTAATTCAACATATTCTCCATTTTGTACCTGGAACACCGAAAAGCCGACACCGGTTGCATCCCCTTTTTTATCAAAACGGATTTTTCCGAGCGGCGTTTCAACGTATTCGGTTCTCAAGGCCTTTACAACGGCATCATAATCGGTTGATCCGGCCTTTTCGATGGCATTGAGCAGGGCCAGTGCGGCTGAATAGGCATTAAGATAGAATGCGCCGGGGTCTTTACCGTATGCTCGTTTATGGGCTTCATTGGCGGCAATGGCCATGGGGTTTTTGGAAACGTCTTTGGGGCCTGTGGCATAAACACCTTCGGCATATTGCTTGGCGACTTTGATAAAGGTGTCATCTTTAACACCGTCATCAGAAATAAAGACGGTTTTCATCTTTTTTTTGCGCATCTGGGTAACGATCTTTGAGGCTTCGGGATGATAACCGCCGAATATAACCGCTTCAGCATCGGAACGTTTTATTTTCTGAACAACTGCGGAATAATCAACAGCGCCCGGGGTGATGCCTTCAAACAGCACGACGGTTGCTCTTTTATCTTTTTCCAGGAATTGTTTTGCAAACTCGGCCAGTCCTTTGCCGTAGTCTCCCTTGTCGTGAAGCACGGCAATCTTTTTTACCTTCAATGTATTGAGTGCAAAATCGACTTCGAGTTTTGCCTGGGCGTCGTCCGACGCAATGGTCCGGAAAAAGTTGGGATAATCACCACTCTGGGTGAGTTCCGGGTTTGTGGCGGAAGGAGACATGGCGACGATCTTTGAATCCTTATAAATACCCAATGCCGCATTGGTGGCGCCGCTGCAGATATGGCCCAGAACCACATCCACTTTTTGAGACAGGAGTTTGGTTGCCGTGTTCGTGGCGACTTCCGGCTTGCATGCATCGTCTTCGGCCAAAATTTCCACCTTTTTCCCGAGTACGCCACCTTTTGCATTGATATCCCTGACGACGAGCTCTGCTGCATTCACGGTCGGCAATCCGTAAGAAGCAAGGTCGCCGCTATGTGCTCCGGCCACCCCCAGTTTTATCGTATCTTCAGCAGGACTGTTCCCGGAAAACATAAAAATTATGGATATTCCGATGAATACCGTGAAAACCAGCTTTCCAAGACGAATTTTCATGATCATTTTCTCCTTATTTCGTTTTTGTTAACCCAGTGTGCGTTATAATCAAAAAATATAGTAATATGGAAAAGATGAGTCAAGCTAAATTATGTTAAGGAATTATTTGAAAAAAATCTTGCCGTTCAGTTTTGATATTAGTAATACATAAAACAGGTTCAATGTTCAAAAGGTTGAATCCATCCATATAAAAATTCCAAATCACAAACATAAAAAAGGAAACATCTTTGACTGAAAAAAAAATAGGAATTGTTGTTAAAGAGGATATAGAGGCCAAAAAGAAGGCTGATGAACTCAAACAGTGGCTCCGATCAAAAAATATAAAAATTATCAGCAAAGAAAGCCTGCCGCCAAGACGCAAAATTGAAGACAAGGATGCCTCCTGTGCTCCGTCCGATCTGTTCTGCGTTTTTGTTCTCGGGGGCGACGGAACTTTTTTAAGCGCGGCCCGATGGATCGGAGATCAGAATATACCGATCCTCGGTATCAAGTTCGGTGAAGTGGGATTTTTGGCGGAAATTGTGGAGGAGAATCTATTGCCGGCGGTCGAGGCGGTGTTAAATGGGGAGTTTGACACGGAACAACGGATGCGCCTTGTGGTAACAGTCATCTTGAAAGAGAAAGAAATCGCCTGTGAAACCGTATTGAACGACATCGTCATCAACAAGGGCGCACTGGCCAGGCTGGCCCATATCGAAACATATATCGACAATCACTATCTGACCACATATAGTGCTGACGGGCTCATTGTTGCGACCCCTACCGGCTCAACGGCGTACTCCCTTGCTGCCGGCGGTCCTGTGATCCATCCGGCGGTACCCGGTATCCTCATGACGCCCATCTGCCCTTTTACTTTGACCAACCGCCCGTTGATTGTACCGGATTCCGTCTGCATTCAAATCAGCCTGGGGAAAAAGTCTTCGGATATCATGCTGACATTCGACGGCCAGGCCGGTCTCGAAATTAACGAAAATCATACCATCATCATCCGAAAATCGCCCTGTCCTGTTCACATGATTACCTTGCCGGATCAGCATTATTTTGATGTTCTCAAGGCTAAACTGAGGTGGAGTGGAGGGCGTGTTTAACGCTTATCATTCATAAAGTACCGGCGTTTAAAATGGCGGCGCATATTACGTTAAAACTATTTGCCACCCTGAAAAGATTTGTACCGGACTCATCGGAAAACTACCCGATAGAACCCGGGATAACCGTGAAAAAACTGCTCGATGCTTTAGGCGTCCCTGAAGACGAGGTAAAACTTGTTTTTATTGACGGCGTAAAGCATGGCCTTACGTCTACCTTAAACGGCGGTGAGCGGGTCGGCATTTTTCCGCCGGTAGGGGGTGGATAATTGTTCGTCTTTTTCAACGACCACCCAGAAAAAAAGACGGTCATCTTTCTCAACACGCGCATTAAATCCCTGCTCATTTATTATCGTGACAATCTCATCAGAAGAAAAGAAATGGCTTCGCATCAAAAGCAACTTTTCTGCCAAAGCAACCCATCTTATGATGAACTTGTCGATATTCGGCTCTTCTATGACAAATAAGCCCCCGGTTTTGAGGACGCGCAGCAATTCTTGAATCGATTGCTCCTGATTACAAAAGTGATGCAGCGCATCAACCACTACAATCCGTTCAAAACTTTCATCGGGAAAAGGGAGTTGCTCAATGTGGGACTGAACCGTCGATAAACGGCCCTTTTGTTTTGCCTGTTTTAACATCGGCAAAGACAAATCGCATACCACTACGCCATCGACCATTGCTCGCAAACGGGACGACACCCGGCCGGTGCCTCCGCCAGCGTCGAGCAATCGGCCTGCGGCCGGTAACCTAAGCAGTTTGATCAATCGGTTCAAATCGAGTTTCAGTATCACCCGATCGTAAAACGGTGCGATGATGTCGAAGTGGCGAAGCATTTTATAAGAGACGAATCCTGTTAAAATATTCCGTTCGACAGCTGTTTTCAATTTGAATGAGATGGTTAAACGGCCTGTTGAAATCGGTTTCGCCCGTCGTAAAAAGGCCGTGACCATAGACGATGACTCCCGGATGTCCCCGGATTGCTTCAGGAACAGTGTTGCAAAGTGAGTGCGGTCCTGATCCCACCTCACCGGATACGATCGGTACACCGCATACCATCCGTTCCCGGGGACATTTCAGATGACATTTCCCACGACACACGCAGTTTTCAACGTCACAATCCATGGACAAGACAACCGAAAACTTGGGATGACCGTGAAGAACGGCCTTACTTCCGGTCTGTTGCACGATTTTCAAATGTGTCGGGAGTTCGCTGGAAGCGGTAATGGGAACGCAGGAGGACCCGTCCAGCGGACATGGATCAATAGCGTCTTTCAGTTGGTCCAGGCTGCTGCCGGTCTGACTGATATAAAGGGTTTGGTCATGACAAAATGAAATGTTTCCAAAATATGAATCGACCAGGCGATGTTCAACGGTCAACCGTCCTGCTTCCTGAATCGCTTCGTAAATCTGTTTGATTGATCTAAACGGTCCTTTTATCAGTGCACCGCTGAACGAAACCGGCGGGTCGAGTTTTTGTATCACTCGATCGAATACCCGTCTCGTTTTCTTGTCAACAGCGCCTCTTTTTGAAATAAAAAGAAAGTCGGAAAAGAATTTTACAAAACAGGCGAAACAAACCGAGGAAAATGTGACATAAGCCTGTTCGAGACCTATCATGCCGCAGGTAATAATCCCATGCCCGGAGATAATGGCGCTTTTTCGCGCTTTTAAAAGTGAAACAACCCCATCGGGGGATAACTCGAATGACACCGGCAGGTCATGGAGGAACGTTCTGGTTTCGCAATCGTTCGGGGCTATGGTTCCATCGGATATTTCCGCCAGGTAGTCGATAATGCTGCGATACGGCTCGGCAGGTTGTGAAAAGATTAGGGCGTTGATATTCAGTTGTTTAAAAATTTTCTCGAACAGGGGAATGTTCCTGCCACTTCTGTTCCATTCGAGATGAGCGTCCAGGCAGCCCAGCAGCGGCGCATCCCGATCGACAAGGCCGCTATTGACAAGCTTGTTTTCGGTTGTTCTAAACATTTGATATTTGATTGATGGTGCCTGAGCGGAAGCACACCTCGCAAACCACGGATTGTCGATGAGCGTCGATCAAGTGATATCCGGTCTATGGTTCTTCAATGGGTTCCAATCCTAAACTCTGTGCAACATCGGTCATCGGCATTCCATGTTTATTGAGCTTTCTCGCCATGTAATAATTTGATCGTGCCGTCAAAAATGCATCTCTGTCTATTGGCTGAATACGGACATTGTTGCCTTGATCCCCCGGCTTTGTAAAAAACCGGGACGGAAGATCGTCGTCTTTAACCGTAAAGCCGTTGGCTGTATTCATCATTCGTTCATTGTAACAAATCCGTTCGCCTACCTCAAACAGATCCTGACCGGATGTTTTGATTCCGGTAACTGCAGTATAAATTCTGGCATACTCTTCAAGAGATGCAGCAAAAAATATGAATTTGCATGCGGTAAGCGAATCCGCAACGGCATTTAAGTCTTCGCCGATTTTAATCATGCGGGCTTTTTCATTAAAGGAAAAACGATCGGTGGCAACAGGTTTTCTGAGAATCTCGTGACTGATGGGATACGCCCTCAAATGGCATCCCCCCCTGGAAGATGTGGCATATGCAAGGGCCATCCCGTAGGCACCTCTTGGATCATACGCCGGCAGTTCCAGACCTTTGACCGCCATAGCGAGATCGGATCGGCCGGAGGATTCCGCATACTTTGCAGCACCCATACCAAGTTCGACGCCTACGCCCTGTTTTTTTCCGATGTCCGTCAGAAGAGAAATAATCGCCTGAGGGGACAATTTCCTTTCTGAAATTTCCGAAAAGCATGCCAGAGTGGAAGCCGCCGAAATGGTATCCATTCCCATCTCGTTACACACCCTGTTGGCGTCTACAACAGTGCTGATATCGGTATTGCCCAGGAGCGCACTGAAATGGGACATGGTTTCAAATTCGGGTATGCTCGTGCGATGTCTGGCGATTTTTTTGCACAGAATGTGACATCCTCGACATCCGGTCTTTTTAGGGGCGTAATTCTTTTTGAAAGTATACGCATTCATGCTTGCCGCCCGGTCAAAACGGGTTTTTTGAAAATTTTCGGTTGGCATCATCTGTTTTGCATCCATCAGGTCATACAGGGCGCCGGTGCCGAAGCGTGAGATCCCGAATTCTCCCAAAAGAACCGGTGAGGCCGCGGTAAGCCGGAATACGTCTTCCCTGGCGGACGACAGGGCGACTGGGTCGAAGACACTGGTTTTCCCGGACCCTTTTATGGTGATATACTTTAAATTTTTG
>Ga0075350_1000044_pt1 | contig 14186 bp, 11 predicted proteins | sample RushSE_TuleC_D1_FD_120070 | JGI IMG/M metagenome (GOLD analysis project Ga0075350, IMG submission 120070) | Natural and restored wetland microbial communities from the San Francisco Bay, California, USA, that impact long-term carbon... | ecosystem: Environmental > Terrestrial > Soil > Wetlands ... | reverse complement strand
ATCAAGTTTGCGGATTGGTTTTTTTTATTGAGTAAATGTTTACCCATGAAGACCTTCCCGGCAGTTTGCAGTCCCAAAGCAGCCAGCCGTCCACCGGGTTACGTGTGATGGTCACCGCCGCTTCGCTGGGCGAGAGGAATTCCTTTCCGTTCAGTATCAACGCACCACTCCTGACATTGCCATAATAGAAATAACCTTTATACTTGCATCGAAATTCCGTTCCACTGGGAAAAGCAAGGCCATCGACAATCCAAGGCAGATCGTCGGCCGGATTTTTCAACACCTTGGGTACGTCTTTTTGACTCATTTTGTTAAAGGATGAGTGTCCGCCAGGCAGGGAAGAATCGGTTTTAATGCTTTTCATAGGAGCCTCCTTAACGTTTAAGCAGGAACATCCGGCTGTACATTAATCACTGAAAAGGCACTGAGGTTAAAACTTATTGAAAAATTATTAGCACAAATAAAAACCAATTGCAATTCATAAGTTTTACTTAACTAAACTGATCGGTTCCAGGGTCACTCCGCCACAAAGATCGGCGGATCAACGGTTCAAGGTTCAAGGGTTACAACCGGGGGGGATTCATCTTGTTGACACCCATAACGTTTTCATTTATCGTTGATTCCACAATTTTTCTTCACAAATTCTTACGAAATGGCACATGGTAAGAATACGTCCATGTGCCGATCGATTTCGGACTGACGGAATTGCAGAACGATATGATTGGCATGGTAAGGTCGCTGGAATCGTGGCAACAATAAAAGCGAGACAATTATGGTTTATAAAAAACTAAGGGTGGCTTCAGGGGTCAGTCAGCTTGATCGGCTTCTTGACGGACTTTACATCGGAGATAATGTGGTCTGGCATGACGATGCCGGGAGTTTGGCCAGTGTATTTTGTCTAAACTTCATTCAGGCGTCTCAGGCCCAAAACAAACCGCTGATTTATGTCAGCTTTGATCGTTCCCCAAAAAATCTCCTCGATAAACTGGGTGCCCTGGCCCAGTATTCTAATCTCATTATTTTGGACTGTTTTACCTATGGTAAAGGCGCCGGGTCGGACGTTTTTCTGAAATTTTATGAAACCCAAGCGTCTGAATGGCCCTGCCGAATCATCAAATTATCCGAACCCCGGCAGATCAACCAGTTTGAGGATGCGCTTTTCAGTATCCACGGAGATATGGAGGGCGATGTTCGGTTCGTTTTCGAAAGCCTGACCGGAATGGCGGAACTTTGGGAAGGTGAACAGCCGGTCCTCAATTTTTATACCCACTCGTGCCCCCGTTTATATGAGCTCAATACCATTGCTTACTGGATTATTGAAAAGCGGGCCCATTCGCCGCGCCTCCGGGCTCAAATTAATCAGATCGCCCAGGTTGCCATTGATCTTTCCGTAAAAAGGGGCAAAACTTCTTTAACCGTTCTGAAGGCTGAAAAGCGCCATCTGGATACCCTGAACAAGCCATTCAACTATTGGAGCAAAGACTTAAACATTTACTTTGATGCTGAAAAGCGTACGACCGGATGGTTTGATTTGGGTTTGCGGTTGAAAGAATATCGAACCAAGCAAGGTCTTTCACAGACGGAATTGGCCAAGCTCGTTGGTGTAACGCCCAGCACCATTTCCCAGGTGGAGAGCAACCTGATTTATCCGTCACTGCCCGCTCTTCTCAAAATGGCGGAAGTCCTTGGGGTTGAATTGAGCTCCTTTTTCCAGGAATCGACGGATGTCAAAAATCGGGTGGTTTTTCCTTCTGAAGAATCTGTAGAAATGAAGTTCCCGGATTTGCCGGAGGGCAGCATTAACGGCAATCTATTGACACCGGTCGATTTTGAAACAAAGGCCGAACCCTACCTTATCGTGATTCAACCCAACAAGACCCTTCCTTCGCATTTCTTTATCCATAAAGGTGAAGAAATCGGCTACTTGCTGTCCGGAAAGTTGCAGTTGAAGTTGGGTAAGGCGGTTTATACCGTGCGTGCACGAGATGTCATTTATCTCTCTTCCGAACTTCCCTCCCAATGGAATAATCCGGGTCCGGGTCCGGCAAGACTGCTGTGGCTCAAAATCAAATAATGCCATTGAATGCTCGCTCGCCAAACGACTGAGGCAAATATTCCACCATTCCATATGGCGCTGTTTGTTAATTTTGTAACTATTCAGGGGGGCGGTTGTTTTCCCGTAATGTTATTGGCGGAGTCGCTTCGTATTTTCAGTGAGTTAGCAATGGGGGAGACCGCGGCTCCCGCATGCTTTTCGCGGGAGAACGCGGAGGGGGCAGGAATGCCACCACTGCTAACTCACTGAAAATACCAGCGACGGAGACACCGAAATGAAGGGGAAATGACTGCCCCCCTGAACACATACTAAATTTTTATTTGGTTCGGGTTTATCCAAAACGTTCAATTAAGGATCACAGTAAACCCTGATCCAGCATTGCATTTACGACCTTTGTAAATCCGGCAATATTGGCACCCATCATATAGTTGCCCGGCTTGCCATATTCGGAAGCCGCATCCAGACACGTCTGATGGATGTTTTTCATGATCATCTTGAGACGCTGATCGACTTCTTCAGCAGGCCAACTCAACCGCATGCTGTTCTGAGCCATTTCCAATCCTGATGTCGCCACACCGCCGGCGTTGGATGCCTTTCCGGGTGCATACAGGATTTTCTTGTCCAAAAAAATGTTGATGGCTTCCGGATTGCTCGGCATGTTGGCACCCTCGCAGACCAGCTTGACCCCGTTATTCATAAGGTTCATGGCATCTTTCTTGTTAATCTCATTCTCCGTTGCGCTGGGGAATGCACAGTCTGCTTTGTGGTTCCAGAGTGGATTATGGTCTAAAGAAGTATCCGCTTCCGTGTAAACTGCTCCAGAGTACTTATCAATGTATTCGCCAATCCTGCCCCGTTTGATATTTTTCAGCCGTTTTACAAAATCCAGTTTATTGGCGTCGATGCCCTCCTCATCAAAAATGTAGCCGGAAGAATCGGAAAGGGTGACCACCTTGCCGCCCAGTTCAATAATTTTTTCCACCGTGTACTGGGCCACGTTACCTGAACCGGATACCAGACAGGTTTTGCCTTTTAAGGTTTCGTTTTGGGTTGCCAACATTTCTGCCGCGAAGTACACACTGCCGTAGCCAGTTGCTTCAGGACGAATCAGGCTTCCACCCCAACCCAAGCTCTTGCCGGTCAAAACGCCGGTAAATTCGTTGTGCAATTTTTTGTACATGCCAAAGAGATAACCGATTTCTCTTGCACCCACACCGATATCGCCGGCAGGAACATCCGTATTCGGACCGATATGTCGAAACAGCTCGGACATGAAACTCTGGCAGAAACGCATGACCTCAGCATCGGATTTGCCTTTGGGATCGAAATCAGATCCGCCTTTTCCGCCACCCATGGGAAGGGTGGTCAGCGCATTTTTAAAGACCTGTTCAAAGGCCAAAAATTTCAAAATACTCAGGTTGACGGATGGATGAAACCGTAATCCGCCCTTATAGGGGCCGATGGCACTGTTCATTTGAATCCTGAAACCGCGGTTGACGTGTACCTGTCCCTGGTCATCCATCCAGGGAACCCGGAAAATGATGATACGTTCAGGTTCTACGATTCTTTCCAATACGGCTTCCCTACGATATTGAGGATTTCTGTCCAAAACAGGTTGAACCGACTCAACCACTTCTTCTACCGCCTGATGAAATTCTTTTTCGCCCGGATCTTTATCCTTTATCAGCTTCAAAATGTCCGTCATAAAAACCCTCCTGTGTATTTAATTGTTTTTTACAAACTTGACTGGTTATATATTGTGTGATCAATTATAATACATCACACATTGAGATTCCTTGACGTCGATTTTAAGGGTAAAGGGTTTATCCAATCTAATATGCCGTAGATGCGTCGTCTCCTGAATAACACGCTGTGAATTTACCCAATCCCAATCAAAATAATCGTCAGAGCCTTCAGTAACCGTAATATAATGAATACCCAGAGACGTTATATTTTGAAAAAAGTGCGATCCCTGGGAAGGATCCGCCTTCAATTTTTCATTTCTAAGTTCGATTATGGCACCGACTCCTGAAATATTGCGCCACCGTACCGGTATCCCGAGCCATCTATCCGCGGATCCCCACCGGCCGGGACCAATGAGAAGATAAGGGCGTTTTTCTTTAAGCAGGCTGTCATTTAAGCCGTCAATTTCGTCTACCATTCGTATCGTGGCTTCGAGTCGAAAATCGTCAGGCTTTACATATACAATGTCTGCCATTTTCTCATTCTTTCCATTCCCAAGAGCCTTTTGGGATCGGCAAAATGCGTTTTCAATTTCTTGGCGGGTAATTTGAACCTCAAACCTTTCTCCACCGGCAACCATAGGTCGCATTTGAAGAAAAAAGAACTCGCTTTTCTTGTTTTTATCGGAACTCAGGTTTACCGAAAATTCGATCTCTACCGGGCATCCCATGCCCTTTCGTCCCAATTCGAGAATGTCTGACAATAAATTCGGTAAAGGGAATATATTGTACTTTAGTATCTGGGTAAACGTTAAAATCTTTGGTCCCGGCATATACCCTGTATCTCGAATGCGATGTTCTTCCGGCACGTACGTACTTGCGAGCGTTTGCACGGGATACTCCGCCTCGGCATCGTCGATCTCCCTTTTTACCAGATTTGAATATTTCAGGAAGTTGAGTTCGTCGGGATAATCTCGAATCTTCAGGGCATAAAAATAACGCTGGGCGTTTGCCAGGATATCATCAACCATTGAAAATTGGGGCATAACACTTGGATATTTCGGAGAAAAGCGTATCGTTCGGCCACCCTCCACCACAAGCCTGCCCAATCCCAGAGCAATATGGGCAATCCCCTCTTCGGGTTTCATCTTGGAAATCGGATAAAAATTATGAGACTGGGCCACTCCGGAAATAGCCGGATAGAAATAATCTCCATATGCTTCACCGGTAAGCTGCTGGATGATAACTGCCATCGCCTCTTCTTGGGGCTGGGTTGATGTACTGCGGGAGAATGCCTTGGCCTCTTCATAATAGGTAGAAGCATACACGAGTTTTATGGCGGTAATAAGATGTTCAAGTCGCTTCGAGAGTTTGGGGTGGTTGTTGGGAATCATATACGTTTCGTAAATACCGGCATACGGTTGGAACTGCGCATCTTCAAGCAAACTCGACGATCGCACCGACAGCGGATATTTCACCTGACTCAAGTAAACTTCCAATTCTTTTACCAGCCACTCCGGCATGACCGCTTTTAAAAATGCTGCGTTAATTTCTTCATTTGTAAATTTTTGGGTGGCAAAATCCTTTAGGTCGTTCAGTTTGATAAAAGATTCAAAACCGTCGGTGCTCACAACCATGGTTTTTGGAATTTCAATGTTTATTTCGGGATAATTTTCGTAAATGGTCGGATTCTGATGGAGCAGGGCGGACATGAAGGCCAGGCTCCGTGCCTTACCCCCCAGAGATCCGCGGCCGATTTTCACAAAGTCCATAATATCCGCATCGAAATTATGACTCTTGAACTGAACGACCACACCTTTTTGACGCCATTTCCGCAACGCATGGACATTGGCAATGATATAACTCCGCATCTCCTGGGCACTTGAAAAATCAGAGGCTTTAACCTCACGGAATTTGGAAGCGAGAGCGATTTCCGAACGAGACATAATCCAGTTGGAAAAATGATTGCGCTGGGCATGATAACAAAGCGATTCATCCGGTATCTTGGCAACCTTTGCCGCAAGAGAACGAAGGTCAGACGCTCGATCGATTTCCGTACCGTCCGGCATGCGGAAGACAAAATCGCCAAAACCTAAATTCTTGAGAAAAAAATTGTGTAATTCTTCAAGAAGGTTTGTAGAATTTTTGTCCAGAAAAACAGCCGGGATTTGATCTGCCTTTGTTTTATTGGATGATTTCGAACTCATCAAAAGAAGAGGAAGATCCGGAATTTCCTTTTTCATTTGTGAAAGCAAAACAAACCCTGCATCGTCGGCCATCTTTCCATTTCTTGGAATACGGGTATCCGAAATAATGCCGAATAGAAATGACCGGTACTTTTGGCATAATTCCATGGCCTCTTCGAAGTTTTCCGCCAGCAGGATTTTGGGTCTGGCCCGCATGGTGAGCAACCGATGTTCCTCATTCATCCCTAATTCAAGGACAGCCTGGGTTTGCTTGACCACCTCTTTGTAAATCAGAGGCAGAAAAGAGGAGAAATAAACGGGAGAATCCTCAACCAGAATCAGTACGCGAACCATTGCTTTCTGTGTGTCTCTTTCAACATTCATCCGGTCTTCCACGTTTTTTACCAGCGCAAGCAAAAGATCGGAATTGCCGGACCAGATAAAACTTTTGTCAATCCCTTTAATGCCTTTGTCCTTTGTTAAGGGATAAATTTCCCTGGGGTTGTGAGCCAGTAGAATTACGGGAAGATTTGGATTAATTTTCTTGATTTCCACTCCCAATGAAAACGCATCCATGTCATCCACATTCGGCATGGTTAAAACCATATCGAAATTTTTCTTATTGAGGTGAGACAACGCTTCCCTCGCGGAAGACACCCGAGTCAACCTTGGGGGCATGCTAAGATTTAATCCACTGTATTCATTAATAATTCTTGACGCAGGGCTGCCATCTTCTTCCAATATGAACGCATCATAAGGACTGGAAACAAATAAGATCTCACGAACCTTGATTGCCATCAACTCGTGAAATATTTTTAGATGTGAATAAAATTCACTGGGTATTTCATTATATTCTTGAAGCATCCCTTGTCCTAATTTGATGATTATTGATCAGGATGACAGCGGGAAAAATCTCAATTCCAGGAAGGCCCCCCAGGGATTTTTGTAAAATCGCCTATATATTATATTTAATATCGAAATTTGCATATTTTTTCAAGAATCGATTATCTGTAAGGCTTCATCCCGGTAGGCGTCCATTACGTATCGGGTGCCTGTGATTTTGGCACACTCTTCTGTCAGCGAAAATATGTCATCTCGACTGATGTATTTAACGGCCCAGTTTCTGGACCCGGCCATTATTTGTTGAAGTCCGACCTTGATTTTATCAACTGCACTAAAAATTCCGACCGCGCCCAGCGGAAGGCGTTCGGCTTCCGAACCGTATTTTTCTTTTAAGACTTCATAATTCATGAAGATTTCTTCTTTGGTAGATCCAAATTTCGATACACTCGGAGGAAGTCCGCCGTCTTCTCCCCGCAACCATTTTTCAGTGTTTTTACCCACCATGCCCGGGATCATTAACGCACGGCCCATGCATATGGCCTTGCAGTAAGGTGCGCCCAGGGCCAATGCCTTGAAAACATGATCTTCGGAAGAAAAGCCGCCGGCAAATGCGATATCCGGCACACGTTTCCCTCTCCGGTCCAAGCGTTGGCACAACTCATAAGCCATGGAATGCAGATATATCGATGGAATTCCCCATTCGGCCATCATTCGCCACGGACTCATGCCGGTCCCTCCGGGAGCACCGTCAATGGTCAAAAGGTCGATATTGGCGTCGCTGGACCAGCGTATGGCCATTGCGAGCTCTCTCATCGGATATGCGCCTGTTTTCAGGGTAATACGCTTGGCACCGAGCTTTCGCATCCGTTCAACTTCATTCATGAAGCTTTCCTGGCTGATGAATCCGAGACGCGAGTGCCTCTCAAATTGCTTCAGGGGACCCGCCTTGAAAGCGGCCTGAAAAGCGGGTTTTTCCGGGTCCGGTGTAACAATATAGCCGCGTTTTTTCAATTCCAGCGCGCGGTCTAAAGAGTTGACCTTAATTTCACCACCGATACACTTGGCGCCTTGTCCCCATTTCAGTTCGATGGTTTCCACCCCGAGCTTGTCAATGACGTATTCCGCAACTCCGTTACGGGTGTCCTCGACATTCATCTGTACGAGGATATCCCCGTAGCCTTCATGATAACGGCGATATTCTTTTATACGGCGATCCATTTCCGGAGACTTGGTAACCTTGCCGTTACCGTTGAGTTCCAACTCAGGGTCGATTCCGCAGACATTCTCTCCGCACACCAGGGTGATACCGCTAATTGCAGCCCCAATGGCAAAATGATCCCAGTTTCTGCGGGCAATATCCGTACTGCCGAGGGCACCGGTAAAAATTGGTACTTTCATCTTCACCGTATCAGTGACACCGAAAGATGTTTCAGTATTCACGACCGGGAATGTGGCCTTATCAGGATCAGGGTCTATTCCTTTCGCCCCAAATGCATATCCCATAATATTAAGGTGAGAGTAATCAACTGGATAGTCTTTATCAGCACCGGCAGTGACTCTTCCGAAAGGCTCCGGATAAAGGAGTTCACGCCCGCGGAAGGTGGCTCTGAAAAGATCGCAATTGCCCTTGCAGCCATCAATGCATCGGCTGCAGATGCCGGATTGGGGGGCGACGTTTCGGGATCGATTTTTTGTTTGTAATGCTTCATTGGAATTCGGTTGATGTAAATTCATAACGGTTCTCCTTAAAAGGTATTAATTAAAAGACAAAGGCGTCTTTCCCGCCGGGAAAGACGCCTTTGTCTTTCATATCCTATTCAAATAAGTCAGCACACCATTGTGCAAATCTTAAACGGCACTAAATTTATAGAGAGTGTTTTTAGCAATACTTATTAATTTGTCAAGCAATTTTTTTTAAATTTAAAATAATTCCTTTTAATACCGGAAAAAAGGCGCTTCATGCTTCCGTTTTTTTGGGCACCCTTTAGGGTTTATCCGGCTCAGGTAATGGGCAGATATTTTTCTATTTCGAACTTGCTGACATGGGTCCGATACATATCCCATTCGATCTTTTTGTTTTCTATGATCTTATTGAAAATATGGTCACCCAGGGCTTCTTTCACCAGTTCCGATTTTTCAACCTCAATAAGTGCCTCATAAAGGTTGTCCGGAAGGGTAGTGATCCCTCTTTGCTTCTTTTCTTCTTTGGACATTTTATAGATATCCTCTTCCACGGGATCCGAAAGTTCATATTCATTCTCAATTCCTTTGAGGCCGGCAGCCAGCATCACGGCAAAAGCCAGATAAGGGTTACAGGCCGGGTCGGGCGCTCGGAACTCAATTCGGGTGGCGACTTCCTTGCCGGGCTTGTACATGGGCACCCGGATCATGGCCGACCGGTTGCGCCGTGCCCAGGAAATGTAGACGGGCGCTTCGTACCCGGGAACCAGTCGTTTGTAAGAATTGACCCATTGATTGGTCACGACAGTAATTTCACGGGCGTGCTTCATAATTCCGGCAATATATCCTTTGGCGAGTTTGGATAATTGGTATGGATCATTGCCGTCAAAAAAGAGATTCTTATCTCCCTTAAACAAGGATTGATGAACATGCATACCGCTTCCGTTTTGTCCAAATATCGGTTTGGGCATAAATGTGGCATAATAGCCGTGTTTGCGGGCGATTTCTTTTACCACCAACCTGTATGTCATGGTCTTGTCGGACATACTGAGCGCTTCGTCATATCTTAAATCGATTTCATGCTGGCTCGGTGCCACCTCATGGTGACTGTATTCCACCTGTATGCCCATGGATTGGAGGGAAAATATGGTGTCCCGCCGCAAGTTCGATGCAAAATCGAGTGGCAGGCTGTCAAAATATCCGCCGGTATCAAGCCCGATGGGTTCTTGATTGCTTTTAAAATAGAAATATTCGAGTTCAGGACCGATATAAAAGGTGTATCCTTTTCCCCCTATTTTTTTTAACAGCCGTTTGAGTATATAGCGCGGATCTCCTTCATACGGCGTGTGATCCGGGTTGACGATATCACAGAACATCCGTGCCACAGGCCTTTCCTCCGGACGCCACGGCAGCAATCTGAACGTGGAAGGATCCGGCAGGGCCACCATATCGCTTTCCTCGATACGCGCAAAGCCTTCAATGGAAGACCCGTCAAATCCCATGCCTTCGGTCATGCCGGTTTCCAGCTCCGACGGCGTAATTGCAAAGCTTTTCAGCATGCCGAGGACATCCGTAAACCAGAACTGAATAAAGCTGACATCTTTTTCTTTGACGATTTTCAAAACATCTTCTCTGCTCCTGAGGGTTTCAGGGGTCATTAGGATACCTCCTTGTTTTAACGTTTCGGAAATTTTTCATTTTTATGAAATCAGATGTCTTTAGACCGCCATCTGTTTTCACCGCCATTGTGTTGTTGCGATCGGGTGAAGCCTTGATTCTGTTCTTAATCCTCAGAGGCTGAAACCGGCTGTCTCATCGCCTTTATTCTGCTTCGACGCCGCTTTGCCGCCAGAATGCGTGCTTTCGAAGCCTTGGACGGCTTGGGCTTAATGCGTACTTTTGGCGGTTCGGATGCTTTTTGGATCAATTTAATCAACCGATCCACGGCGTCCTGCCGGTTGCGTTCCTGTGTTCGAAACCGCCTGGCCTGGATCATGAGAATACCGTCTTTCGTTATTTTTTCGCCGGCAAGGAGAATCAAACGGGTGCGAACCGCATCGAAAAGCGACGGAGAGTTTTTAACGTCAAAGCGAAGCTGAACAGCAGTAGCCACTTTATTGACGTTCTGTCCTCCAGGCCCTGACGATCGGGTGAAGGTCAGTTTGATCTCATTTTCATCTATGGCAATTGTGGGAGTGATGGTGATCATACCGGCAGCTTACATCAAATCTGTTTTTTCCTCAAGAACAAGAATGGTGAATGGACAAAGCAGTGGCCGTGTTCAGGATATGCTGCGGGGCTGCGATATCCCATTCCGCATGTAGGTGTTGCCCTTAGAAATCGAACCCGGACAGCAAGTTATCCGCTCTACGGAGAAGCGGTTTGTTCAAGATCGACCATCAGATCAGAAAATCGGTTATACGTATCGGACATACGATTGTATGCCTCTATAGCACCGGGCAGGTTTTCTTCAAGTGCATTTTGTGTAAAATTAATTGCAGATGTTTTGAGATCGTCTGAGAGCATATGGATTTTTTCCTTAACCGCCTGTTCAATCGGTTCGACGATAAGGCTGGGAATTCTTTCGGCCAGAGTGCTTATCAGCTTGCCGTCTTCGGCGGCGCGCTTGAGGTTTGTGCCCTCGCTGATAATGGCATGAATCGTATTCATGGATGTACAGACCATGTTCAACACGTTGTTGACATTGTTGATGGTTTGGAGTGTGCCGTAAACCGCATAAAGTGCGCAGGATTGTAAAAACAGAAAAAAAACGATTGGAAAGAGTTTGTTATAAATCCCTTTCATGGATGTACCCCCCCTTAAGTTACAAAACATATTGAAAAGTGGGCTGCACATTAAAGAGAGATTTGAATCTTGTCAATATCCATCAGCCGATTGTCGATGAAAATCTTAAAGCGACGGAGTTACAAGTTTCAGCGGGCCCGGACGCTTCATGGCTTTGCCAGGATTTAATCCCCCCTTTCAGATTATACACTTCTTTAAATCTCCCTGCCCCGACAGCAATTGCGAAGCGACACGGCTTCGCCCTTCGACCGCTCCGTAAGTAATGATGGGTTTGTCGCGATCCAATTCCTCCAATCGGTATCAATATACAGTTTTGTGACGTCTCAATGTCTGGCCCCATCTAAATTTATCGGATGGCGCGGTCTCCGCTTCCACAACTCATTGAAAAAGTTTCGAGGTTTTTAGGTTCTATCTGACCCTTGGCGTAAGAGGCATAATCAGCAAATGGTGAAAATTCAGTTTTTCCTGCTTTTGATATCTTCCAATGCCGATACGGATTTGGGTTTGATCGATATCTTTTAAAAGGGTCCCCAGGATGCGGTCCCAGACTGAGAGTATGACGCCATAGTTGGAGTTCCGTTCTTTTATGACCACTGAATGGTGAATCCGATGCATGGACGGCGGAACAAAAAGAATCCAGAAAATTTGCTCTAACCATACTGGAATCTTGAGGGAACTGTGATGGAACTGGGTTAATAGAATAACCAGCGTTTCAAAAAGAAAAAGCCCATATAAATCGACACCGAGGAATAGGATCAAAAAGATTGTAATGACTTTGGAAATTGCAAGCTCACCGATGTGAAACCGCGTTGCAGTGGAAACATCCATGTTCAAGTCGCAATGATGAACGCGGTGAAGATCCCAGAGAAATGGAACCACATGGTTCAGAAGGTGCCATATATACAACATGAAATCCAGGATGAGTATCGTAACCAGTGTTTTTTGCCAGTAAGGCATTTCGATACTATTTAAAATTCCAAGTCGATTGGTAGAAACATAATGACAGGCCTGTATAATTGTGGCGGCGAATAACAGCGAGAGGATAATGTTGTTAAACCCTGCAAGGGCAAGGTTGATGATCCATCGCTTTAATTTTGATACCGTGACATGACGGTAGGGAGCCAAAAGCTCTAATATCAAAAATATCAACAAGCCGCCCACAAACAAAAACATCCTCATGGTTGACGGTTCGGTCTCAAGCATAATTTCCCCATCATAAACCCATCTTGGTCTTATGTTTTATTTTCAGCAGAATCTTCGAAAACGCTCTATTGAAAAGGTTATTTGTATCAAGATGATAATATGTATAAAATCCAAATAGGTTTTGTCAAATTTTACGGCTACCATCTTACACTCAAACCCATGAATGAGAAAGCGTGAATCGATGATAAAATTTCACGCTTCTCTTGTTTAAACAGCTATACAATATTTTATGAGTTAAATCTCAATATATTGGGGTTACGATGATATTCTGTAACCGTCAGAACAAGTTTTTTTGTACACCAAGTAGATCGCCAAAACGACTTATTCATTGACAATCCAATACCGAGGCGTATCTTAAAGAAATATTCTGGCAGAATCGGTGCATCGATATGGCGCCCTGCCATTTCCGAAAGATAACGGCCGGCAGGCCGAAGACAAGGAGGTCAATCATGAACCGAAACAATAATGCGATAGTTCGTCATTTTTTCGCCATCATGGTTGTAACATTCACCATTGCGTTGATCGCGTCACCAGCTGCATCAAGTGAGTATGCCGCCCTTGACGGCGTTAAGCAAGTCAAGGCAGTTTTTGATGTAAGCTTGGGGTCACCCAATGTGGCAAACACTGTTTTTTGGGCTGTTAAGAACGTTTACGAGGACAAAAGCGTGCGTGCGCTTTCGAAACCACCGCAAGTAGCAGTTGTTTTTCGCGGACCTGCGGTCAAACTGATCTCTACCAACCATAAGGATTTCAAGGACTCTGATAAAGAAGCGTTGGATGAGTTTGCCAACAAGATCCGCCAGATGAAGAAGGACGGCGTGAAGTTAGAGGTCTGTTTATATGCGTTAAAAGTGCTGAGAGTAGATCCCGCCACGATACTACCGGAAGTGGACAAAGTGGGCAACGGTTTCATCTCCGTTGTCGGGTATCAGGCAAAAGGATACTCAGTGGTAACTATTGACTAAAAATGAAAACGCCTGTTTATAAAAATTTATTTAAACCTCTGAAACTGGATGGTCTTAGGTTGAAAAATCGTATTACAATGACTCCTTTGTTGTGGGTTGATCCTGAATGGCCGAGGAAGGCTTGGAAAGGAGATGACCGATCAATTCTGAAATGCAGTCCTAAATGCGACGCCTGTATGCAGTTGGTAATGCAGGGTAAACCCGCCTATTGTCCAAAATGGAGTAAAGAAAAACGGGCTTTGTATCGTGAGTTGTTTCAATAGAAATATAATGTGGAGATTCATGCCTTTACTGAGTCTTCAATGAGGTAAGTGCTATCGTTTAAAAATAAATAGAAAATAATTTGAACAGACTCGAAACCGCTTTATTATTCGACCGGAAAATGCTTTGCGTGCTTGACCCTGACGATTTTGTCAGTCAGACATAGCTCAGGATTTCTATCCGGCTGATATCCTGGAAGTCCCACAAGCGATCAAAGGTTTTGACAATTCGGATTTTTATGAGGTTTTTGTAATTTCCTTGACATATTAGGTTAACTCTGCAAAATAACATATGAATTAAATAAATGCTTTAACCTTAATCAAAGGGATGGCTTATGGTAGTATAAGAAACCCCGTTTCTCACAGAGAGAGACGGGGTTTTGCTTTTGGTTGGATACCGATTAGATAGCACAACATCGGCAATATGACATGTATTGGCAAGAGATCTGCAATTACACTCATCTCTTATTTCTGTTGATTTTTCCTCACATCTGATGCCACAATGT
>Ga0075350_1000041_pt1 | contig 14419 bp, 9 predicted proteins | sample RushSE_TuleC_D1_FD_120070 | JGI IMG/M metagenome (GOLD analysis project Ga0075350, IMG submission 120070) | Natural and restored wetland microbial communities from the San Francisco Bay, California, USA, that impact long-term carbon... | ecosystem: Environmental > Terrestrial > Soil > Wetlands ... | reverse complement strand
GGCGAGCGACGGCATCCGCTTTGCTGAAATCATGCGCGAGCTCGTCGAGCAGGTCAGAGCCCTTGGGCCCGGTCGACCCCATCTGGCGCTGGCGATGTGACGCTCGGGCACGAAAGGGAGAAGACATGACGGACACGTATCGTCTCGATCCACAAGACGGGGGCATGGTGGCGGCAATTCGCAATTTTCTGCAGAGCCTGCTGGCGGCCGAAGCGGTGCGCGCGGTGCTGGCCCCCCAGCACCTGCCCATGAAACGCATGGTGATGCCGACCCTGGTCACGCGCTCCGAGGGGATGGACGGGGTGGACCCGCTGGCGCCCTGTTTTCCGATGAACGCGGCACGCATCGCTTCGCGCCTGACGCGCAAACCCATGGGGGCCCGTTGGGCGGCCGTCTTGCGGCCCTGCGAAATCAGGGCGTGGGTGGAGCTCGTCAAACTCAAGCAGGCCCGGGCGGACGAGGTGGTCCTCGTCAGCATCGACTGCCTGGGTGCTTTTCAAAACAAGGATTACGTCCGCCTCGCCGGGGAGAACTCCGCGGCGGTGACGCAGGATTTTGTAAGCAAGGCCTTGGCCGGAGAAAAACTGGAACCGGATCTTGCGCCGGCCTGCCGGGCCTGCGAGTTCCCGGTGCCTCCGCACAGCGACCTTCACATCGGGTTCCTGGGGTGCGACGGTGTCATGACGGTGGAGGCGCGGTCGCCGGCGGGCCGGGAGGCGGTCGACTCCCTCAAGCTCGCCCCGTTTGAAATGCCGGACTCCCGCCGCGCGGCCCTGGAGACGCTGTTGGCCCGGCGGGTCGGCAGCCGCGATGAGATGTTCGCAGCCACGCAGGCGGCCATCGACGGCATCGACAAGGCGGCCGCCTATTTCGCCGACTGCATCAACTGTTACAACTGCCGCGTGGCGTGCCCGGTGTGCTACTGCAAGGAGTGTGTGTTCGTCACCGACGTGTTCAACCACGAACCGGCCCAGTACCTGCAGTGGGCGGAGCGCAGCGGCGTGCTCAAGTTGCCCACCGACACCCTGTTTTACCACTTGACGCGCCTGGCACACATGAGCACGGCTTGTGTCGGCTGCGGGCAGTGCTCCAACGCCTGCCCCAACGACATCCCGGTCATGGAGGTTTTTCGCACCGTCGCACACCATACCCAGCAGGCGTTCGGCTACGAGGCCGGCCGCGACCTGGAAGAAGCGCCGCCGTTGTCGGTGTTCAAGGAATCGGAGTTTCCCGAAGTCGAAGGAATCAGCCGGCGGCAGGCAGCCGGCTGATTCCAAAGGGGAGGAGATCGGATGAAGCGCAAAGTCGGCAACGCCATAGTGGTCGGCGCCGGGATCGGCGGCATCCGGGCCGCGCTCGACCTGGCCGAATACGGGTACGGGGTCACCCTGGTGGACCGGGCCCCGCACCTGGGCGGCATCCTGAGCCGGTTGGACTGCCAGTTCCCCACGGACCACTGCGGCATGTGCCGCATGCTGCCGCTGGTTGAGCGCGACGCCGCCTCCCAGCACTGCCTGCGCCGCGGGCTCTTCCACGAGAACATCGAGATCCTGTTTTCCACCTCCATTACCGACATCGAAGGAGAACCCGGCAAGTACCGCGTGACGCTCAAGCAGCAGTCCTCCTGGGTCGACCCGGACCGCTGCGTCGGCTGCGGCCGCTGCGTGCCGGTTTGTCCGGTGGAGGTGCGCGACGCCTTCAACATGGGGCTCACGAAACGCAAGGCCATTTACTTGCCGGTGCCCCACAGCATTCCCAACTCTTACGTCGTCGACCCTGAGGCCTGCACCCGCTGCGGGGCCTGCCTCGGAGTCTGCCCCACGGACGCCATCCGCATGCCGGAGGCCGAACGCCGGAAGTTCCGCATCCTGGTGGTGGACGACGAACTGGTGGTGCGCGACTCGCTGAAGGAGTGGCTCGAAGAAGAGGGGTTCACGGTGGCCATGGCCGGGTCCGGCGCAGAGGCGCTGGCCGCTCTGCAGACCGCAGCCTATCACCTCATGCTGCTGGACATCAAAATGCCGGGCATGGACGGCGTCGAAGTGCTCGAGCGTGCCAAGGCGCTTGCGCCCGAGCTCACCGTCATCATGATGACCGCCTACGCCACGGTGGAAACCGCGGTGGAGGCCATGAAGATCGGCGCCCTGGACTATCTGGTCAAGCCCTTTGAGCTGGAGGGCCTGATGCCCAAGGTGGAGAAGGTCTATCAGAAGATAGAGACGGCCGAGGCCCGGCAGATTGAAGCCGGTGCGGTGGTGCTCTGCGGTGGAACCGACTTTTGCGACCCGGCGGCCGGGAAAAACACTCTCGGCTACGGCGTCGTGCCCGACATTTTGACGCAGATCGAATTCGAGCGGCTGATGAGCGGAACGGGGCCCACCGCCGGCCGCCTCGTGCGGCTGAGCGACGGGCGGCCCGTCCGCAAGATCGCCTGGCTTCAGTGCGTGGGCTCCCGGGATGCCCAGCTGGAAGCGGATTTCTGTTCCAACGTCTGCTGCATGGCGTCCATCAAGGAGGCCGTGCTCGCCAAGGAGCGGTCCGAAGGCGAGCTGGAAACGGCCATTTTCTTCATGGACATGCGCACCTTCGGCAAGACTTTCCAGCGTTATCGGGACCAGGCCGAGCGTCATCTCGGAGTGCGGTTCGAACGCGCGCGGGCGCACTCCGTGGTGGCCGGCCCGGGCGGCGGCCTGGTGATTCGGTGGGCGGACGCATCCGGCGCCTGCCGCGACGAGATCTTCGACATGGTGGTGCTGGCGGCGGGGCAGCGGCCGGCCGCCGGGTCCATGGAGCTGGCCGGTCGATTGGATCTGCCGCTGAACACCTGGGGGTTCATCGAGCCGGAACCGTTCTCGTTGAGCCGTACCCGGCAGCCCGGGATTTTCATCGGCGGCGCCTTCGGCGGCATGAAGGACATCGGGGAGGCTGTGATCCAGGCATCGTCGGCGGCGGCCGGCGCCTCGCGGGTCATCCACGCCGCCGGCGGCAGCCTGGCACTCGAGGAATCGGCCCCGGAGGTGGCGGTGGGCCTGATGCGGGAATCCCCTCGCATCCTGACCGTGGTTTGTCGCTGCAGCAGCGGAGAGGCAGGCGTGGCGCCCTCGGCGCTTGCGCTCCGATCGCTTTCGTTCGACCCGGAGATCGCCGCCGTGGAAACGGTGGCCGGGCTCTGCACGGCATCCGGCTGGGAACAGTTTGCCGGCCGAATCCGGGAGGTGAACCCGAACCGGGTGCTGATCGGGGCCTGCCTGCCGCATTTGCACCGGCGAAGACTCCAGGAGTTGAGCCGGGAGCTGGGGATGAACGCCGCCTTGATGGAGGTGGTCGACGTCGCTCCGTGGTCCTTCCCGTCGGCAGGGGAGCCTTCGGCCGATGCGTTGGCGAAGCTGCGGGCCGGTGCGGCCCGGCTGAAGTGGGCGGACCCTGCCCCGGCCGCCGAGATCCGGATCGCGCCCCGGGCCCTGGTGGTGGGAGGAGGTATTGCCGGAATCACGGCGGCCATCACGATCGCGGACCACGGCTACGCGGTGGACCTGGTGGAGGCGAGCGAGCGATTGGGGGGCAACCTGAACTGGCTCGGCCATACGCTGGAAGGCCACGATGTCAACGCCCTGTTGAAGGACCGCCTTAAGCGGGTCGAGAACCATCCGCGCATTCAGGTGCACATCGGCTCGCGGGTGATCCATGCCGCCGGCGAGGTCGGTTCTTTTTCCACCGTGGTCGAGGGGCCGGCCAAAGAGGTCCAGACCCTGGCCCACGGCGTTGTCATCCTGGCGACCGGCGGTGTCGAAGCCTCGACCCGATCCCACGCCTACGGGACCAGTCCGGCGATTCTGACCCAGTCCGAGCTGGAGCGGCGGATGGCCGACGGAAGCCTGGATGCCGGCGGGCTGGACACGGTCGTGATGATCCAGTGCGTCGACTCCCGCCGGGAGCCGCGAAATTACTGCAGTCGCGTTTGCTGCGCCGCGGCGCTGAAGCATGCGCTGGCGCTCAAGGAGCAAAACCCCCGGGCCGATCTTTTTATCCTGCACCGGGACATCATGGCCTATGGCTTCGCCGAAGCGGCCTTCACCCGGGCGCGGCGCGCCGGCGTGGTCTTTATTTCCTACGATCCGGATCGTCCGCCGCGGGTCGAGCCGGCCGAGACCGGTGCGACGGTTACGGTTGCGGAGCCGATTCTGGGACGGACGCTCGCAATCGAGGCGCAGCTGGTGGTCCTGGCCACGGGGATCGTTCCCCGTCTGCCACCGGAACTGGCTGAAGCCTACGGCGCCCAAGTGGACCGGGACGGTTTTTTCCAGGAGGCCGACTCGAAGTGGCGGCCGGTCGACGGGCTCCAGGAGGGCGTGTTTGCATGCGGTCTGGCCCTGGGACCGCGCACGATCACGGAGTCCGTGGCCACGGCCGAAGCGGCGGCCCAGCGCGCCCTGCGCCTCATTTCCCGAGAACGGTTGGCGACCGGCAGAGTAACGGCGGGGGTGCACCACAGCCTGTGCAGTCTCTGCGAGCAGTGCATCGCCGCCTGCCCCTGCGGGGCGCGCTCCCTGGACGTCGATCTCGAACAGGTGCGGGTCAATCCGGCGATGTGCCAGGGCTGCGGGGCCTGCGCCGCCGTATGCCCGAACGACGCCTCCTTCCTGGAGGGCTATGCCCCCCAGCAGATGCTGGCAACGATCGACGCCGCGGTGGGGTAAACAGATGACGCCTTCGGCGGCGGCAGGTTTGAGGAGCGTCTCGCGGAAGCGGGACTCGAGGAGCGCTGCGCTTGAGCCAAAACAAAAACCGCTGCAAATTTATCGTCTGCGGTGAAAGCCGTATTCCAGTCAATGCAGGGGGAATAGACATGAACGCACCCACCGGCCATCCGGCGACCACAGCTTCGCCGCAGGCGGTCGACGAGCTGGAGCCTGTGCGAGAAATGATCCGAAGCTGCATCCAGTGCGGCACCTGCACGGGGTCCTGCCCCAACGCGTTTGCCATGGACCTGACGCCGCGCCAGTTGTGGCAACACCTGCTGCTGGGGCGGCGTGAGGCGGTGTTTCACAGCCGCACCTTCACCCTGTGCTCGGCCTGCTATTTCTGCACGCTGCGCTGCCCGCGCGGGCTTCACCTGACGGAGGCCATGCACACCCTCAAGCAGGCGGCGGCCCGGGAGCGGCTGACGCGCTACCGGCCGGTCACCGCCTTCTTCCGGCATTTCATGGAAAGCGTCCGGCGCCACGGCCGCGTCAACGAGCTGGAGTTCATGACCCTCTACTTTGCCGAGATGAAGAACCCGCTGCTTCCCCTGCGCTATTCGGGCCTCGGAATGCGTCTGGTGGCCAGGGGCAAGCTGCCTCTGCGGTGGCCGCTGCATCGAAAACGCCCGCTGGAGGCCCTGTTCCGCAAAGCGGCCGAATTGGAGGAGGGCCGATGAAATACCACTATTACCCCGGCTGCTCCCTGGAAGGCACGGCGCTGGAATACGATCGATCGACGCGGGCGGTGCTCGCGGCGCTGGGAGTGGAACTGGCGGAGATTGAGGACTGGACCTGCTGCGGAGCTTCCGCGGCGGAAGCCACGAGCGGCCTGCTGGCCCTGGTCCTGCCGGCGCGCAACCTGGCCCTGGCCGAGCGGCAGGACGCCCTCATGGATGTCCTGGTGCCCTGCAGCGCCTGCTACCTGAACCTCAGAACCGTACTGGAAAAGACCCGCCTGGATTCGGCGCTGACTGCAAGGATCAACGCCGTGTTGAGCGAGGAGCAGCTGCACTTGCTTGGGCGGCTGCAGGTTCGGCATCTGCTGGACGTGTTGGCCGTAAACCTGGGACCGGAGGCGATCGGCCCCAAGGTCGTGCGGCCGTTGACGGGGCTGCGGATCGCCCCCTACTACGGCTGCCAGTGCCTGCGGCCTTACGCGGGCTTCGACGACCCCGAGCTGCCGGTTTCAATGGAACCCCTGATCCGGGCGACCGGGGCGGAGGTCTTCCCGTGGACAATGGGTGGGCGCTGCTGCGGGGCGTCCCACATGAGCACGCAGCGCGAGGTGGGGCTGGCCCTGGTGGCCGGCATCCTGGAAGCAGCCTGCGGGGCGGACGCCATCGTCACGGTCTGCCCCATGTGCCAGATGAACCTGGAGGCATTCCAGGGCCCTGCCGGGCGGGCGGTCGATAAGGACCTGCACATCAGCATCCTTTACCTGCCGCAGCTCATCGGTACGGCCATGGGCCTGGCGGCAGAAGAGGTGGGGCTCACCTGCAACCTGGCCGTTTCAGGTGAGTGGGAGTCGCGCGCCCGGGCAGCGGTTACGTAAACCTTCTGCGGCCGGCGGAACGAGGGAAAGGAACGCCGGGAAAGGGAACGGAAATGTCGGTGCCGTTGCATGCCGGAAAACCCCTGCCGATCGAGCGGATCCTTCAATGGCGCCACCGCTTGGTGGTCCGGTTGATTTCCGCGGTCGGCTTGACGCTGTTTGTTTCGATCGCGACGTGGGCCTATTTCAACGTGGACTACCAGGAACGCAAGCTCATGGAGAACATGGTGAGCACCACCGACCGGCTGACGAACACCATCCGGTTGGGCGCCCATTATGCCATGATGCTGAACTCCCGCGACGACATCACCCAAATCATCACCAACATCGGCAAACAGAGAGAAATTGAAAACATCCGCATTTACAACAAACAGGGGCAGATCAAGTTCTCAAACCGGCCGGCCGAAGTCGACACGAGCACCAACATCAAGGCCGAAGCCTGCGACATTTGCCACCGGACGGATCCTCCGCTGGTCGACCTGGACCTCTCCGCCCGGACCCGCCTGCTTGGCTCAACCAAGGGCTACCGGATGCTCGGCATCATCAGCCCTATTTACAACGAGCCGGGGTGCGCCACCGATGCCTGCCATGTCCACCCGGAGGGCAAGAAGATCCTGGGCGCGCTCGACGTGGTGGTCTCGCTGGCAGACACCGACCGCGAACTGGCCCTGACGAAAAAGGGCATGATCGGGCTGGCCGGACTGGTCTTCGTCCTGACCTCCTCCATCCTCGGCCTGCTGCTGCTGATGTTCGTCAACCGCCCTGTGCAGAAATTGATCGATGGCACCCGCCAGATCGCACGGGGCGTCCACCCGGCGTTGATCCCCTTCGACCGCAAGGACGAGATGGGCCAACTGGCCCTGGCCATAAACACCATGAGCCTGGAGATCGCCGAAAAGCAAAAGGAGTTGAATGCCCAGCGCGACGAGTACCAGACGCTTTTCGAACATGTGCCATGCCTGATCACGCTGCAGGACCGCAATTTCAGACTGTTGCGCTTCAACCGGGAGTTCGCCGAACGTTTCGCTCCACAATCTTTTGACTACTGCTACCGGGCTTATAAGGGACGCTCCGAGAAGTGCCCCAACTGCCAGGTGGTGTTGACCTTCGAGGACGGTCTCCCGCATCAGGGCGAGGAAACCGGCCTGAACAAGGACGGCTCGGTGGCTCACTGGATCTTCCGCACCACGCCCATCCGCAACGCCCAGGGCGAGGTCGTCGCCGCGCTGGAGATGAGCCTCGACATCACCGAACGCAAGCAACTGGAAGAGCAGTTGGCCAAGTCCGAACGCAAGTATCATGAGATCTTCAACCACATCCCCAACCCGGTCTTCGTGCTGGACCATGACTCGCTCGAAGTCGTCGACTGCAACCAGATTGTCACGACGGTTTATGGGCTGCAAAGGGAAGAGGTGCTGAACCACTCTTTCTTGGACCGCTTTTTCCCGGAGGAGCAGAAATATTACCGCGACATCCTGCGGACGGCTTCAGAGCTCAACCAGGTGAAGCACCTGCATAAAACCGGAGAACGGCTCTTCGTGAATATCCGAGTCTCGCCGGGGGAGTACCCCGGCCGCAAGGTGCTGTTGGTGACGACGAGCGACATCACCAAACGGCTTGAGACCGAGCAGCAGCTGATCCAGGCCAGCAAGATGGCCACCCTGGGGGAGATGGCGACCGGCATCGCCCACGAACTCAACCAGCCGCTGTCGGTCATCAAGACCGCCAGCAGCTTTTTCATCAAGAAGCTCGACCGCGAGCAGGCCATCGAGGAGGCCACCCTTAGCACCATGCTCAGGAAAATCGACGGCAACGTGGACCGCGCCACGCGCATCATCGATCACATGCGCCAGTTCGCGCGCAAGTCGGACCTGAAGCTGGAACGGATTCAGCTGAACGACGTCCTCCGGCGGGCTTTCGACATTTTCAGCCAGCAGCTGAAACTGCGCAGCATCGAAGTCCTCTGGGAGGTCGACCCGGATCTGCCGAAGATCGATGCGGACCCCGGGCGGCTGGAGCAGGTGTTCATCAACCTGCTGATCAATGCGCGGGACGCCATCGAGGAACGCTGGGGCCCGGCAGAGGCCGGACCGGGGCTGAAGCGCATTGTCATCGGCACCCGCGCCGCCGAGTGCAGCGTGGCCTGCGAAATCTGCGACACCGGCGTCGGGGTCCCGGCGCACATGGCCGAGCGGATATTCGAGCCGTTCTTCACGACCAAGCAGGCGGGCAAGGGCACGGGCTTGGGGCTTTCGATCAGCTACGGCATTGTGAAAGATTGTTCAGGCAGCATCCGGGTCAGGCCCAATCCGATCGGTGGGGCCTGCTTTGTATTGGAATTTCCCATTCCGGAAAAGACACATGGAAAAGAGCATCCTCCTGGTCGATGATGAAGAGGACATCCGCGATGTTCTGCGCTTGCCGTTGATGGATCTCGGCTTCGAGGTCATCGAAGCGGAAAGCGGAGAGGACGCATTGACCCTTTTCCGGGAGGTGCATCCGCCGATGGTCCTCACGGACATCAAGATGCCCGGCATGGACGGCATCGAGCTGCTGCAGAGGGTCAAGCGTGAAAATCCGGAGACCGAGGTGATCATGATCACAGGTCACGGCGACATGGACCTGGCGGTCAAAAGCCTCAAATACGACGCCACGGATTTCATCACGAAGCCCATCAACGTGGACGTGCTTGAGATCGCCCTGCGTCGGGCGGCCGAGAGAATTCTCACCCGCCAGAAACTCAGGGAGTACACCCGGAACCTCGAGCGCCTGGTGGCTGAAAAAAGCGAGCTGCAAAGCCATCTATCGTCCCTGGGACTGATGCTGGGTTCCATCTCGCATGCGCTGAAGGGTTTGCTCACCGGGCTGGACGCGGGTGTTTACATGGTGGACGGGGGGTTGGACAAAGGCAACATGAACCAGCTGCAAGAAGGCTGGGAGATCGTCAAGCAGCGAATGGAGCGGATCCGCAAAGTGGTCTTGGACATCCTTTTCTACTCCAAGAAGCGGGAGTTGAAAATGGAACGGATGAACGCCGTCACCCTGGCCGAAGAGGTGGCGGCGGCGGTGACCGGCAAGCTCACCGAAACCGGCGTCGTTTTCGTGAAGGAGTTCGATCCGGAGAGCGGCGAGGTCGAAGCGGATCCCGCCTACCTTCAAGCCGCCTTGCTGAACATCCTGGAAAATGCCCTCGACGCCTGTCTGGCCAAAGGGGCCCGCAAACCGCCCAAGGTGGTTTTCAGCCTGCAGCCCAAGAAGGACCGGCTGGAATTCGACATCCTCGACAACGGGATCGGCATGGACCCGGCCACCCAGGAGAAGCTCTTCACCCCTTTTTTTTCATCGAAGGGCGACAAGGGAACCGGCCTCGGGCTGTTCATCGCCAATAAAATCGTCGAACAGCACGGGGGGCAGATCACCGTTTCGTCCGCTCCGGGCCGGGGGAGTCTGTTTCGGGTGATGATCCCGAAGACAGCATCGGAGAGGGATGCCTTACAGGTGGCGCCCGCCGAGTGCGGAGTTGCCAAAACCAAGCCAGAAAATCACTGAGCAAAGGCGATGAGGAAAGACGAAACTGAAAGTCGAGCCCTTTATGGGATGAAGACCACCAAGAGTGCAGCCGACTATATAACATTTGAAAAGGAGACATCCCATGGGAACGTTGCCGGAAAGATTTCGATATCTTGATCCACGATTTTTCCCTTATTTGGAAAGAATTCTCAATCGGGTGCCACCGGGGGTCAAGGAGGACATCCTTAAGCAGGATGACTTCCAATTGATTGCCGACGACGGCTTTCTTGACCAATGTGTTCTGCGACAGACGTTCAAGCAACCCGTGCATGCATGCTGCTACATCAACACCAAGATTCTGCGAGAACCCGATCACCGCATTCTTCTGGCAGTTGCCTCACAGATGGCCTTTTATTGCTGCAGCCGAGAAAGGCCTGAACCTGAGTGCCAAGACGCCGAGGAAGTTCTAAGACAATGGGGGTTTCAGCAAGAACTGGAGGCCGTGCGGCGTGATGAAATTATCGCGCAGTCCGAAGGGTACAAAGTCGGTTACAAATGGGCCAAGAGGCAAAACAAAGATTATTTGGTGCAACATTTTGGCTTGTATTTCGATCAGTGGAACACGAAGGGCTGGGGTCAAGGATCGGAAGAGCTTGAGAAAGAGATCGAACGCCGGAATGGGGCCTCTTCGCTTCTTGAAGAACTCGCCCAAGCCAGGATTCCGGCGCCGTCCACGGCAAAGGGCAAGGCTGACACCAGCTCAGTTTCGCCGCGTCGGGCGGTATTGGCCGGAATCATGTCGGCCCTGAAGGAAATGGAACTTCAGGAGCGCTATGACCAAAAAGAATGCGAGATGGCCAGAAAGTAGATCAGAAAAGGAATGCGCAAGAGAGGCTTAAGCAGACACCTGTTTATCCGCCAAAATATACAATTGATTTTAGTATGTTGAAAAACCTGTGCGTCGGCACAACGGGATGAGATAGTGCCTTCCCCGCCATCCTCGATGGCGAGCCGTGGGGATGGCTACCCACTTTTGTCGGGCCAGCTTTTTCCGCATCAGCCTGCCGGCGGTGTCCTGAGGGGTGCGTTGCGAAACCCTTGGACCCCTTTAGTGTTATGCCCCGGGAGCGATAGTCAACGCTTACGATGTCGATGGAGCATGCGGCCCCGTCGAAGCAGCGAAGCAGGCTATGCGGACGGTCGTTGACTGGCGGCGGTCTCGGACGTCGGGGGGGGGCAGGGCGGCAATCGGTTGAATGATAGTGCGCATCACCGCTGCCGTCGGGGATGCAGCGCAGCGGCGAACAAACGCTTGGCCGCCGTCGCAGGTCTCGACGATTTGGGGGTCAATGGGGATAGCACCCAGAAAATGAACCTGCATATCGCTGGCTATGTGTTTGCCGCCGTCGCGGGAAATAATCGTGCATTGTGCAATGCCTTGTTGGGGTTCATGCCCCTATCCGCAGCCCCTTCATTTTTCTTTAAACCCAATCAGCTGAAATAAATAAGAATATCTCTTTCTGTGGATGCTTCCTCAGGCATGGCATGCCGCTTGCGTTCACTGGGGTCGGTATTGCTGTGTGAAGCTGCAAGGATGCGGCGTGTACTCTTTTTTTTTAGACCCGTGGGGAGGTTCCATGACCGTTCGAGGAGTTGTCATCGATGTCAACGACGGCTCTCGGGTTGCGACGACCAACGGCCGGCAGAAGGCTTCACCGAAAAGCGTTACGAATGCCTCCGCCGGTGACGGCGATATTCTGTGTCGCGCTGCCGGCCTGAAAGAACTCAGCTTAGAGGGCGTTGCGGCGCCTTCGAAGGAAAAACGCCGGGTTCGCAGGCACTGCCAGCGGTTGGCGGTGGCCTTGTCGGTTTTCAACCAGGGTGCTGTTTTCGAGGCGCAGATGGTCAACTACGGCCAAGACGGCTTTTGTGCCGAGACGGGTCACCATGTCCTGCCCGGGGCCAGCATTCACATGCGCATTGATACACGCCAGGCGGCTGAATTGGGAAAAGCCGTTTTGCAGGGACTAAGGACGACAGCACTTGGGGAGGTCAAGTGGTGTCGAACGTTGGGCCAGGGCCGGTTGCTTCGTTACCACATTGGGATCCGATACTATCCCCACTATTAAATTCGTCCGTTTAAACAAAAAATATCGTTTGACGTCATGCCGGGCTGATCGCGGGAATGCCCCAAATGCCGGCAGCGAACCCCAGTTCCGCAAAATGAAAGGAGGACATCACATGGTCGAAACCAAACAGGCCACGGAGCCCAAAGCCCCCAAGTTGGCCGACCCCGTCGAAGCGTCCATCGACCCGGCCACCCAGGAGATGATCCAGAGGGCGCATGAACTCGGAATCGAGACGGCCTTCGACCGCGCGTTGACGCTCAAGCCCTGCAATATCGGGAACCAGGGCACCTGCTGCAAGAACTGCGGCATGGGGCCCTGCCGGCTTCCGCTCACCAAGGCAGGGGCCGAAGGCGAAGATACTCGCAAGGGCATTTGCGGAGCCACCCCCAACACCATCGCTGCGCGCAATTTCATTCGCATGATCGCCGGCGGAGCGGCCGCGCACTCCGACCACGGTCGTTCCGTCGCCGAAGTTTTTCTGAGCGCAGCACGCAAGGAAACCGATGCTTACCGGATCAAAGACACCCGCAAACTGATGGAGGTGGCCAAGTGGCTGGGGGTCGCGACCACGGTGGAGAACGACGGCAATACAGTTAACCGCGACACCGATGAAATCGCCGTGGAAGTCGGCGAAAAAGCGCTGAACGAATGGGGGAAGGCCGAGGGCGAGCTTCATTTCCTCAAGCGGGCACCGCAGCCGCGCTACGAGCTCTGGAAGAAACACGGCGTGCTGCCGCGCAACATCGACCGGGAAATCGTCGAGATCATGCACCGGACACACATCGGAGTGGATCAGGACTATCGCAACCTGATCAAACAGGGCACCCGTGCCGCCATCGCCGACGGCTGGGGGGGATCGATGCTGGCAACCGAGCTCCAGGATATCCTCTTCGGCACTCCCGCCCCAGTGGCCTCCGAGGCGAATCTTGGCGTGATGAAACAGGATATGGTCAACATCGTCATCCACGGCCACGAACCGGTCTTGTCGGAGATGATCGTCGCAGTGGCCGGCACCAGAGAGATGCAGGACTATGCCCGCTCCAAGGGAGCCAAAGGGATCCAGCTTTCAGGCATCTGCTGCACGGCGAACGAAATCCTGCAGCGGCACGGCGTGCCGCTGTGCGGCACGTTCCTGCAGCAGGAGCTGGCGATCATCACCGGCGCCTGCGATGCCATGGTGGTGGACATCCAGTGCATTTTCCAGAACCTGGCCAACGTGGCCAAGTGCTTCCATACCAAGCTCATCACCACCCACCCCATCGCCCGGATGGAGCAGGACAACGTGCTGCACATAGAATTCGACGAACACCACGCCGTGGAGGACGCCCAAAAAATCGTCATGCTGGCGATCGACAATTTCCAGAACCGGCGCGCCGAAGTGATGATTCCCAGGCACAAATCGCCCATCGTGGCCGGCTTCGGGGTGGAGTCGGTCGAGTACCATTTGGGGGGAACCTTTCGGGGATCCTACTACACCTTGAACGACAACATTATCAACGGCCGCATTCGGGGCATCGGCGGGGTTGTGGGGTGCAACAACGTTCGCACGCGGCACAACGAGGGCCATCTCCTGGTGGTGAAGGAGTTGATCAAAAACGACGTTATCGTGTTGACCACCGGCTGCAACGCCATCGCCTGCGCCATGGAGGGACTGCTGACCCCGGAATCCGCCAAGGTGTTCTGCGGCCCGGGCCTGGCGGAGGTGTGCGAGACCGTGGGCATCCCGCCGGTGCTGCACATGGGCTCGTGCGTGGACAACAGCCGCATCCTGCTGGCGGCCACCGAGGTGGTCAAGGCCGGCGGTCTCGGCAAGGACATCAGCGATCTGCCGGCGGCCGGAAGCGCTCCGGAGTGGATGAGCGAGAAGGCCATCAGCATCGGCCATTATTTCGTCGCCTCGGGCGTCTACACGGTTTTCGGCGTCACGCTGCCGGTGTCGGGCGCACCGGTATTTCAGAAGTATCTCTTCGAGGAGTTTGAAAAACTTTACGGCGGCATGTGGGATCTGGAGGTGGACCCGATCAAACACGCTCACAAGATGATCGCCCACATCGACAAGAAGCGCCAGGGGCTCGGTATCGACCGATCGCGGGCGCGGATCCTGGTCGACATGGCAGATCGGCGCGCCTTGGAAACCGCCTGAGCGAAATTTGAAATAAAAGGAGGAGCAACAATGGAGGAAACGGAACCGGATGAAATGGTGCCCTTGCGGAAAATACTGCATCTCGCCGGGGCCGATTGGACCTATGGCTCAAAGGGGTGGGCGGGGAGAACTACTGGCGGCGGTGGGGGTGGATTTCTCCAATCAGGGTTCAAAGAGCAGCGTCTTGCATATGGGAAGCTGAAGGGCGAACAGATCAAGGCCACGGGGGCAGACGACTGCATCGCGGGCTGCCACAATTGTCATGCCCAGATCCATGAACTGAGCGAGCATTACGGCGGCGGATACCCCGTCGTACACCTGTGGACGTTGATTTGTCTCTCGT
>Ga0075350_1000035_pt1 | contig 14856 bp, 16 predicted proteins | sample RushSE_TuleC_D1_FD_120070 | JGI IMG/M metagenome (GOLD analysis project Ga0075350, IMG submission 120070) | Natural and restored wetland microbial communities from the San Francisco Bay, California, USA, that impact long-term carbon... | ecosystem: Environmental > Terrestrial > Soil > Wetlands ... | reverse complement strand
CGAAAGCACGAAATAAAAAAACATTCTTTTTCGTGTTTTTAAAATTTCGTGTTTTCGGGCTAAATTTTTTCTTTTGTTTCAGGTAAAAACACCCCTCAAGTAAACGAAATGAGCGAATTAACATTTGAAAAAATCGACCAGACCGTCCTGGAGACACTGAAACCACCGGATCGCAGCTACTGGTTAACTGTGGGAATCCTGTTTCTGGGCGTACTGACCGGTGCCGCCTGCTGGATCTATCAGATCTTAACGGGTCTTGGTGTGGCTGGAATGAACAATCCGGTGGCCTGGGGAACCTATCTCATCAATTTTGTTTTCTGGGTAGGTATCGCACATTCGGGGACGCTGATTTCCGCCATTTTACACCTTCTCAGGGCAGGCTGGCGAAATCCCATTGCAAGGGCCGCCGAAACAATGACGGTTTTCGCGGTGTGTATTGCCGGTCTTTTTCCGTTTATTCATCTGGGCCGGGTCTGGATGGTGTTTTACATGCTGCCGGTGCCCAATCAACGGAACCTGTGGCAAAATTTTCAATCCCCTTTAATGTTCGATGTTGTGGCCATCAGCACTTATCTAACAGTCAGCTCGCTGTTCTGGTACACCGGTATGCTTCCGGATCTTGCCATCATTCGGGATCGTGCCACTGGAGTGCGTAAGAAAATCTTCAAGATCATATCACTGGGATGGACCGGTGCGCATGAACAGTGGCGGCACTACGCCCGCGGCTACCTGTTTTTTGCCGCACTGGCGACACCCCTTGTCATTTCCGTTCACAGTGTGGTGTCATGGGATTTTGCGTTGGGGATTGTACCCGGCTGGCATACCACGATTTTTGCGCCCTATTTCGTGGCCGGCGCCATCCACTCCGGGCTAGCCATGGTGCTGACGCTGATGATTCCGATTCGAAAGCTCTTTCATTATGAAAAAATTATCACCGTCAACGTTTTGGAAAACGTCGCCAAGACCATTATTTTTACAGGTCTGATCGTGGCGTTTTCATATGCCACGGAATTTTTCATGGCCTGGTACAGTCGCAATCTATTGGAAGTTGCGATCTTTAAATACCGGCCCACCGGAGATTATGCTGTTGGATTCTGGATCATGGTCATCTGCAATACGATGGTCCCGCTGCTCTTCTTTTTCAAGCGGTTCCGGACCACGATCCTCTGGCTGTTCGTGATTTCCATTTTTGTCAATATCGGTATGTGGTATGAGCGGTATGTCATTATTATCAGCAGCGTGAGCCACGATTTTATTCCTCACGCCTGGGGGCTGTATTCACCTTCTATTATTGAATTCGGGATAATGATCGGCTCTTTTTGTCTGTTCTTTTTCCTGTATCTTCTCTTTGTCAAACATCTGCCGTCGATCTCTATGACTGAAATGAAGGAAGCCGTTGGTCAAGGAGCAAGCCATGCCGACTGAATATTCTGTAATGGGTTTGTTCACGGACGAAAATCGGGCGGTATCCGCCATTGAAGCCGTCAAGGGCTCGCCTTGGCAGTTGCGTCGTGTGCACAGTCCCATTCCCAGCCATAAAATATCCAAAGCGCTGAATTTAAAAAAGAGCAAGGTCGGTTGGTTTACACTGGCCGGCGGAATCACCGGTTTTTTTTCCGGCTTTCTTCTGGCGGTTTTCACGGCCACTCAATGGAATCTCATTGTCAGCGGAAAACCGGTCGTCGCGCTGGTGCCGTTTTTTATCGTAGGTTTTGAATTTACCATTTTATTTGCTGTTTTCGGTAATGTGGCAGGTCTTATCCACCAGATGCAGCTTCCCGAATTCAAGGGGCTCGAGGAGTATGACCCCCGATGTTCAGGGCATCATTTCGGTGTTACGGTTTCCTGTAAGGCAGATGATCTGGAAGTGCTCAAACACTTTTTTCAAGACAAAGGCGGCGAGGTAAAGGTGATTTCAAATGGGTCTGTTTGAAGATATCAATGCAGCCCGCATGTTGCTGGATTTGCCTGAACGAGCGACCATGGCGGACATCAAGTCGCAATTCAGGGCCAAGATTCAACAATGGCATCCGGATCGGTGCAAGGCTGAAAGAGACACCAGCAAGGAAATGACCGTCCGGATCATTACCGCCTACAGGCTCATCAGCGCTTACTGTAAAAACTACGAATTTTCATTTTCCAAAGAAGAAGTGGGCCACTATCTTTCGGCGGAAGAATGGTGGTTTGAACGTTTCGGCCGGAGCCCGTTATGGGGCAGCGAGCAAAAAACAGAGTAAAAATGTCATCGACACATCACCAAAAAGGTCCGTTTCAAAAAAGGTCGGCGTTTCTGATCTGCCTGGCGCTGCTGGTGATCGGTTTCGGCACCTTTGTCTTCGGCCTCATGGGCGGGCATCCGGAAAGGGCCTGGCAGGCGTATCTGATCAATTTTTTGTTATGGTCGGCCATCGCCCAGGGCGGCCTGCTGTTTTCCGTGGTAATGCATACCGTAAAAGCCCGGTGGAGCGGCCCACTATCCAACCTTGCGGAATCGTTTGTCGCTTTTTTCCCGATTTCTTTTATTCTTTTTTTGATTCTTATTTTTGGCAAAAATCACATCTTTCCGTGGATACATCAGGATCTTCACGGAAAAGAGATCTGGCTGAACGTGCCGTTTTTGTTTACCAGAGATATTGTGGGGCTGCTTGTTCTGTATGGATTGGGGTTTGCCTATCTTTTCAATTCGTTACGTCTGAAGCTGGATCGATCCGTGTCCCACGGTCTGATTCGGAAATACCTGTACAGCAGGTGGGATCGAAGCCTTTCCGATGTGGGGCGTTGCCGGGATCGAATGACCATTTTCGGGGTTCTTTACATACTCGCATTTGCACTGATCCTGTCTTTGATCGGTTACGATCTGGTGATGAGCCTCGATCCTCACTGGTATTCCACGTTGTTCGGTGCCTATACGTTTGTAAAAGCATTTTATATCGGCCTGGGCGGCCTTATTATTCTGGCCTCCGTACTGCATCTCAATCCAGCCATTGAATTCAAGCTGAAACCGTCGGACTTTCATGATATCGGCAAGCTCTTTTTTGCCTTTTGCATGGTTTGGGGGGACTTTTTCTACGTCCAACTGGTGGTGATATGGTACGGCAATATCCCAGAAGAAACCGCCTACGTTATTGAACGAACCATGACGCCGCCTTGGAATGCTCTGGCCTGGTTTGTTTTTATCATCTGTTTTATTCTCCCGTTCCTTATTCTGCTGAACAAAAAGATTAAGACCAAACCCGGGGTTATGAGTATCCTTTGTACGGTCGTGATCATGGGGATCAGCTTGGAGCATTTTCTGCTTATTGGTCCGGCCATAAATCCCCATGTCTCCGCACTTCCCCTGGGGCTTGCCGACGGGCTGATATTTTTGGGATTCTTGGGGCTGATGTCCCTTGCCGTTATCTTTTTCCTGAACATGTTTCCCGAGCTTGTCCGGGTTGTGGACCGGGAGGCGGCGTGATGGAAATCCTGATCACAACCTTCATACTAATCACCATCCTGATCCTGGCAGTGATTATCGGCACCAAAGGCAGACCCATGGTATTTATTACCGCATTGGGTAAAGGAATCATTTTGCTGACAAAGAACAAAGTGGCGCTGTTGTGGACGGGACTCGGTATTTTTTTGGTTTTATGTTTCCTCTATTTTTTTTATGCTTCGCCGGCAACCAGAATAGGCCCGGAACAACCCATCCCTTTCAGCCACAGGGTACATGCCGGCGTCAAATCGATTCAGTGTCAATTTTGCCACCCGTATGTCGGTCGGTCGATATTTCCGGGAATACCGCCGGTTGAAAAATGTCTCTACTGTCATAATTACATCATTGCCAATTTCCCATGGATACAAAAGGAACATCATTATTTTAATACGGATACACCGACACCCTGGAAAAAAGTCTTCTATGTGCCGGAATTTGTTTTTTTCAGACATCAACGGCACATCAAAAAGGACATTGAGTGTCAACAATGCCATGGGCAGATTGAGACCATGGACCGGATTCCGGCCAAAAGATTCGAGATGAAGTTCTGTGTCGATTGTCACAAACAAAAGGAGGCCAATTTAGGATGCTGGCTGGCATGCCATAATTGAGCGTTTCGGAAATCCTGCAACTTAATGAAGTAATAGGATTTTTTTTGAGGCTTGAACACTGGACTTGAATATGGAATATTGGAATGATGGAATGTTGGAATAATGGGTTTAAAGGTTTTCTATCGTTTTTGAAAAAAGACTTCTTCCGCTTTAACACCCATTTTTCAATTTTTCCAATATTCCATCATTCCAATTGGGCCGAAGCCCCTGATTTGAGGAGAAGGAATTGATCGGCGAATCACAACCATTGTCACAAAACAATTACATGACTGCCAAAGGATTTTGCCTGACTTCGGCGTTCTGGTTTGTTGTTGCCACATCCATGGGACTTCTCATTGCCACCGAACTCATGGCTCCGGATCTCACCGAAAACTTCGGCTGGCTTTCATTCGGGAGGGCTCGACCCATCCATGTGAATCTGGTGCTTTTCGGTTTTGCAACCCCGGGTCTCCTTTCCGCGGCATTCTATTATTTGCCCAGATTGCTTCGAACCGAACTTTACAGTGAAAAACTGGGCGTCATTACGGTCCTGTCGTGGAACCTTTCCCTTGTCTCCGCTGTTTTGAGCCTGGCCATGGGATATTCCCAGGGACGGGAGTATGCCGAATTGGTCTGGCCCATCGACATGCTGGTTGTTCTGGCATTTACGCTGGTGTGTGTCAACCTGCTCATGACCGTTGCCCGGCGAAAGGAACCGATCCTTTATGTTTCCATCTGGTATGCATGTGCCGCAGCTATTCTCACCACCGTTACCTTTGGTCTTGGAAACGTCATTTGGCGGCCCGGCAGCGGTTCTCTGGTGGGCATTCCGGATGCGATTCTTCTCTGGTTTTACGGCCACAATATTTTCGGCCTTCTGTTGACACCGTTGTCCATCGGTGTGGCCTATTATGTCATACCCAAGGCGTGCAGGGCGCCCCTTTACAGCCACACCCTCTCGCTGGTCGGTTTCTGGGCTTTGCTGGTGGTTTACACCCATATCGGGACCCATCACCTGCTCCAGGTGCCGGTTCCCACCTGGCTCAAAGTCATTTCCATCGTGGACAGCCAGGCCATGGTCATACCGGTCATGGCGATTTTGATCAACATCTGGTACACGGCCAAAGGGAAGCTGGGGGAAATTCATGCCGATATCGGCGCCAAGTTTGTCTTCACCGGCACCATCATGTACTTTTTTGTGAGCATTCAGGGCTCCATGATGGCCCTGCCGGATGTGCAGCGCGTGACGCATTTTAACAATTGGGTCGTTGCACATGCTCATATCGGCGTTCTGGGATTTTCCGGGATGATCGCCCTGGGCGGGCTCTACTATATCCTGCCACGAATTACCAGCAAACCGTTGTACAGCAGATTTCTGGCCGATTTTCAATACTGGCTCGTCCTCATCGGCGTCGTCGGTTTCACCGTGGTACTGACCATCGTGGGCCTGATTCAAGGCAATGCCTGGCTCAGCGGCGAAATCGTTTACCGGGTTCTGCCCGCAATGCATATTTATTTTGTCCTTCGGGCAAGCCTGGGATTAATCATTTTCAGTTCCGCGATTTTAGGTTTGTACAACATTTTAAGATCGATATTTTTTAACCCCGGAGAAATCTCATGAATATGACCCCAAAAGCGATTGTTTTCGGCAGTCTTTTGATTCTGGGTGTCATTGTGATGGTGATGGTGGTCTTGCCCTATGGTACGCGAATCGATGCGCCCTCGGACATTTTTCGCGAACGGACCGCTCACGAGGCTGATGGGCGGCGTATCTACATCGCCAACGGTTGTGTGTACTGCCATACTCAATCCATCCGTACCATCGACTGGGGTTTGGGTGCCGAGAGGATTGCCCAGGCAGGGGATTATATCCACGACAAACCTATTTTGCTGGGTTCGGAGAGGACCGGCCCGGATCTATCCCAGGAAGGTGGCGAGCATCCGGACGACTGGCACATGGCTCATTTTATCAATCCCCGAAAGACCAGCCCCCTTTCCATCATGCCGGCGTTCGGTTTTCTGGGTACGGAAAATATTGATCATTTGACAACCTTTGTTCAGGGTCTCGGGCTCAATGATGCGGATCGGAGAATTCAAAGACAACGGTTCTGGAAAAATGAAACGATTAAGGCGTACGAAAGCGGTCCGGATGCCAATGTAAAATGGCTGCACGAAAATGTTCCCGAAGGCTGGCGGAACATTCCCAATCCCTATCCCACCACCGAGGCCGGACTGGCCCGGGGGCATAAAATTTATCAGGATTTTTGCATCGGGTGCCACAGCCCCATCGGCGACGGCATGGGCCCGGCACAGCAGCATTTGTATCCGCCGCCCTTGAATTTTACCATTTTAAAGGGCAGAGGCATAACCGGGGGAATTTTGTATTACCAGATTATGAACGGCATCACCGGAACGGCCATGCCCTATTTCAAGCGTGCGCTGGAGTCCGAAAAAATCTGGGATGTCGGAAATTTTGTAGCGGTTAATTTTATCGATCAGACCGATGCCGATACCGAACCCAAAGGGATCGATGCGGCGTATGAACCATAATCCGGTTGAATGGTTGAATCGTTGAATAGTTACCGACCAAACGACCAATCAACCGTTTAACCATTTAACCAAGTGACGAAAAATGTATTTTCCCTATTTCATAACATACATGGTCGTGGGTCTTGTCATCAGTTTAGCTGCTTTTTTCTGGGCCCTTAAAAACGGCCAGTTTAAAGATCAGCAGCGGGCGAGATTTTTGCCCCTGGAAGATGAACATGAACCACCCGTTGGAAAGGTTTCCAACATCAGGCGGTTTGAGATTTATGCCCTCATATTCCTGGCGGTTGCAGGATTGGCGGCCAGTGCGGCAGTGCTCGTATTTTCACTGTTGAACGCAAGCCATTAAAAGGAAACATCATGAGACTTTTCAATCTGTTAAACTTCCAGCACATTATGTTGTATATATTTCCGACCCTGATCTTTATATGGATTTTCGGGTTGGCGCTTGCCTACAGCCATCTGGAAAGCGATGATGCCAAGGAGAGAAAGCAAAAAATCATTTACCGTTTTCCCGAAGATATCGAGGACAGGGACGCACCATTCCCCCTGTCCATGACGCTGATTATTGCAGGGACCGTCATCTGGGTTTTCTTTTATATTTTAGTTACCGGTTTGTTGGGAGTAAAAATATAGACATGGCACATTCAACAGGAAAAGAATCGACGACAGCCACCTGGGTTGTCATTATCCTTCTTTTGGTATGGATTCTGGGCAAAGGGTTTTTCTCATTTTTTGTTGTGGGAGATTTGGGCCAGCCCACCTGGAACTACCGGCCCGTAAAAGATGTTCCCGGAGAATCACCCTATGCGGTTTACCAGGCCCAACCCTATCCTCAGCATGTGAAAGGCGCCAAGGGGGAATAGATGAAGAGAATCATCGTCCTTGCAGGGTTTGTCGCCGTTGTGCTCCTGGCCGTTTACAATGTGATCACCCTTTACGATAAAAATCTCAGGGTGGGACGAATGTGGGAGACGCCGGGAGTCTGGCCCCACGAGCAAGAACTCCCGGTCATGGAACCCGACGTGATTCCTTTCGGCGGCGGAGAGGCGGAGTATCGAACCGCTGAAGCAGAAGATCTGGGATCTCCTTTTAAAATTGACGATCCGGAGATTGTCACATCCGGGAAATCGTTGTATTTTACCTACTGTGCCCAGTGCCACGGAAAATATTATGACGGCAACGGCACGGTGGGTCAAAGTTTTTATCCCCTGCCCACCGATCTGCAAAGTGACCGGGTTCAATCCATGCATCAGGGCGTTTTCTTCAAAGAAATCAGCTACGGCATCCCCGGCGGCCGGCAGCCGGCACTGGCCACCACCATTGAGGTGACGGACCGGTGGCGGATTATCGCCTACGTCAAATCGCTTGGGCTTCGCAAATGACATGAATCCTTCTGCTGCTTCCTGCGACCTTTGCGGCCTTTCCTTAAAATACGGTGCGGTAAAATGGATGTCAGGCAACCGGGAATTCTTTTTCTGCTGCATGGGCTGCCGCCAGGTGTTCATCATGCTGATAGAGGCTGCTGACGCTCCGGACCCCTTGCAGTTTAAAGAGACAGAACTTTTCAAAAAATGCCGTGAGATGGGAATTATTCCCGAATCGGAATCAGATCTGGGAAAGCGTCTGGCCAGGGATTTCACGGAGCCCCTCTTTTCTTTTAAGCTTCAGGATGCCGAATCCGGTAAGGATCGGAATCGCCGGGAATCGGCAGACACCCTCGCCATTCACTTGAATGTCAGCGATATGTGGTGTCCGGCCTGTGCCTGGGTGATCGAAGCAGCGCTTAAAAAACATTCCGGTGTCGTCCGTGCGTCCTGCAATTTTTCAACGGACCGGATCAGGTGTGAATACAATCCGATTCAAACATCTCCGGATGAGATCATCCGGACCATCGACCGGTTGGGTTACCGGGCAACGGTGCCGGAAGAAAATGCGGCGGCCATTGAAACCAAAAAGGATTTCATCCGTTTTGCCATATCTGCATTTCTCACCGCCAATGTAATGATGCTCTCTTTTGCCCTTTATTCAGGCTTTTTTACCGAGTTGACCAAAGATGCCGTTTTTAAGATTTCGGTGCCCGTTTTTGTTCTGGCGGGTATCGTTCTTTTTTACGGCGGCTTCAAGATCTATCGCAAGGCATGGGCCGGGCTTAAAACCATGGCTTTCGGCATGGAAAGCCTGATTACCATGGGGGCGTTCACCGCCTTTTTTTACAGCACCTTCAACTTGTTTTCCGGAAGTATTCATCTCTATTTTGACACTGCGGCCATGCTGATCACCTTGACGCTATTGGGTAAAACCATTGAAAGAAAAGCCAGAGACAACGTTCAGGAAGACCTTGGCAATTTTTTCTCGCTTCGGCCGACCAAAGTTAATATCTGTACGGATATATTCCCTCGCGGCCGCTATGTTTCCGCCCATGCACTCCGAAAAGGGGACATTTTTAGGATCGAAGAAGGTGAGATCGTCCCTGCGGACGGGCGTATTGTTGAAGGTTCGGGATCTATTGATGAATCATCCCTCACCGGTGAGGCGCTTCCCATTCAGATAAAAGCCGGAGACCGCATCAAAAGCGGAACCCGGGTTCTAAAAGGGATTTTAAAAATAAAGGCTGAGGGCGTGGGGGACGATTCGACCCTGGGCCAAATGATCTCTATTATGGAACGGGCTCTGGAACAAAAAATTCCGCTGGAGGGCAAAACCGACCGGCTCCTGCGGTTTTTCGTACCGCTGATTCTTGTGCTTTCAATGGCAACCGGTTTGACCTGCCTGTTTTTAGGCCTTACCTTTGAACATGCCCTTATGAGATCCGTCACGGTCATGGTGATTGCATGTCCGTGCGCACTGGGTATTGCCATCCCCATTGCACGGGTTGTCGGGATTTCCCTTGCCGGAAAAAAAGGAATCCTGGTTCGGGATTTCACGGCCTTTGAACAGGCCGAAAGGATCAATGCCGTTGTCTTCGACAAAACCGGAACCCTGACCAAAGGGGATTGGACCTTGCTGGACGTGCGTGTTCAGGAACCTTTTTCCAAACAGCAGATCTTTTCACTGGCTGTCGCTCTTGAGACACATTCAGATCATTATATCGGCGCTGAGATCCGAAGACATGCCGCCGGCTGCGCTGCACCACCCTCCAGGCCGCTGACAAGCGTTTGCATCCATCAAAACGGTATATCCGGCATGGTCGAAGAAAAAGAGGTCAGAATCGGATCTAAAAAATTTGTTGAAAAGAATCTGACGTCCATCCCGCAGATTTTAGAAGCCGAACAAAAAGATGAGGTCTTGAAATCTATGGTTTATATGAGTTATGGTAATCAATTGTGCGCTGCCTTTATCTTTGGAGATGCGCTAAAAGATACGGCCGTGAGTACCGTAGAAACATTGCGGAGCATGGACTACAGCGTTGCAATGGTTTCCGGAGACGGGGATCAAACCACCCGGGCAATGGGAGATGTTCTGGGCATCGAAGACGCCTTTGGAAATCAGTCACCCAAAGACAAAGCTGTTTTTGTTCGAAACCTTCAAGAAAACGGAAAAAGGGTGGCCATGGTCGGCGACGGGGTCAATGACGCCCCGGCCCTGGTTCAGGCGGATTTGGCCGTTGCCGTCCACTCCGGCAGCCATCTGGGAAAGGAGGCGGCCGACGTTACCCTGATGCAGGGGAATCCCGGGCAGATTCTGGAATATCTGAATCTGGCAAAGCTGGTGAACCAAAAGATTTATCAGAATCTTGTATTTTCTTTTCTGTACAATATTATTAGTATTCCCGTTGCCATGAGCGGATGGTTGACACCGCTGATTGCCGTTTGTGCAATGCTGTTGAGCAGCTTGAGCGTTACCGGGAATACGTTGTTATTGAAACGAAAATACGCCTGAAATTCGAGGTTTGACATTTGGTATTAGTACAATACTGCCGCAGATATTCGGCGGTACTGACAGATGTTCCATCAAGACAGGGTCTTAAAGAGGGGTTATTGGCTTGCTTTTGTGTCTGTTTTTTTGTATGAAAACAGCCGCAGTCGGATCAAGTTGATGTTTGACGAAAACCATAACCTTAAAAAACACGGGAAGGGAAGGGGATCAGAAAATTGAGATGAATTGGTTTTCTGCCTCCGATTCCTGAAACCTGACAACGTTTAATCGGGCGTTTTTGCCCGATTGGAGTAAATCCAAGGTATTTACCAATGACACGTTCCGATAAGTTCCAATCCCGATCTCTGTTGTTAATGGTGGCCGGTGCCAAAGGCGCTGTGGGCTCTACGGTGGCAGCAGCTGTTGCTGCTGTACAAAAGGATCCCGATTCCATATTACCCAGTCTGATGACCCGCAGCAGTTTTCCCTATCTGGGACCGCCCCATGCCATCCATATGGCAGGCTGGGATGCCCAACCGGCGAGCCTCAAGGATTGTATTAAAAATTGTGGCGTACTGCCTGAAAATATCTGGGAACGCTTTCAATCGGATCTCGATGAAACTCCCATTTTGGCGTCTCCGCCACCGGATCTGGACCTGAAAGGTCAAATCGAACATCTCATGCAGGACATCCGGAACTTACAAAAACGATATCCCGGCTCCTTTCCGGTGATGATTAACCTTTTGCCCGCCTGTGTTCGCTTGGACGCTCAAAATATTACGAGTTTGTCGAGGCTTTATTCTAAAGTGAATCCGGTGGAATTTCCGGACTTGGCGTATGTCCTGGCCGCTGTTCACTCCGGAATCCCGGCGGTGAATTTTTCCCCGAATCATCTGGAAATTCCGGTAGTCGTTCAAGAAACGATTCAACACAATGTTCCCATATCCGGATGCGACGGTAAAACCGGGCAAACCTATTTCAAAGTGGTTCTGGCCTCGGCGTTGAAAGCCCGGAATCTTTATGTGGATGGATGGTACAGCCTCAACATTCTGGGCAACGCTGACGGCAAAAACCTCATGGACCCCGATCGGGCAGCCGGCAAAGTGGCCAACAAAACCGAATTTTTAGACGGCATTCTGGGTTATCCGGTGGGGGAGAAATACGGAGAGTCTTCCCACAAGGTCCTCATCGATTACTACCCGCCCCGGGGTGACGCCAAGGAAGCCTGGGATGTTATCGATTTTGAGGGGTTATTCGGTCTTCCAATGAGCATGCGTTTAAACCTTCAGGGTCGGGATTCCATCCTGGCCGCGCCGCATATTCTGGACCTGGGCCGGTGGATGGCGGCTCTGAAAATGGCAGGCCGCTGTGGCCATGTTCCGGAACTGGGGTTTTATTTCAAAAAACCCCTGGGTAAAAATCCGCCGCTGAGCTTCCAGGACCAGATTTTGAGCCGCAAAAAATTGGAAAAAGAATGTGACAGGAAGTGCCTGAAACTTGAAGCGAGCTAAAGTTTGAAATGTCGTAACACGTTAGCTTTTTAAAAACCTTACCGCTTCAGGTATATTTAGATTTTTGCTGGAAGAACTCGTGAATAAGGGCTCGTAATGAAAGAACCTGCCCGGGATATTCATTATCGGTTTGTTTTAAAGGTCTCAAGGAAAAATTCATGATATTCGGCTACTCCACCAACGCCTTTGTTAAATTCTCTCTCTTTGAATCTTTGGAACAAATTGCGGCCTTGGGCTTTCGGGGCGTTGAGATCATGGGCGACCGGCCCCATCTCTACCCGCCGGACTTTGAAGCAGCGGATCTGGCGCGCATCAGAGGAATTCTTGACCAACACCATCTGAAAGTCACCAACCTCAACAGCTTTACGCTTTTCGCTGTGGGCGATACCTACCTGCCTTCCTGGATCGAGCCGGAGAAAGAACGGCGAGACATTCGCATCCGGCACACGCTTGACTGTTTGAAAACGGCCAAGGATCTGGCGTGTAACAACATATCCATCCCTCCCGGCGGCCCCCTGGATAACATGTCTCGAAAAGCGGCAGTGTCTCTGTTTCATCAGGGTCTGGAGCAGGTCATTCCCCTGGCCGAAGAACTTGAGGTGAAAATCCTGGTAGAACCCGAGCCGGACCTGTTGATGGAAAATTCAGCAGAGTTCAAATCCTTTATCAAGGCAGTCAGGTCTCCGATAGTTGGGCTCAATTTTGATATCGGCCATTTTTTCTGCGCCGGTGAAGATCCGTCCGTGGCCTTTGAAGACCTTTTTGAATGGGTGGGGCATGTACACCTGGAGGACATCGCCGAGACCAGGGTTCACCATCACCTCATCGCCGGACATGGCGTGATTCGGTTTCTGGATATTTTTAAAACCATGAACCGGTTGAATTATCAGGGAGACATCAGCCTGGAACTCTATCCCTATGTGGACACTCCGGAATCAGCGGGCCGGGAAAGTCTCGAATATCTCCGCCCCATATTTGAAAAATCAGGCTTGAATATTCTGTGAGGTGCGCATTTTCAAGACCGAAAGGCGTTTCCTATAAGAAACCGGGAGAGAAAAGTGAATTTACCGGAGATTGGTGATACAGTAAGCGCAACCGAAGCATTGGAGTTATGCCGGCATTTCGGCTTGGATTATCTCGTCAAACGTATTGAATCAGACCCGGAGGGATTTAAGGATTGGAATTTCGACGGATGTTCGAGTTTGCCGGATGAATTGATGGGTATATTCACCGGCTGCAACTGGGAAGATATCACGTATAAATGCTGTTTGCCCCATGACCTCTCGTACGGTTACGGAGAACTTGGAAATAAAATTGAGAGAAAACGGGTCGATATAAAATTTTACAGCGATCTTGTGACCAAAGCAGGTATGAGCGAGTGGGGCGCCGCTGCTTTTCTTGCAGCGGTTCGGATAGGCGGAGCGGAAGTATTCGGACGGTCATTCTCATGGGGATTTGCCCGCAAATAAGGATATTTCTGCGATCGGTTGCAGCCGATTGGAGAAAAACCGTTTAACCAGTCGCTCATTCAGGACGACAGTTGCCGGTATTGTTGCCGGAGTGCAAGATCTCCGATGACAAGTGCCGCCATACATTCGACGATCGGCACCGCCCGAGGAACCACACAGGGGTCGTGGCGCCCTCTGGCTTCCAACACTGTTTTCCTTCCCTCGAAATCTGCCGTCATCTGCGGCAAACCGATTGTGGACGGTGGTTTAAATGCGGTCCGGAAGATAATCGGTTCACCGTTGGTAATACCCCCTTGGACGCCCCCGCTGAAATTTGTCGTGGTGCCCAGCCTGCTTCCTTTTAAAACAAAGGGGTCATTGTGCTGTGACCCGAACATGTGAGTACCGGCGAAACCCGAACCGATTTCGAAACCCTTGGTCGAAGGTATGGAAAGCATTGCCTGGGCGAGTTTGGCTTCCACTTTATCAAATACCGGCTCACCCCAGCCCGGAGGCACATTCCGGCATACACATGCAATGACCCCACCGATCGAGTCATTTCTTTCCCGAACATTGTCGATGAGTCGAACCATTTCATCTGCAGCAGGCGGATCGGGGCAGCGGACAATCGTTTGGTCAACATCTTCCCTTGAGATGACGTCCACAACAATAGGGAGTGCCTCAACTTCTCCGACAGATTGTACCCAGGCCACAATTTCTATGCCGAATCTTTCATGCAAAAATTTATCGGCGATTGCACCGGCCGCAACACGACCCACAGTCTCGCGGGCGCTGGATCTGCCGCCGCCGCTGGCTGATCGGATACCGTATTTTATCTGATAGGTGTAATCTGCATGGGACGGACGCGGAATCGATCGCATGGTTTTATAGTCGTCCGGTCGCTGATCCTTATTGGCGACAAAAAGGCCAATGGGCACTCCCAGTGTTTTTCCGTTTTCAACCCCGGATAAGATCATCACTCGATCGGCTTCTTCCCGCTTGGTCGTCAACCTGCTTTGTCCGGGTCGTCGACGGTCGAGCTGCTTCTGGATATCTTCTTCGGAAAGACTTAATTGGGCGGGACAGCCGTCAAGCACCGCCCCCACGCCTTTGCCGTGGGATTCACCGAACGTCGTTACTCTTAAAAGGGTTCCGAATGTACTGGACATGTTTGATAGCCTCTTATATTAAATAATTTGTAAGGGTTTAGCGTTTTGAAACCATTGCCGCTTCAGGTATGATTAAATTTTTGCTGAAAGAACTCAAAATAATTGAAAATTGACGATGGAAAAATGTAGATTTATGGTATTGCTCCGCTCTGGTTTTTTTAAAATTGGAAGCAGTCCTAAAATATTCAATCTACAATCTACAATCGTTTGAAGCTCTCTGGAAAGCGACTTCTTTTAAAGAACTGAACTGTAACAATG
>Ga0075350_1000033_pt1 | contig 14863 bp, 12 predicted proteins | sample RushSE_TuleC_D1_FD_120070 | JGI IMG/M metagenome (GOLD analysis project Ga0075350, IMG submission 120070) | Natural and restored wetland microbial communities from the San Francisco Bay, California, USA, that impact long-term carbon... | ecosystem: Environmental > Terrestrial > Soil > Wetlands ... | reverse complement strand
GTCTATCTGGAACATGCTCTCCACATCGTCACGGACAAAACGGGTTCTCGCCTGAAAAAATCTGGAATATATGTCATCTTTATCTAACGTATAAAAATGTTCCTGTATCCTTCTCCCATCCACGGGTTTGGCAGGCCTTATGGTAATCAAGTCACCGTCAATTTCCCTTGTTTCTTCAAGGTTTATCGGGTAAACTCCCTGAACGGATTCCGATAATGTCCGCTCGGCACCGAGCAGGCCTATTTTTCTGGCCTTAAAAAAAAGCTCTTCCCGAAAATCGGGATGGGCAATGCTGATCATCGCCATGGCTCGCTCCTGCAAACTCTTCCCAAACAGGTTTACGGCGCCATACTCGGTGACCACATATTGAACATCGCCCCTTGGCACGACGATAGCGGTGTCATTCAGCATCGGGACAATCCGGCTTCGTTTGCCGTCCACGCTGGTTGACGTGAGCATGAGAATTGATTTGCCGCCTTTGGACAGGGATGCCCCTCTAATAAAGTCGAGCATACCGGTAATGCCGGCAAAATGATTGTAGGAAAGCGCATCTGCCGCGACCTGACCCGTAAGATCCATGGCCATGGGTACATTCAGGGAAACCATTTTGTTATGTCGTGAAATAATTCCCGGGTCGTTTACGTAATCCGAAGGATGAAATTCAATGGCCGGATTATCATCAAGGAATTCATAAAGATTTTTCGATCCGATGGCACAACTCGCGACCAATTTTCCTTCGTTGAATCCTTTTTTCCGGTTTGTAATCACTCCCATTGAAACAAGTCGCATGATATCCGTGGTCACATACTGCGTGTGGACACCGAGGTCATTCTTATCGGAAAGCGCAAGCAGGGTGGCTTGGGGTGTTGTGCCGGGGCTGATCTGAACGGTTGAACCATCGTCGACAAGCCTCGCAATAAGACTGCCGATATGATTGGCGGCTTCGAGTTCGGGAAGTTCGCTAATGGTCAAAAGTTCTTCTTCATGTTCAACAATAGCATTTACGTCGTTGACATGAATAAAGCTGTGGCCCAGTACCCGGGGCATTTTTGAGTTCACCTGGGCAATGACAAGGTCTGCTGAAAGCGCCGCAGCCAGGGTGATATCAACGGAAATCCCCAGGCTCATCCATCCAAAATCATCCGGCGGAGATACTTGAATGAGTGCCACGTGAATCGGAAGCTGCCGGCTTTCAAAAAGGCGGGGCACCGCTGAAAGATTCATCGGAGTAATAAAACGCATGTTTTTTGCAAGACTTTTTGTTTTTGCCGATCCCAGATAAAATGATCGAATATTAAAGCTCTGATCTTTGGTCTCGTCTGCGATCAGTGTCAAAGGCGTACTTTCCAGACTCAGCAGACGGACAATTTCGATATCCGTGAACGTCGCCGCTGCTTCAGCAAGTTTTTTGACCAGATGTTGGGGTTCTCCGCACGACGAACCAATAAAAACCCGCTGGCCTGCCTTAATCCGTCCGATCGCTTCTTGTGCAGAACACTTCTTTGCCACGTAATTGTCGGCCCAATAGGTTGATATGGCCATGGTTCACCTCCCAAATTTTTTGTCAATGATTACCTGTGACCTGTCATCGGATCACTTTCATCGAAATTCACTTGAAAAAAAGCCTATCCGCGTGGCACCAGACAATAGGCGTTCATTTGTCCTGCTTAAAATGTTCATAATTTTAATTATTTAATTTATTTATAAATTATTTTCAAGAAAAAGATGATGCGTTCCTGCGGTACACGATGAAAGGTCAACAGAAGGGAATAAAACTTTAAATACGAAAAATCGTATGCCAGGCAAGGATTATTTTAAACTTCTTGTCCTGTTGTGTATTTATTGATAAAAGTGTCCAAATGGGTTATCTGATCATCATTCATTTCACCGAACTGAACACTCATTTGCCGCATTTCAAATGTACTGAAAGGGACATAATTTTCGAGATGGATATCTGAAATTCTTTTGCACGGTATGCCTTTTAAAAAAAAACCATCACCGCTTAAAAATATGTCAACCTGGACGGGTTCATGCAGTTGTTCCCCATGGTTAATATACTTAAAAGCCAGCCCGCCTCTACTGATGTTTTCAATTTGACCCAGTTTCGATGAACCATTTTTCAGGAGGGCATATACACCCTGCTGAACGCGAAACCGTTCATGCAACCGCCGTTCAATTAATTTCCGGCTGTTTATCATCTTACCTCCATCATTTAAAATGGTAAGTATTCTATCCCTTAAAACAATAGTTTTGGGGCTCTTTTGCCGATATTGAACTTTGATTCGACTATAAAGAAACACATATTGTGTGTCAAGAAAAAAATAACACAATATATAGAAGCTGAAGCAAAAAATAAGCGGGAATTGATATCATCTCATCTAAACGAAAGTATCCGATGGATACTGTCGATTATTTTAGCTTTACTTATGGATTGAAAAAATATCCAAAGTGTTGCATATAACATACGTAAATGCGAATGGTTTCAGAAGTATCTTTTTAATGGACAAATCTTGGGTACGGTATTTGATAAGGAATAAAATAGATGGCTGGATGTTCATTTTGCGGTTCGACACACAATATCGGATTTATATCAACCCGTTTTGCAGGGACAGACGGCGTCTCATTGGAAACGACAAAATGGGCGAATGTGTTTAAAAACAACGGATTCTCCTGTTTCTACCTCGCTGGTGAACTTGATCGGCCGCCGGAATGCGCTTATTTGGTCGAAGAAGCAAATTTTACACACCCCGATATCAAAGATATTTACAACCAATGTTTTGGTGTCCATAAACGAGACCGTCAAACAACACGAAAGATTTATGACTTCAAGGAAAAATTAAAAGACGAAATTTATAGATTCATCGAAAAATTCGACATTGATCTTCTGGTTCCGGAAAATTCACTCACCATCCCATTGAATATTCCGCTTGGACTTGCCATCACGGAAGTCATATCCGAAACCGAAATCCCAACCATTGCCCACCATCACGATTTTTTCTGGGAACGACAGCAGTTTCTGACAAACGCTGTCTGGGAATATTTGAACATGGCTTTTCCGCCGCACCTGTCTTCCATACAGCATGTTACCATCAACTCTTCCGGAGACAATCAACTGAGTCTCAGAACCGGAATTTCAGCAACCATTGTTCCCAATGTCATGGACTTTGAAAATCCGCCACCACCCATCGATGATTATGCGTCAGATGTTCGAGATGCGCTCGGCATCGAAGATGATGAACTTTTAATCCTCCAGCCGACCCGGGTGGTTAAGCGCAAGGGAATTGAGCATGCCATAGAACTTCTTCACAGGCTGGGTAAAAAGGCCAGGCTGGTTATTTCACACGCTTCGGGCGACGAAGGCTATGACTATGAACAGAGAGTCAAGGAATATTCAAGACTTTTAAAGGTGAACACGATCTTCGTGTCGGAAATTATTAATGAAAAAAGAGGGCTTACCAAAACAGGAAAAAAAGTCTACACCTTGAATGACATTTACCCGCACGCCGATTTGGTAACATATCCATCTACTTTTGAAGGGTTCGGTAATGCGTTTTTAGAGGCCGTTTACTTTAAAAAGCCCATTGTCGTAAACAAATATTCAATATACACTTTTGACATCAAACCCAAAGGGTTTCACACCATAGAAATCGACGGTTATGTTACAGAAAAATCTGTTCAAATGACCAGAGATGTTCTTGAAAACCCTGAGCTGCGAAAGAATATGGTCGAAAAAAACTATGAAATTGCGACGCGCTGTTTTTCCTATTCTGTTTTAAGGCAGAAACTTAAAAACCTTATTTATGATGGTATTGCTTGCAATCCTCAAAAAATACGATGATAGTTTTCCAGGGCTATTTGGTTCAATTTATATTAAATAGACGTAAATATTCAGGGGGGCAGTTGTTTTCCCGTAACGTTATTGGCGGAGTCGCTTCCTATTTTCAGTAAGTTAGCATTGGGGGAAACCGCGGCTCCCGCATGCTTTTCGCGGGAGAACGCGGAGGGGGCAGGAATGCCACCACTGCTAACTTACTGAAAATACCAGTGACGGAGACACCGAAGTCAAGGGGAAATGACTGCCCCCTGAACACATACAAATAGACTGATAACCATTTAAAAATAAAACATAATTTTCAACCATGGATCATACACCCAATCGGCTGACATACGGACTCAAAGGCGGCATCAGAAAAGGATGGCAAGGATTCGTCTGGATGCTTAAAATTATCGTGCCGATATCTTTTTGTACCGCGCTACTTGAGTATAGCGGCTGGACCAGCAAAATTGATTTTTTTTTAGAACCCGTCATGAGCCTTCTAAGTCTTCCACCCATGGCGGCCCTCCCGCTGATTGTTGGAATGCTAACCGGAATTTACGGCGCCATTGCCGCCATGGTCGTCCTTCCCTTAACGGGCAATGAAATGACCCTGATCGCCATTTTTCTACTCATCTCCCACAATCTTATCCAGGAAGGGATTATTCAAGGCCAATCCGGATTGAATCCCATAAAAGCGACCCTTTTCCGGTTGACGGCATCTTTTGTTACGGTATTGATTGTCGCCAGATTTCTCGGAGCCGAAGCAGGGCTGCTTGTGGCAAAGAAAGCATCAATTGTAACGCAACCACCTTTTTTAATTGCAATGAAAAGTTGGTTTACGGCCATATTGTATCTCAGTTTAAAGATAGTTGTGATTATCATGTTCATCATGATTCTTCTTGAAATCATGAAAGCATTTCATATAATTCACCATATCGTCAATATTTTGAACCCTGTTTTAAAGACCATGGGTCTCAATCAAAGGGTAGGTATATTATGGCTTACAGCCGTTGTTTTTGGCCTTGCCTACGGTGGAGCGGTTATTGTTGAAGAAGCAAAAGAAAGACATCTCCAAAAAGAAGAGCTTGAAAAGCTTCATCTTTCCATCGGAATTAACCATTCCATGATTGAGGATCCGGCACTGTTTTTATCACTGGGACTTAGTGCCTTCTGGCTTTGGATCCCCCGGTTTATTTTGGCGATCATTGCCGTGCGTCTTCTTGACATATACTATAAACTTAAAATGATGTATAAGACATCCCAATCTGTATCTGTTCATAAAAAATAACGGTCCTTACCGAATAAAAGGTTCATTATATTAATTAACCGATCAGCGTCCCTTATAGAAGACTATTTTGGAGTTGACGATTGTTCAGGATGAATTTGGCCTGATAATCTGGAGTTAAATTTCCAATGACGGAAATATACCCCATTGGTGGTGGAAAAGGTGGTGTTGGAAAAAGTTTTATAACCGTCAGCCTCGGGGCATTAATCGCCAAATGGGGTAAAAAAGTCGTGGTGATCGATTTGGATCTGGGCGCATCAAACCTTCATACCTTACTGGGAATGAAAAGCCCGGAAACAGGTATAAACAGTTTCTTAAATAAAACCGTGAAAGACCTTCAACGCACGGCCGTTCCAACCATTATCCCAAATCTGTTTCTTATTAGTTCTTCCCATTGCTCCATGGAAATTGCAAATTTGTTTTATGCCCATAAATTAAAAATAATCGATGCCATTAAAAAACTTCCATTTGATTACATTCTTTTGGATCTGGGTCCCGGGACGAACTTTAATACACTGGATTTTTTTTTAACTTCAGAGCAAGGAATCTTAATATGCACGCCCGAACCCACATCAATCGAAAATTCCTTTCGTTTCATTAAGACGGTCTATTTTAGAAAATTGAAACAGATTGCAAAAAAGAGCGCTTTTAATTCGATATTCAAAAGCACCTCTTTGGATTTAAATAAACCCGAAACGATGCCGCATGATATTATAGAAATTGTTTTAAAACATGATCCTGATAAAGAGGCGCATTTCAGAGACCAACTCGGTGAATTTAGGTTTAAATTGATCTTTAACCAGTTTCGCAAAAATATAGATGCAACATTGGGCAATCAATTTCAAAACGTGTGTAACAGACATTTTTATTCGAGTTTTGAGTTTCTTGGAAATGTCAGCTATGACAGTCGGATTCATGATGCTGTTTTCTCAAAAACACTATTTATTCATAAATATCCCCACACACAATCTTGTGCCGATTTAAAAAAGATTGTTGAAAAGATAACAAACAATAAGCACCAACGTGTTTCTCAGAAGAAATATTATGAAAAAATTTGAGGGATTAAATTATTATGAAATTTTAAAAATTCCGGCAAATTCATCTTATTTTGAAATAAAGCGGGCATATAAAGATGCACTGTCACTATATGATGAAGATTCACTGGTGACATACGCTTTGCTCTCAAAGGCGGAAAGAAATGAGATTTTAAATGAAATTGAAAACGCCTACTGGACGCTTATTGATGAGAAGAAACGGACCGCATACGATATGATGCTTGTTGATTCGGGACAAATGGAAGCAGCAACGACATCCAGGGAAAAACTAAACAAATCCGTCCCCATATCCTCCACACCTGTTATTTTGAATGAAAACCAGTTATATTCAAGAGTTAGAGAAAAAATGGCAACGGAAGAGATTAAAAAACTATCCGATGAAATTCTCTCCGGAGAACGTCTTTCAGGCAATGACTTAAAAAAACTTAGAGAAGCGGCAGGTATCAACATCCAAGAGTTGAATTACATTACCAAAATTAGTGGTTCTGTGTTAAACGCCATTGAAGAAGATCGGCTTGAGGCCCTCCCGCCGGACCTCTATTTAAGAAATTTCTTAAAATCCTATGCCCAAATCCTGCAGATCGATCCTCAGAAAGTTGTAGACCGTTATTTTAAGACCATCTTACTCGCCCAAAAAAAAGATACGTCAGACCCACATTGACGGTCTGTCGGGTGAGAAACCAAATGAACTACTCCGCGGCTTGCCGCCGAGTAGTTCATTTGGTTCGACATATTGGGTTTTGTCTTTTCAAACAAGTTCTGTCAAAAATTTGGCGCTTCATTGCACTTTCATTTCAACATGCTTCTCACCACCTTCAAAAGTCTTGTCCATCATCTCGATATCACATTGAATTGATAACTTTTTTTTAAATTCAATCAAACTTATCTCAAGCCAATCAAGTATGGCATATCTATTGCATTGGTAGTTCATGATTCAAAGCAAGTTATAAATTTTTATAATAAAATTACCCAAAAAGGACAATAAAATCCGAACACGTGCATGCTGGAAGAAGTTATAAATAATGTTAAGGTAAATCGATACATCACTCCTTTTGAAGAAGGAAAGGCAATTTTTCTTGAAGGAGATGATTCACAAGATTTATTTATCTTGGTATCCGGGCGGTTGAATGTCTTCAAAGGACAGAAGAAAATAGCAGAAATCACCGAAAAGGGATCTTTGTTTGGTGAAATGTCTTTCCTGCTTGAAGCAAAAAGAACGGCCACAATAAAAGCGGGAAAAGATGTAAAGGCCATCCGTATTCCCCAGGAAGAAATTGCCGCCTTTCTTCATGAATTTCCTGGGGTTACCGGAAAAATAACAAATCTTCTTGCCAAACGTCTTGATGAAACCAGTCGAGTTCTTTATGGGCTCAAAGAGTTTTGCGACCACCTTCCCGATGCTGTCATGGCAACAGATAAAGAAGGAAAAATCATCACATGGAATGCTGCTGCTGAAGAAGTATACGGCAGGTCCTGGCATCAGATGTGCAGTAAATCAGTGGAAGAAATATACGAAAAACCGGAAGTTTATAAAAAATTAATTGAAGAGGTAAAGAAAAAACATTCTGTAAGAGAAAAGATCCTCAGGGTAATTCATCCCAAACATGGCGCCAGGTTTATATCGACCAGTTCAACGCTTTTGCATGACGATCATAATCAATTTCAGGGCATCCTCTCTATTGGCCGCGATATCACATCAATTAAGGCATTAGAAAAAAAATACCGGCGAACTCGGTACTGGCTTTTACCCGCTTTAATTTTGGTTTTTCTCTTGGCCGGGGGTGTTTTTTTGGGCCGGTCTTATTATTCAAATAGACCCCTGGTTATTGATTTTAACCATCAAAAATTGAAGAGCCGCTTAAGCAAAGATTATCATTTATTAAAATCAATGCTGATAAATCCTTTTTCATCCGGCGATCGGTCGGAAACAAACCAATTGATGAAGGATTTTCTCAACATACAGATTGCAGACGGAGGACCTTATACCGGACTCGTGTTACTCGATAAGAACAAGCGGGTATTTGATGCATATTCATATAACGCCATAGCTGATTCCTCTCCAATGATGGAGACAAGTTATTCGGGGATTGAGTTTCAAGGTGATGAAAACGCCAAACACCGTGTCCTGAGCCTCTATCGAGCAGACAAAGATCATCCTATGGGCCGGAAAGGCATTGAGATCGCCTTTGAAATCCATAAAAACGAGCGTCGAATCGGCTGGTTGATTTTTCAAATGGATCTTCATCGATTAAAGACAAACTATGGCATCGATGCGTCGGATTTAAAGCAATTCTTTTTTTAAGGGTCCCTTTTTCAGCTTTATGGAAAGCAGAAAATAAACATTTACAAGGACAACATCTTGTATGGATGGTTTTAAAGATATTCAGTCATGCAAATATGAAATTTCAGAGAATCACAATGGAGAGATTACAATTTATTTACAGGGTAAAATGGATTCCGGCAATGCTTCTCAACTGATCGAATTGTTTGGCCCGCTGATAAAAGATCGATCACCTGATTCCCTGACCGTGGATCTTAAAAAAATTACTTACCTGGATGATTTCGGGGCACTTGTTCTAGTTGAATTACGAGATATGATGACTGCTTTAAAAGGCCACTTTAATTTGAAAAATGCCAGAGAGGAAGTGCTCTTTACCCTCGGTTCGGAAACCTTGGCCGAACCCCAATCACTGATCAGGGTTCGGCCTCCGAATATGTTTATCAGGCTTGGTGATGCAATTCTCAGGTATGCAACAGATGTCAAGTACCTTATATCGTTTGTGGGGTCTGTCTGTTTGGCGTTTACCTATTCCTTTTTGCACCCCAAATCCTTTCGGGTGGACGACACCTTTCTTTACATGCAAAAAACAGGGATTGATGCGCTGCCGATTGTAGGTATGATCAGTTTTTTGATGGGCCTTATTATGGCCTTTATGTCCTCTGTCCAACTCCAGATGTTTGGCGCAAATATTTATGTAGCCTCATTGGTGAGTCTGGCCATGACGCGTGAATTTGGCCCAATTATGACGGCGATTATTGTGGCCGGCCGGTCCGGATCATCCTTTGCCTCAGAAATCGGAACGATGCAAATTTCCGAAGAAGTTGACGCTCTCTTTACCATGGGATTCGATCCGACACGGTATCTGGCCGTCCCGAAGATCTTGGCATCTGTTCTTGTGGTTCCCATTCTGACGCTGTTTTCCGACGTTTTTGCCATAGCGGGAGGGCTTGCGGTAGGTGTCTTAATGCTGGATCTGACAGCAAATGCATATATTTTACAAACAGTTAAAACGTTAAGTCTTTTTGACGTCTTATTGGGAATCTTTAAAAGCAGTATCTTTGCATTCCTTATTTCCTGGATCGGTTGTCTCAGAGGATTCCGTGTTAGAGGTGGAGCGGCGTCCGTTGGTCAGGCAACAACTTCCGCGGTTGTTAGCGGTATTTTTTTGATCATCCTTTTTGATTCAATTTTCGCGTTAATGTTAAGGTACCTGGGATGAACCGGCGCCTCTAACGGAAGCGTATAAAATCGGTTCGAGAAAAGCGGAGATGACCATTTGAAAAAACATGAAATAATCCAGGTTTGTAATCTTATTGTCGGTTATGGAGAGGATATTGTCCTTGATACTATATCATTCGATGTTCGGGAGGGAGAAATATTTATTGTTTTAGGGGAAAGCGGGTGCGGAAAAAGTACCTTGCTGAAACACCTGATCGGACTTAAGAAGCCTCTATCCGGCCAGATACACATTGACGGGGATGACATTACAAACTGTGACGAAGCCACCTTTAAAAATATACTGAGAAAAATTGGAGTCCTGTATCAGAGCACAGCCCTATTCGGCTCGATGACTATTGCCGAAAATGTGTCTCTACCCATCAAAGAATATACCCACCTGACCCAAAAATCGGTGGATACGCTGGTCAAAATGAAGCTGAATATGGTGCATCTGAATGGATATGAAAACCATTTACCCTCTGAAATCAGTGGAGGAATGAGAAAGCGGGCAGGTTTGGCAAGAGCAATGGCCTTGAATCCAAAAATTTTATTTTTCGATGAGCCTTCCGCCGGACTCGATCCAGTGACATCTGTCGAACTCGACAAGCTTATTGTACATCTAAACAAGCGTCTCGGAACGACGATGGTCATCGTGACACACGAACTCCAGAGTATATTCAATGTGGCCCACAGGGTGATCATGCTGGATAAGCAAACCAAAGGAATCATTGCGGAAGGTAATCCCAAGCACTTGAAAGATCATAGCGATAATCCATTGGTTAGGAATTTTTTCAACCGCAAATCAGAGCATTAATAAAGGAGTCTGATCGTTTTAAAACAGCTTGTTTTCTAAGGATACCATAATGGCCTCTCAAAAAACAAAATTTGCCATTGGATTATTTATGACCTGTGGAATTGGTATGGTTTTTATCGCCGTCATATGGCTGGGCATGTCTCGATATTTTAAAGAAGGACAGTATTACGCAACGTATTTTAATGAGTCTGTTCAGGGTTTGGATGTGGATTCTCCGGTGAAATACCGGGGTGTATCCGTTGGCCGGGTAGAACGTATCGCCCTTGCCCCTGACGCGAATTTGATACAAGTCGTGTTAAAAATCGAGTCCGGTCAAAATCTTAATGACAATATGGTGGCCCAGTTGAAATCTGTTGGAATCACCGGAAGTATGTTTGTGGAACTGGATCGAAAGAAAAATGGTGAAACGGACATTTCTCCACCGTTAAGCTTTCCTTCGGAATATCCCATCGTCGCTTCAAAACCATCCAATATAAACAGAATGCTGAACGGAATCGAAGTTGCGCTCAACCAGATGCGAGGAATGGATCTGGAAGGAATTTCCGAGAAACTTCAATTAACGCTTGACAGCATCAATCAGGTGGTTGTCGATGCAAATGTAAAAGGTATTTCTGAAAAAGTGGAACGATCCATTGATCATGCCGGGCATATTTTGGATGATAAGAGATGGGACAGAATTATAGCGTCTGTCGAGGAAGCCGGGCAATCTCTCAATAATATTATGCAAAAAGCCAGCAGCAGCTTAAATCGTGCTGAAAATACCATTAATCGCCTGGAAGGGATTGCCGTTGAAAAGGAACAGGCCATCAAAACCGCCATTGAAGATTTCAGGCAAGCCATGGGAAATGCCAACATTCTGTTAAAGAAAGGAAATTCCTTGACTGACAAAACGGATGATTCATTATTGCTTCTAAGGAATAACTTTTTAATTATTTCACAAAACTTGGAAAAGGCCAGCGAAAACCTGAACAGATTAATCGAGATTGTTGCTGATCATCCGTCCCAATTCATGTTTGGAGAACCGCCGTCACCAAGAGAGGTGGATCAGGCTGTCGACGAAAGGTAAACATTTTTTATGAAATGGTTTTATAAAATCTCCCTGTTATTTCTCGGCCTTCCCATACTCTTTGGTTCCTGCATTAATTTGAAACAACCGGTCAATAAAATCGAGTACTTAACGCTGGAATATCCGACTCCCCAAATCGACGATTTAAAACCGTTGCCCCATGTCATCCAAATAGACCGTTTCATGGTGGCACCGACATATAACACCAGTCAAATCATTTACAGGGACCGATCGTTTAAAAGAAATGCCTATGTATACCACCGATGGCAGAGCAACCCGGGGGCTCTCATAACAGCACTGATAAACCGCGACATCAAAGATTCAAATCTTTTTAAAGCGGTGCTAAATCCGGGAAGCCGATTTTCATCTTCATTTATGATTGAAGGTACGGTAGATGAATTCTTCGAATGGGATACGATAGAAAATTGGAAATCGATTCTGTCTCTCAGTATTATTTTAATAGAAAAAAACCAAATAGATATCAGCAATAAGGTTTTATTTCAAAAGACCTATCGAAAATCGGAAATATGCGATCAAAAAAAACCGGAAGCAGTGGCCGAGGCAATGAGTCGAGCACTCTCAAAAATTTCCAAAGAAATGATTAAGGATATTTATGATTGTCTGCAAGCATACCCGCAGCATGAAGGGAATGACAATTCATAATAACCACGCCTCCCTTTACTGAAATTTCAAATATCAAATCCCAAATATTTTTGTCATAATACTCCAAAGCAGAGCCATCTATCGCTAACTCCCGCGATGCGGGGGTTTTATTATGCGGAATAAAATGCCGCCAAAACATCCTTCGGGGATATTCCGTTAAGGCATTCAATTTCTTCACATTCCACCTTGCCTGTTTCAAAACAGGGGCTGCATTCAACGGTGGGGCGAACAATCTTTACGGATCGACCCATCGGTTTCCATATTTCAGGATCGGAAGGACCGAAAACAGCCACTGTTGGAAGGCCTATAAATGCTGCAAGATGGCTGACACCGGAATCGTTTCCGATAAAGCCGCCACCGGTTTTGAGCAGACCGGCCAGTTTCGTTAACGTATCGATTGTGTGAACTTTTGCATTGGGTATTTTCTGCCGACGCAAAAATTTGGATAAATTATATTCCGCGGGACCGAGTATAAACTCCGCTTGTTTGCCGTTTGCCTCGATTGACGAGGCAATTTCGATAAAATTGGAAACCGGCCAGCATTTTTTCCGGCTTCCTGATCCGGGATGAATAAAAATTTTAACCGGCTCATATTGCGGATCTCTCCGATCCGTGTGAAGGATCGATGACAGGATGGAATCGGTATCCCCATTCTGCGGTTCAAAGAGCTTATATTTGATAAAATTCGATAAAATGTGTTGAGTGATATGGATTTTTTGATCCTTAGACGGCCGGGGTTGAATGCGATGAACTTCATTCCCCGTAATTGAACACAGCGTCTTTTCAAGCGAATGGGAACGGGAAATGAGAATGATTTTACGGAAGGCACACAGAATATCTTTTATCGACTGATCAACATGGCTCGAATAGAGGGTTGAAAATGTCGCCGACTCCAAAGGAAAATAATGGTCTGCAACCTCAAGCTCCGCAGCGAGCTGTCCGATGTTGCTCTGACAGACAATTGCAATATGGTCGTAACCATTCTTGAGCCTTAAAAGTGCGGGAAAGGTGGAAACAATGTCACCCAATGCACCATGGTGGATAACAAGAATGCAGCTTTTTGTCATAAATTAACGTAATATTGTAAAATTGGGCCCTGCGACCAACAAGTTGTTTGAAATCGTGGATTGTATCTTCTCCATCATACTTCCGAATACAAAATTTTTAATGAGACCGTGCCCATATGCACCGAGAATTACGAGTGCATCGTGCGGAACATCATAAAGGTTTTCTTCAAATTCCCTGTTTTCAAAAAAATGCCATTGATCGACATATAGGTCCATTTCTTGTTCAAGATTCTCATCTTTTATAACCTGTTTGTAGTCTTCTTTGGAGGATTTCCCTGTCTGCGTAAAAATATCGAGCTTTAACCCGGAAAACCTGCTGACATTAAATCCCAATCTGAGGGCTTTAAGCGCATTGGCGGAACCTCCAAAAAAGACCGCGATACGCTTCCACTCTTTATAAACAGGACTTGTGATTAGAACCGGAAAACGGGCTGCGTTTACAATCCGCCTCACTCTGGGACCGATATACCCAAGCCCGATCTTTGAAGACACGTCGCTGATGGCTCGCGGGCAGCACATGTAATCAAAATTGGTATGGATGTCCGGCAAGGTCGATGCCGTATAATGTTTTGGATCCAGAAATCTGGGTTGCAACCCTGCTTGTTCCAAAATTTCGGCGGCATGTTTTTCTGCGGTACCCGGAGAGGTGAGATATGAAGCATCAAGATCGACCTGGACCACATCATTATCAAAATACATCAAAAATTTTGTGGTCTTTGGAATGTATAACACCGGAGATGCTCCGATCTTCTTGCAAAAATAGATCGATTGAAAAAGCGTTTCTCTTCCTAAAGGATTATTTCTAAAAATATGAAGTAGTCGGCTTTCCATTTGGATCTCCCTTCTAAATTTTTTATACTTTTTAAGCTCACTTCCTACTTACTCTTGATGGCTGGTCTGAACCATAAGTTCCTTCCGATATTGATCCAAGATCGTCGCCTTGGAAATCAGACCGAGGAATTTGTTGTTTAAAACGACCGGCATTGAAAACAGGCTTTTCATATCCATTGTTCGAAGAACATCCAACAAGTCGTCATCCGGATGAACCGTTTCAACCTGGGTGTTCATGATCTGTCCTAAAAAAACGGCATCATACATTACCGGATTAAACAGGTGCGGCCGAATATCATCCAAATGGATAATTCCCAGAAAATCACCGGTCTTTTCATCCGCCACCGGAAAATAGTTGCGGTGGGATTTTTTGATAATGGCAATAAAATCTCTCAGAAGCATATTCTGATTAACAGTAATGCAGTCCCTTTCGATAAGCTCCGGAACGGTCAAATCGGACAGAACCCGGGCGTCAGTACCGGGTCTTAACAGATGTCCATGCTCCACAAGATCCTTCAGGTAATAGGATGCAGGCTCAAAATAACGACAAAGCGTGGTTGTAACAGCAGACACCATGATTAAGGGTAAAATGACCTCCCACCCACCGGTTATCTCGATAATTAAAAAAATTCCGGTCAACGGCGCCTGGAGCATGCCGCTGATCAGCCCCGCCATTCCCAACAACGCAAAGTATCCTTCGTTGACCCATGATATGGAAGGCATGAACAACGCCAGAAGATGATGGTAGGTCACTCCGACAAGGCTC
>Ga0075350_1000031_pt1 | contig 15072 bp, 16 predicted proteins | sample RushSE_TuleC_D1_FD_120070 | JGI IMG/M metagenome (GOLD analysis project Ga0075350, IMG submission 120070) | Natural and restored wetland microbial communities from the San Francisco Bay, California, USA, that impact long-term carbon... | ecosystem: Environmental > Terrestrial > Soil > Wetlands ... | reverse complement strand
GTCATTTGGGCCAAAGGGTTCATGGGGCCAAGGGCTCAAGTGAGGTTTTCACTTGAGCCCCCGAACCCTTGGTCCCTTCAACTGCTGGTTCAACAGCTCAATGTGTCGGCTGCTGGTTGCTACCGGGCGCCTTGAGGATCATCCGGCAGTCGGCGGCCGTTGCTCCCTGGCCCTCGGCGTGGACGAGCAGGGGGTTGATGTCGAGCTCCATGATCTCCGGGTGGTTGATGGCCAGGTTGGACAGCCCCACCAGGCATTTCTCGACGGTCTCGATGTCGCCCTTGGGCCGGCCGCGGAAGCTCTGCAGAAGCTTGTAGCCCTTGATCTGCCTCACCATGCGCCGGGCTTCGTTGCGGCCGATCGGCGCCAGCCGGAAGGTCACGTCCTGGAACACCTCGACGAAGATGCCGCCGATGCCGAACATCAACAGCGGCCCGAACACCGGGTAGCGGTTCAGGCCCAGGATGATCTCGGTTCCCGAAGACGCCATCTTCTGGACCAGCACGCCCTCGATGATCGCATCCGCCTTATGGGCGCGGGCGCGGGCGACGATGGCGTCGAAGGCCTGTTTGGCCTCCTCCGGGGTTTGCAGCCCGACCATGACACCCCCGGCATCCGATTTGTGCAGGATCTGCTCGGAGACGATTTTCATCACCACCGGGAATCCCATCTCCGCGGCAATGGCCGCAGCCTCATCGGTGCTTTTGGCCAGCTTTGTCGGCAGCACTGAAAAGCCGTAGGACTCTAAGATGCCGATGCCGTCGAGCTCGCCGAGACGGGTCTTGCCGCGGGCGAGACAGTCCTTGATGATCTGGGAGGCGCGGTCCCGGTCGAACTTCAGGTTGTACTGGGCGAGGTGCTGGCGGTTCAGCCAGTTGGAGTATCGGTAGAGCGCACCGAAAGCCTTGGCCGCGTTTTCCGGGAATTTGTAAACAGGGATGCCGCGGTCCTGCAAATACTTGACCCCTGCGGACACGTCGATCACCCCCATGAAGCAGCACAGGATCGGCTTGAAGGACTTGCGCGCGATGCGCGCGATGGCCTCGGCCGTGCCCCGAACGTCGGTCATGGACTGCGGGGTCAGGATGACGAGCGCGCCGTCCACGCCCTCGTCGCGGATGACGGCGCCGAGCGCGTTTTCGTAGCGGTCGATGGTGGCATCGCCGATGACATCCACCGGGTTCTTGAGGTTGGCGGTGCTCGGCAGGTGGCTCGCCAGGGTTTCGATGGTTTCGTCCTTGAATTTGGCGAGCTCCAGGCCCGAAAACATGGTCATGTCGGTGGCGACGATACCCGGCCCGCCCGCGTTGGTGACAATGGCCACGCGGTTGCCGGCCGGCACCTTGCGGCGCAGCTTGCCCAGTTCGCTTTCGTTCTTGTAGGCAAAAGCGGTGGCAAAGTCGAACAGCTCATCGATCGAGTCGACCCGGATGATGCCGGCCTGCTGGAAGATGGCGTTGTAGACGCCCTCGGTGCCGGAAAGCGACCCCGTGTGCGAGGCGGCCGCCTGGGCGCCGGCGCTGGTGCGGCCGGACTTGATCACCAGGACCGGCTTCGGCCGGTAGTCGCCGCAGGTGATCTCCTTGACGGCTTGGATGAACTCCGGCCCGCGCCGCAGTTCCTCGATGTAAAGCAGGATCACTTCGGTGTCGTGGTCCTGGTGCAGGTAGCGCAGCAGGTCCAGTTCGTCGACGTCGGCCTTGTTGCCGATGGAGATGAACTTGGAGAACCCGAAGTTGCGGTCGGCGGCGAAATCGAGCACCGCCGTGCACAAGGCGCCGCTCTGGGAGATGAAGGAGATGTTGCCGGCCTTGGGCATGCGCGCGGAAAAACTCGCGTTCAACCGGATGGCGGGCAGGGGATTGATGACCCCCAGGCAGTTCGGGCCGATCAGCCGCACCCCGGCCTCCCGGCAGACGGACACGATGCGGTCTTCGATCTCGCGGCCCTCGGGGCCCACTTCCCGGAAGCCGGCCGAGACGATGACGATGCCCTTAACCCCCTGGGCCACGGCATCCTGGATGGACTGCAGCGCCGCCTTGGGCGGAAGGATGATGATGCCCAGGTCCACCTGGTCGGGCACGTCCTTGATCGAGGGGTAGGCCCGCACGCTCGAGATTGAGCGCGCGGTCGGGTTGACCGGGTAGAGCGTCCCGGTGAACCCGCCCTTCAGGATGTTGACGAAAATGTCGTGGCCGACTTTGCCCGGCGTCGTCGAGGCGCCGATCACCGCCACCGATTTCGGCGACAAAATGGCATCCAACGGTTCTATGACGAAATTGTTTTCCATACCTCTAACTCCTCCTTTGCATGCGTCCCATCGTAGGGGTTTTATTCGTTTCCATTTCCGGATTCCTTCAGCTCCGCTTTGATCTTCATCGCTTCCGTGTAGACCGCCTGGCGCGGCAGCCCGTGCGCGTGTGCCACTTCTTTCGCCAGTTCCGCAACCCCCTTGGATGGTGATGACAATTCCCGTCGGATGTCTTCCCGGGCCTCCTCCCAGGAAGAAGGCCCTTCATCGGCTCTGCCTGCTATCAGAAGGGTGCATTCGCCTTTGATGTCGCTGCGGCGGTTCAGGCTCTCCAGGATCTCGCTGAGGCCGCCGCGAATGAATTCCTCATATCGTTTGGTCATCTCCCGGGCCAGGACCGCACGGCGGTCGCCGAAGACCGGGAGCATCTCCGAGATCAAGGCCGTGATGCGCTGCGGAGACTCATACACTATGACGGTTCGCGCTTCGGAGGCAAGCGCCTTTATCTGCCGGGCGCGCTTGCCGGCCTTTTTGGGCAGGAAGCCCTCGAAGACGAAAGCGTCCGTGGGCAGCCCGGACGCCGACAGGGCGGCCGCGGCCGCCACCGCCCCCGGCACGGGAACCACTCGCAGTCCAGCGGCCGCGGCCGCGGCGACGATGCGGTAGCCCGGGTCGGAGATGCCCGGCGTGCCGGCCGTGGTGACCACGGCGATCGAAGCGCCCTGCTGCAGGCGGCGCATGAGATCAGGGGTCCGCGCGATTTCGTTGTGCTCATGATAGGAAACGAGTGTCGTATTGATCCCGAAGTGCCGCAGCAGCTGGCCGGTTTTGCGGGTGTCCTCGGCCGCGACGAGGTCCACCGTTTTCAGCACGGAGAGGGCCCGTAGCGTGATGTCCTCGAGATGACCGATAGGGGTGGCCACGACGTAGAGCGTCCCGGGCCCCTTGGGGCGGCTGCGACTATCCATAGAGGAGTTCGAAGGCATTCGGAATGATTTCCACCTCCGGCGGCTGCGCCGTTGAGTGAATGGCCACGACGTCGAAGCGGGCCTTGGATTGGCTTTGCCCCGTGGTCTTCAGGTAGTAAAGGGCCACCATGGAGATTTTGCGCTGCTTGCGCGGCGTGACCGCTCCTTTCGGGTTGCCGAAGTGCAGGGACCGACGCGCCTTGACTTCAACGAAGACGATGGTGCTGCCGTCCCGGGCGATGATGTCGATTTCCCCCAGCGGCGTGCGGTAGTTGGTCTCGATGATTTTATACCCCTTCTTGCGGAGCAGACGGGCTGCGAGGGCCTCGCCGGCCTCACCGTATTGTTGGCGCGGGTGCGGCATGGGCAGCCCCCTCGGGCGCGGGCAGGTGTTCCCGGACGCCCCTGAACGTGCGCCGGTGGATGGGCGAGCAGCCGAACGTGCGAATCGCTTGCCGGTGGTCCTGGGTCGGGTAGCCCTTGTGGCGGGCGAAACCGAAATGCGGGTAGTGCAGATGATAGATCTCCATCAGCCGGTCGCGGCTGACCTTGGCGACGATCGAGGCAGCGGCAATCGTGATGCTCAGGGCGTCCCCTTTGGGGATTGCATTTTGGGGCAAGTCCAGCGGGATGGGGAACGTGCCGTCGATCAGGAGGTAGTCCGGCGGCGGGCTCAGGTTGGCCACGGCGATCGCCATGGCTCGAAGCGACGCCTGCAGGATGTTGATGCGGTCGATTTCGACGGCATCGACGATGCCGATCCCCACCGTCAAGGCCTGGCTGTAGATGGTGCGGTAGAGCCGGTCGCGCCGGGCAGGGGTGAGCTTTTTTGAATCGGTTACGTGCGGGTCGGAAAAATCCACCGGGAGCACCACCGCCGCGGCAACCACCGGTCCGGCCAGCGGCCCGCGGCCGGCCTCGTCAATGCCGGCGATGCATTGGTATCCGCGGCGGGCGGCTTGATGTTCGTATGCCCACAGGTTCATCAGGTTGGCAGGTCGTTTGTAACGGCCGTTGCCGGGCGGCCGCTTTTTCGGCAGACAACCTGCATTCCTCAATCGGCTAGGTCAGGCGCTTCTCGCGGATACGGGCCGCCTTGCCTCGGAGGTTGCGCAGGTAGTAGAGTTTGCCGCGCCGCACCCGGCCCCGGGTGATGATCTCGACCCGGTCAATGGACGGCGAATGCATGGGGAAGATGCGCTCCACGCCGACGCCGTAGGAGACCTTGCGCACGGTGAAGCTGGCGCCCATGTTTCCCTCGCGCCGGCTGATCACCACTCCCTGAAAGGCCTGGATGCGTTCTTTTTCACCCTCTTTTATTTTAACGTGGACTTTGACGGTGTCGCCCGGAATGAAGTCGGGCAGGTCCATCCGCATCTGTTCGCGTTCGATCAACTCGAGCTTGTTCATCTCTCATTTCCTCCAGACAAATTTCGATGGTGCTGAAATTCGGAATACTATTCCAAAACAATGCATTTCGTCAACAAAATAGTTGCTTCAGCGACGCTTGCGGCCGGGCGCATCCGTCCGACCGCCGACAAGCTCGCCCAGGTGTGAGTGCCAGCGCCGCAGGATTTCGGCTTCCTCCGCCGTCAGCGCCCGCTCCTGCAAAAGATCCGGACGGTTGACCAACGTCCGCATGAGGGAGGACTCGAGCCGCCAGCGTTCAATGTTGCCGTGGTGGCCGCTCAAGAGCACCTCGGGGACTTCCGCACCCTCGAACACCGGCGGTCGGGTGTAGTGGGCATGCTCTATGAGCCCGTCGGAAAAAGAGTCGCGCGCGGCCGAATCCTCGCCTCCCAGGACGCCGGGGATCAGCCGGGTCACGGCGTCGATTACCGCCATGGCGGCGATCTCCCCCCCGGTCAGGACGTAGTCCCCGACGGACAGCTCATCCGAGATGAGGTCGTGGCAGAGGCGGTCGTCCACCCCTTCGTAGCGTCCGCAGACGAGAATGAGCCCCTTCAGACCCGCGAGTTCCCGGGCCAGGGCCTGGTTGAAGACGCGCCCCTGGGGGGTCATGAGAATCGTGCGTGCCTCGGGCGCCATCTGCCGGGCGCGGCGAATGGCGGCGGCCAAGGGCTCGGGCTTCATCACCATGCCGTTGCCGCCCCCGTAGGGCCGGTCGTCGGTGACATGGTGCCGGTCGTCGGCGAAGTCCCGGATGTTGAGCGCCGCCGCCGAGATCGCCTGCTGCTCGATCGCCCGGCGGACCATGCCGTGCGACCACAGCCCGTCGAACATTTCCGGGAAAATCGTGAGCACCAGGATCCGCATGCCGCCGCTACTCCTGATCCAGGCCCTCGGGCAGATCGACCTGCATGCGGCGTGCCGTGAGGTCGACGGCCTTCACCACGGATTTGAGCGCCGGTACGAGGATCTCTTTGCCCGCGCCTTTCACCACATACACGTCGTTGCTGCCGGTCTCGAAAATGGATTCGAGCCGACCGAGAGAACGGCCGTCGACGGAAACCACCTCGAGCCCGATGAGGTCGGCCCAGTAATACGTGCCTTCTGCGAGAGCCGGGAGCGTCGCCTTGTCAATGAACAGGTCGCAGCCGGTCAACGCCTCCGCCTGGCTGCGGTGGGTGATCCCGGACAGGAACAGAACGGCCCCCCGCCCCTGAGGCCTGACCTCGCCGACTTCGTAAACCGCTTCTTCTCCGTTGGCGCCGAGCGCCCGAATCGGAAGGCCGGCCGTGAACACGTCGAGGGATTCGGCATAGGATATCAGTTTCAGGCCGCCCTGCATCCCGTGGGCCCCCGCCAATCGTCCGATAAGAATGTTGCGTTCGTCGGGCACCGCTTATTCGAGAATCTCCAGGACCGTGCGCTTCTTGAGCTTGGCCGACGCGGCGCCCAGGATGGTGCGCATGGCCCGGGCGTTGCGGCCTTCTTTGCCGATGACCTTGCCCAGGTCCTCCTTGGCGACCTTGAGTTCAAGCACGGTGGTCTGGTTCCCTTCCACCTCGGTGACTATGACCTGATCGGGGTTGTCCACCAGTGCCTTCGCTAGGAGCGTGATCAGATCTTTCATGGTGTCGTCTCCTCAGTTGGCTGTTGAGAACGTCACATCGAGACCTGCTATGCGCGCAGCGGCTTCATTCCGCCGCTGCGGAACTGCGCGGTTTCATCGGCGCATGCCTTGCCCTCGGGCGTGACCCGGACGGGTGAAACCGCCTCTACGCCTTTTTACCAAGAACGCCCTCTTTTTTCAAAAGGCTTCTGACGGTGTCGGTGGGGGTGGCGCCCTTGCTCAGCCAGTACTGCACCCGCTCCGATTTGAACGTGACCTTGACGGGGTTGGCCTTGGGGTCGTAGGTGCCGACGTTTTCCAGGAACCGGCCGTCACGCTTGCTGTCGCTGTCGGCTACCACGATCCGGTAGTAGGGTTTCTTGGTGGCGCCGTGGCGCGCGAGTCTGATTTTTACTGCCATGTCTCGATCTCTCCTTCAGAACGGCAGCATCCCGCGACGGGAGCCGCCTTGGTTGAACTTTTTGAGCATTTTCAACATCTGGGCGTAGTTTTTCAAAAGGCTGTTGACGTCCTGGATGCGGGTTCCGCTGCCCTGCGCGATCCGGCGCCGGCGGCTGCCGTTGATGATGCCGTGCTGCCGCCGCTCCATGGGCGTCATGGAGTTGATGATCGCCTCGATCCTGACGAACTCCCGGTCGTCGACCTCAAGGTCTTTGAGGTGCTTGATCTTGCCCATCCCGGGGATCATCTTCAGGATGTCTGACAGCGAGCCCATTTTTCGCACCTGGGTGAGCTGGTCCCGGAAGTCATCCAGAGTGAACTGGTTCTTGCGAAGTTTTTTCTGGAGCTCGGCCGCCTGCTTCTGGTCGACGGCCTCCTGCGCCTTTTCGATCAGACCGAGCACGTCCCCCATGCCGAGGATGCTCGAGGCCATGCGGTCGGGATGAAACGGCTCGAGGGCGCTCAGCTTTTCGCCGACGCCGACGAACTTGATCGGTTTGCCGGTGATCGCCTTGATGGACAGGGCCGCACCGCCGCGGGCGTCGCCGTCCATTTTGGTCAGGATGACGCCGCTGATGTCCAGCTGATCGTTGAAGGACTTGGCGATGTTGACTGCGTCCTGGCCGGTCATCGCGTCGGCCACCAGCAGGATGTCCGAGGGCCGAATGGTCGTCTTGATCCGGCCGAGCTCGGCCATGAGCTCTTCGTCGATGTGCAGGCGGCCGGCCGTGTCGAGGATCAGCGTGTCGCAGCCGTTTTGAAACGCCCCTGCCTTGGCCTCCAGGCAGATCTGCACCGGGTCCTGGTTCGTGGTGGACGGGAACACCGGCACTCCCAGCTGGCTGGCGATCGTCTTGAGCTGATCGATGGCCGCCGGCCGATAGACGTCGGCCGGAACCAGAAACGGCCGCCGCCCGGCCTTGCGCAGCTGGGCTGCGAGCTTTCCGGCAGTGGTGGTCTTGCCGGAGCCCTGCAGCCCCACCAGCATCACGGCGGCCGGCGGCGGCCCCGCAAGGTTCAGCGCCTCGTGACGCGAGCCCATCAGCTCGGTCAGCTTCTCGTTGACGATCTTGACCACTTGCTGGCCGGGGGTGAGGCTGGCCAGCACCTCCTGGCCCAGGGCACGGGAGCGCACGTCTTCAATGAAGCCCTTGACCACGCGGTAGTGGACGTCGGCTTCGAGCAGGGCCATGCGGACTTCCTTGAGGCCCTCCTCGATGTTCGCCTCGTTCAGCTTGCCGTGCCCGCGCAGCTTCTTGAAAGCGGATTCGAGCTTGTCGCTTAGATTTTCGAACATAAAAACTCTGCCGTTGATTTACAAATTCTTGAAATTACAATTGCATCGGTGCTATGTCAAGTCAAAAAGGTAAGGATTCAGGCATTCGAGGGGTCTGTGGGTATGGCAAAGGACAAGGGATGGGTCTTTTGCCTTCAGCGCTACCCCTATCACATTCCGGGGCATCTCGTAAACAGACTCCTTTCGAATTTGATCCCGGATTGTCCGGGTTACGGCGGAAGGGGACCATGGTTTCGGAGGCCGAGCCTATCAATATTCTGAACGTTTCCCGGGAACAGCTCTCGGACTGGCTGGTCGAACGCGGGATCGCCGCCTATCGGGCGGGCCAGATCCTGAAGTGGGTCTACCGCCGCCAGAAGGACAGCTTCGCCGAGATGTCGGACATCGCCAAGGATGTGCGCGCCCTTCTGCCGCAGCATTTCAGGATTCCGCGGCTGGAGATCCGGGCCATGCAGACCTCGGCGGACGGGACCCGCAAGTACCTTTTCGGGCTTGCGGACGGCGAGAACATCGAAAGCGTTCTGATCCCCGAGCGCGACCACTACACCCTGTGCGTGTCGAGCCAGGTGGGCTGCGCCCAGAACTGCGGGTTCTGCCTGACGGCCAAAAGCAAGCTGCGCCGCAACCTCGCGCAGGGGGAGATTCTCGCGCAGGTCCGCGACATCAAGAAGGATCTTCCCCGGCCTGAGCAGCTCACCAACCTCGTTTTCATGGGCATGGGGGAGCCGCTGGCCAACTTCGACCACCTCATGGGCGCGCTCGCAATCATCACCGACAGCGACATCGGGCTCGGGTTCGCCGCCAAGCGCGTGACCGTGTCCACGGCCGGCCTGGTGCCGAAGATGCTCGAGTTCGGCCGGCAGTCCCGGGTGAGCCTGGCGGTTTCACTCAACGCCGCGGACGACGAAACACGCAGCCGCCTCATGCCGATCAACCGCACCTACCCGCTGGAGACGCTGCTTGCAGCCTGTCGCAGCTACCCGCTGCCGGCCGGCCGGCGCATCACCTTCGAATACATCCTGATCAAGGGGGTCAACGACTCGCCGGAGGATGCCCGCCGCCTGGCCCGGCTGCTGCAGCCGATCCGCTGCAAGGTCAACCTCATCCCCTTCAACCCCCACGAGGGCAGCGGGTTCGAGCGGCCCCCGGAGGAAACCATTTTGGCCTTCCAGGAGGTCCTCGTGCGCAAGCATTTCACCGTCATCATCCGCCAGAGCAAGGGGCAGGATATCTCCGCCGCGTGCGGGCAGCTGCGCGCCCGCAGTGCAGAAACTTCGTGAGGAACCAAATTTCGGCGTTGCCCTTCGGCACGCGGGCGCCTTGAACTTGGGCTCCTCGCGAAGCCTCTGGCTAAAATCCAAATGGGCCCTTTCTATCCAATCTTCAAGTTAGTACCTTCAAGCCGTTCATATCATTAACTTGCGCACCTCGTCGGGCGGCACGGCGATGGCCTGGATGACTTCCTCGCCCGCGGGCCGCCTTACCACCACAGCCACGGGAGACAGCTTCGGGGCCCGGCTGTAGCCGACGCAGACGGCGGCCGCCAGCAAAAGGGTGTTCTTGTCCGGCTCCCCCTGCAGCACCCCGACGGGGCTGGGGTAGTCCCGCACGTCGAGCAGCACGTCCCGTGCCGGGTTGTGGTATTGCAGGGCGCTCTCGTTGTCATTTTCGGTGCGGCCGACGATCAGCTTGGCCTGGCGGTTCAGCCGGAAGTGCCGGCCGAACTTCAGGAGCTGGACCTCGCTTTCAGTGCAGTCGGTGCCATGGTCAAAGAGATCCTTCAATCGCCGGCTGAACCCCTTGTCCGTGAGCAGGCAACCCCCGGCCGGCGCCGGGTATTCCGTGATGCCGAAGACCTTGGCGAGCGCGATCTGGTCCCTGCGCCCGCGGCCGTGGATGTCGAGCAGCCGCTCGCGGTCCACCAACCCCTGCTGCTCGGGAATGGTTTCGGGCAGGTGTTTTGCGCAGAGGGGTCTAAGTATGTAGCCGGCCAGGCCGGAGTGCTTTTCAACATAGCGCAGCGACGGCTTGGTCTGGGACATGGGCCGCTGGCCGAGCACCTCGCCGCTGAAGAGGAAATCGAAGCCCTTCTCGCGCATGATCTCACCGGCCAGGCGGAACATCAGCGTGTGGCAGTCCATGCAGGGGTTCAGGTGCTTGCCGTAGCCCGCGGGCGGGTGGCGCAGCATGACCATGTAATCGGCAAAGATGGGCTTCACCGTCAACGGGATTCCCGTGAGGCGAGAGGCCTTGCGTGCTTTGGAGGCCGTGAAAAACGGGGTTTCGAATGAGACCCACTCGACATCGATTCCCTGCGCACGCAGTACCAGCCCCGCCAGCATGCTGTCCAGTCCGCCGGAGCACAACCCCAGCGCGCGGACTTTTCTATGTTGAATATTCATACGGCATCCGCCTGTCTTGACGGGTCTGCTGGAACCGGTCTATATGCCGGGTCTGATGGTTTGGTTAAAACAGATTGTGGCCTGTTGCGCCACCCCATATGGAACGAAGCCCCTGAGCCCCCCCCTTTGTCAAAGGGGGGGGTATATCGATTTCACGGGAAGTCGTCGAATTTATGTCGGGACACGTCCCGTTAACATAGGTCGCCGGATCTCAAATTCAAGCCGATCCGACAATGGGATTGTCTTCTTTTTGACCGCATGGGGGAGCGGTTTCTATCCTCGATTTGCTTATGGCTCCACAAAAAACAGCCGAACGCGCCGCCGCCGTTCTCACGATCCTCAACTCGCTCTACCCGCGGGTCAAGCCGCAACTGTACTACCGCAACCCGTTCGAACTGCTGGTGGCCACCATTCTCTCCGCCCAGTGCACGGACAACCAGGTCAACCGCGTCACGCCCGCGCTTTTCAAGCGCCTGCGCCGGCCTCAGGATTTCGCGAAAACGCCTGTCGCCGAAATCGAGGGACTCGTGCGGCCGACCGGCTTTTACCGGAACAAAGCCCGGAATATCAAGGCCTGTTGTGAGGCCCTCATCGAATTTCACGACGGGCACGTGCCCCGGACGTTGGAGGAACTGATCAAACTGCCCGGCGTGGGGCGCAAGACCGCCAATGTGGTGCTCGGCGCCGCCTTCGACACGCCGGGCGTCGTGGTGGACACCCACGTGGGGCGCATATCCGGCAGGCTCGGGCTGACGAGGCACAAGGACCCGAAGAAGATCGAGCTCGATCTCATGCGCATCATCCCCATGAAAGAGTGGAGTGACTTCTCGCTGCGCCTCATCTTTTTCGGCCGCGAGACCTGCACGGCCAGAAAACCCAAGTGTCCTATCTGTCCCTTGGACCATCTCTGTCCCTATCCGCATAAAACCCCGAAGTTCCCTTCCTGAGCTGTTTGCGCCAAGGGCAGGCGCAAACAGGCCGTCTGGAAAATAGATCAAATTAAGGTTGTTTATGGTTATTATAGGTTATTATTAGTACTTTTTACCTGTTATGGTTGACAAAATGGCTCTAATGACCTAATTGAATCACCCCTGATAACCATTAACGCCTCAATGTGTGAGAATTTTCCATGGCCAAACTCCTTTCCACCAGAGAAGTCTCCAAGTTTCTCAACGTAAACGAGAAAATGGTCTACACCCTCGTCTCCGAGAAAGGGCTGCCGGCCACCAAGATCACCGGCAAGTGGCTGTTCCCGCAGCACCTCGTGGAACAGTGGGTGGAGGCGAACACCATCAATTTCCCCAAAGGCGACGCAGGCGGCGTTCCCTACAAGGGGCTTCTGGTCATCGCCGGAAGCAACGACCTTCTCCTGGACCGTGCGATCACGATGTTCAATACCTTGCACTCCGAGCACCTGGCCGTGTTCGGCAACCTGGGGAGCATGGGCGGGCTGCGGGCGCTGCGCCGCGACCTGTGCCATCTGGCGGCCAGTCACCTGCTCCAGGAGGACGAGAGCGAGTACAATTTTGCTTACGCCTCGGAGGAGCTGGGGAATCTGCCGGCCGTGGTGAATTTCTGCCGGCGCGAGCAGGGGGTCATCGTTCGCAAAGGGAACCCCAAGAAAATCTCCGGTGTTGCCGATCTCGGCAAGCCGGGGCTGCGGATCGTCAACCGCCCCCTGGGGACCGGCACCCGCTTGCTGCTGGACCGCGAATTGAACAAGGCGGGGATCAAAGGCGAGAAGATAGACGGCTACACCCGCGAGGTCCAGCGGCACCTGGACGTCGGGCTCGAGGTCCTGGCCGGGGGGGCCGACGCCGGACCGGGGATTCGGCCGGTGGCGGCGCTGCTCAATCTGGGGTTCATCCCTCTGCGCTGGGAGCGCTTCGACCTAATGGCCTCCAAGGAGCGGTTTTTCGACGAAGGTGTTCAACGATTCCTGGGGTTGCTGCACGAACCGAAGTTCCACCGCATGGTGAAGGACGGTCTCGAAGGCTACGATCTCAGCCTGAGCGGCAAAATGGTTTTTCCGCACAATTCCAAAAACGAATCTCAAGACGCATAGCTCGAGAAAGGAGGCATTTATGAAGATCAATCGGGGAGTGCTTGTAGGAGCAATCATCGTTATCTGCATGGGACTGGCTTTGGCGGCGCCGGCCGGCGCTCAGGAGAAGGTGCTGCTGATGGCCACGACGACCAGCACCGAGGACACAGGGCTGTTGAACGTCCTTGCGCCGGAGTTTAAAAAGGCCACCGGCATCGACCTGCGTTGGACCGCCACCGGCACCGGCAAGGCGCTCAAGCTGGGCGAGGATTGCAACGTGGACGTGCTGATGGTCCATGCCCCGGGCGCCGAAAAGAAGTTTGTGGATGCGGGGTTCGGCTTGAACCGCAGGGAGATCATGTACAACGATTTCGTCATCATCGGTCCGGCCGCGGACCCGGCCGGCGTAAAGGGCAAGAGCGTCAAGGACGCCCTGCAGGCCATCCGGGCCAAAAAGGCCACTTTCGTCAGCCGCGGGGACAAATCCGGCACCCACATGATGGAGCTGGATCTGTGGAAGGCCGGTGAGGGGGCGGTCCCGGAAAAAGAGGCTTGGTATGCCCAGGCCGGCCAAGGAATGATGGCCACTATTACCATCGCCGCCGAAAAGAACGGTTACACCCTGGCCGACCGCGGCACTTACATCAAGTACGAAAACAACATGAAGGGTACCCCTCCGCTGAAAATCCTGGTGGAGGGCGACCAGGCGCTGTTCAACCAGTACAGCGTCATTGCCGTGAACCCGGCCAAATGCCCGAAAGCGAAGCTGGAGCTGGCCACCCAGTTCAGCAACTGGATTGCCGGTCCGCAAGGGCAGAAGCTCATCAAGGACTTCAAGTTGATGGACAAGCCGCTGTTCACTCCCAACGCCAAGTAGGATGGCCGCGCATAAAACCCAATCTCTGCGTTGCGCTTCGTCTCGCAGTCCCTGCGGCGCATTCGGAGTCGCCTCGCTCTGCGAGACTCGCGCGCCTTGACCTTGGGCTTTCTTCGCGGCCCATATTCGTTTTCGTTCGGGCGTTATTAGCCGCTTCTGGGCAACGGCGTTAAAGGAAGTGTTTTTCGTTTTTCCCAAACACCAAACACCCAATACTAGACACCTAAAAACCTAAACACCATTTCTCATGGATTTTCTGCTCCAGGGATTGCTCAAAGCGATTGAGCTGTTGACCACAATCGACCCGGAAACTTTTTCGGCCGTCACCGCCACGTTGGTCGTTTCGGCCCAGTCCCTTGCGGTCACTCTGATCATGGGGCTGCCGCTGGGTTTCTGTCTGGGGTATTTTGATTTCAGTGTCAAGAAGCAGGCGCGCGTGGTGGTGGACACGCTTCTTGCCCTTCCGACCGTCTTCATCGGGCTGCTGATTTACGCGTTTTTCACCAACCGGGGGCCCCTCGGGGAATGGGGCCTGCTGTTCACCCTGCCGGGCATTGCCGTCGGCCTGACCATCCTGGCGCTGCCGATCGTGATCGCCTTGAGCGCCACCGCCGTCGAGAGCATGGATCGTCAGCTGCGCGTGACGCTGACCTCCCTCGGCGCCAACCGGCGGCAGCTCTTCCTGAGCACCCTCTGGGAGGCACGTCACGGGATCATTGCCGCCGCGCTCACGGCTTACGGCCGCGTCATGACCGAGGTCGGAATCGCCATGATGGTGGGCGGCAACATCAAGTGGCAGACGCGCACCATCACTACCGCCATCGCGCTCGAAACCAACAAGGGTGAGTTCGCCATGGGGATAGCACTGGGGCTCGTGCTGCTGCTGATTGCCTTCGGGGTGAACCTCTCGGTGTCGTTCCTGCGGAAAAGGTATTGACGTGAGAACTCCGCTATATGCGATCCGTGACCTATCCCATGTCTACCGAGGCCAGCCCGTTTTGAGCATCGACCGGCTGGACCTCCCCCGAGGCGGCATCATCGGGGTCATCGGGCCGAACGGCAGCGGAAAAAGCACCTTCTTACGGCTGGCGGGGTTCGTCGAGAAACCGACGAGGGGCGAGGTGCTTTTCGAAGGCAAACCGGCCGGCCCGTTTTTTCCGGAGGTCCGCAACCGGGTGACCCTGCTCCCACAGGAACCCTTTCTGATGAAACGCTCGGTGCTGAACAACGTGGCCTACGGCTTGCGGATTCGCAATACCAAGGATCGCCTGGTGGAACGGGTTTACAAAGCGCTATCTTACGTGGGCCTGGACGGAAAGGATTTCGCGCAGCGGCCGTCCTATGCGCTTTCCGGCGGCGAGGCCCAGCGGGTGGCGCTTGCGGCGCGCTTGGTTCTCAAGCCGGAGGTGCTCCTGCTGGACGAACCTACGGCCAGCATCGACGCGCTGAGCGCCCAGTTGATCAAGGAGGCCGCGCTGAAAGCCCGCCGCGACTGGGGAACGACCCTGATCGTCGCCAGCCACGATTGGCAATGGCTTTACGGAATTTGCGACACGGTGTTCCACCTGCTGAAAGGCCGTTTTTTGGGCACGGGCTGCGAGAATGTCCTCTTCGGCCCGTGGGAGCCGATGGAAAACGGGCTGTGGGGGAAACCGCTCGGCGACGGCCAGCACCTGCTGGTACCCAAGCCGCCGCAAGCCCTTGCGGCGGCAGTTATCGAAAATGTCGCCATTACGCCGCAGGTTGAGCCCGTCG
>Ga0075350_1000027_pt1 | contig 15512 bp, 12 predicted proteins | sample RushSE_TuleC_D1_FD_120070 | JGI IMG/M metagenome (GOLD analysis project Ga0075350, IMG submission 120070) | Natural and restored wetland microbial communities from the San Francisco Bay, California, USA, that impact long-term carbon... | ecosystem: Environmental > Terrestrial > Soil > Wetlands ... | reverse complement strand
TGTAAGCCGGAAGAGACGGTCATGTCGGTGGCAACGATACCCGGACCGCCGGCATTGGTAATGATGGCTACGCGGTTGCCCATTGGAATTTTTCTTTTCAGTTTGCCCAAGGCACTTTCTTCTTTATAGGCAAAGGCTCCGGCAAAGTCGAAAAGTTCATGAATGGATTGAGCACGGATGATACCTGTCTGTTTGAAAATGGCGTCATACACCGCCTCTGATCCGGCAAGGGCTCCCGTATGGGACGCGGCCGCCTTGGCACCGGCCCTGGTTCTGCCAGACTTGATCACCAGTATCGGCGTGCGTCGATATCCGGCGGTGATGGCCTTAGCGGTATTGATAAAATCGGATCCTCTGCGAAGTTCTTCCAGGTAGATCATGATGACTTCTGTATTGGGATCTTCGTGTAAATAGTACAAAAGATCCAGTTCATCCACATCCGCCTTGTTGCCGATGGAGATAAACTTGGAAAAACCGAAATTCCGGTCGGCGGCAAAATCGAGCACTGCGGTGCACAATGCGCCGCTTTGGGAAATGAATGAGATTTTGCCCGGTGCCGGCATGCGTGTTGAAAAACTGGCATTTAATCTTATTTCAGGCAAAGGGTTGATGACCCCCAGGCAGTTCGGTCCCACCATTCGAATACCGGCCTGTTTGCAGATGGAGACGATGCGGTCCTCCAATTCAGCCCCCTCGCCGCCGATTTCGCGAAATCCGGCAGAAACGATCACGATGCCTTTCACCCCCATTTCCGCAGCCTCTAAAACAGCTTTAAGGGCCAAGCGGGGGGGCAGAATAATCATGGCAAGATCGATCTGGTCGGGGATCTCTTTTATTGTCGGGTATGCGTGAACGCATAAAATCGATCTGGCGTTCGGATTGACCGGATAAAGGGTCCCCGAATATCCGCCGCGCAGGATATTGGCAAATATATCATGACCCACTTTACCCGGTGTCGTGGAAGCGCCGACAACGGCTACCGATTTCGGTGAGAATACGGCATCTAACTCGTGCATGGTTGGTTCTCCTTATAGAAATAATATAAGGATGGTGTTTTGGTGTCAAATTGAATCGCGATATGTATTTGAGATGGCCTGAAAGATTATAACCGGAACGGAAAAAAAAAGGTTAACCAGCTGGGTTCGTTTTGCATATTTACGCTAATTCATCCGGATGTTGGCGATTTTCTTTGGAAGTGCAAGCCTATTTAATGACATGACAACCGGAGGTATACCGTCCAGTATTGCCTCAGCTTCATTGAAATTAGAGGCGCAATGTACTGGAACATATGAATGCTGGTTTATGTTGATGGACGGAATTTCATTTTCTTCGGCTTGATTGTCGCGAACATAGGCCACCTTGCTGACACCGTAAGCTGAAATCAAGTCCGTGGTGTTAAACAACAAATCTTTATCTATCTGTCTGAGGAGTCCGTTTTTTCGCAAAACCGCGACACAAGTGAAACCCGGAACCAATGCTCTGCAGGCGGATTCGATTTTCCGAACATATACCGGCATGTCCCCTTGGTCCCAATCATTTAATGTAATGTACAATCTGTTTTTTAAGAGATTAATTTGAACCTCTGGCATGTCCACTTCCTTTCGATTTTTACTTGAGCAGCCATAAACCATCCGGGCACTGAATTTCAGCCATTCTGTTAGAAAGTTCGAAGGACGTTCGTATCAAAGCACTCTGCTTCGGTTTATAATTTAAACTCTCTGTCTATTTGGTACAGCGTCGGAGACAAAGAATAATGGGGATCGGCGTTGTGCGGCGGATACATGATTATGGAGATGGGTTGGGCTTCATGAATGTAACCGCACTTTCGGCAGGACCAGCACTGCCAATTCTGCTTTGAGGCAAGATTTAAACAGTCTCTGTAGTATGGACAAAAGACGTTTCTCCTTCCTTTTTCACATATCGGATTCGTACGGAGCGCCATGAGATTCCTTCCTTCCTGTAGATATTCAAAGATAGAATTCAGCGCAATTTCAAAGTGTTTTTAATTTATCTTAACCCATTTCGAAAAGTAAATAGGGAATAAACCTTATTTTAATAGGGAGAAATACCTGCTTCTTTGCGAAGATGGTTTTAATCCGGGGTATTGACCCAGATCGTTGAAATATGCGGGATGGATGTGTTCGTGTTAAAGAAAAAGCCTATCATCGATACGAACAGTGGGGGTTTTCTGGATCGGTTATAACGGGCGTCCAATTTGAATAATGAACAAGGGTCCTTTTTGATTCAGATATTCAGGTTGCCGGAAAGGCCAGGAAATTCCGATTCGAAAGGACGAGAGGTTTCCCCATGCGATTTCCATGGTCGTGATTAACTCAAATCCTCCCCCGACCAGCAGGTCGTCTCCGGAGATGCTTTCACCGGCAAACCCGGCATCAACAAATGTTCCCAGCCTCAAACGGTGAAAAAAGAGAGGTAATGTTTGGTAGCCGGTCTGAAGGTTGGCCATTGGCCAGAACACCTCGATTCCGCCGGAAGCGGCCTTGGAAGCTTCCAGGATGTTTGAATCAAATCCTCTTATTGGAAAAAGCCTGGACGGTCTGCGGGTAAAATAGCCTTCGATAACATTACCGCCGATACGAAAGGTATTATGGCCGTTAACAGGGTCTCCCCAGGTCTGTCCCGCCATCATGTGGATGGATGTGAAGGTTTGATCACCGAACAAAAAACTTATCCCGCCGGATAAAGATTGACGACTTTCGGATAAAAACTCCAGATTTCCCCAGGTTTGAAGAGAACCCCATGATTTTGTAAAGGCTAACGCAGTCCAGGACTCGTTTTCGGTGGAGCCTTCGCCGGAAAGCGGTTTATAATTTCGCCAGTTGAATGAAAATTCAATGCCTTGAAAGTTTTCAAATTTATCCAGATCGCTTAATTTGTCCGCGAGCTTGGTTGTATCGAAGTCAATGGGCCTCCAGAACAATCTTATCTCATTTCGAGATTCATCAACCGTTTGGGCCAGTGCAGTTGAATATGAAAGCGGATATCGTGTAAATCGAGTGCCGATATTTTTGATTTGGAATGCCGCCTGGGCAGCGATATACCCCAAATCGAAAGAGTAGCGAACGCCGCTGTCGAGCGCCCAGTCGCCGGCGACATCCCGACTCTTGGTGGCGATGCCCAGTTGAAAATCGTCGACCCCGGCAAATATATCCGGCCGGATATAGTTGGGGCGGAGGCTTTTAAATGGATTGTATGGATAGGTATCTATGGGCAGGCGTCCGGAGGCTTTTTCAACAGGACCTTTGTGTGGAGATTGAAGTTCAATTAAAGGCAACCGGCTGCTTGTGTAACGCTGTATCTGCCATCCCGTTTCCGTGAGATTGAGAAACTTTCCCTGGCGAGGCAGTATTGCACCGTTTTCGGTATATGTGACCTGGCCTTGTGCGCTATGGATCTGAAATTTTCCGGAAATGTTCGAAGCATACATAAGCGTATCATCGTCCCACCAGGGGTCCATTTCAATGGACGGTGTATCCGTTATTCTGTACCATTTTTCGTCGAAGACCCATATGTCCCAGTTACCTTCCAGGTTGCCGGCAACAGCGATACGGCCGTGTCGGTCCCGGACAGGTCCGGAAAGTTGGATGATGCCCGACGGGGCCGGTATCATTGGAACCTGTTTTTTTTGAATTTCATTTAACCGTCCAAACCCTCCTTTTGAATCGTCGGGCGAAATCATAACATAGGGTCGATGACCTTTTCGGGTGACGGCAACGCCGCCGGGTCCCGGGTCCCAAATATGAACCAGGTCTGTGGATACGGCGGATCCTTTTGAGTATTTGATTAATATGGATGCCTTTTCATATTCAGAAATCCACAATGAGCCGTCCGGATCAACATAACCGTATCTGGAACGCTCGCGTATTTTGAGTTTGCCCGGATATACGCCGGACTGATTCCAAAATACGAAGGGGTCATTCCAATAACCGGATATGAGAAGCCCCGGTGTATGGCCGATCCCTCGTGGATGCTCCTCCTGGAATTCTTTCCATAACATAATACCGGTTTTGCCAAAAACTTCTTTGGCTTTTAAATCAATTTCTATGGGAATTATGCCGCGTCCATGAAGACGAATAAAATCGAGAACTTTTTCCCAGCCGTATGTATTATTCAGCCACTCAATAAATGGACCGCCGTATATTCTGGGTGCATAATTCCCTGGCCAGATTTGAGGGTGATTGCTGACAATATCGAGATCCGGAAGGGGTGACGTTCGGAAAATCGCCTCTGCAAACGGATCCCTGAATTCTTTATGCCGGTATTTCCCGTACAGCAAATCGCATATACCGTTCTCCACCCAGGGCGGCATAATGACATTCGGAGAAATAATTTCACCAAAAATCATGTGAAAAAATTCAGGGACACCGGATCGGATGCCGTAGATACTTTGGAGACAGAGCCCCTTGAACATGAAATAAGCCCAAGGGTCGGATTCTGTGTACCCATCTTCCAGTACGCCGGGTGCACGGACGGGAATGCGAATTTCTTTATGTGGAATGATGTGTAAAAGAACTTCCGGCGCATCTATATTGTCGTCGAGAATCACATGCAAGGGGCGTTGAATCGGCAACCCCCAAAGCGACAGAAATGACTCCATTTCAGGAAATTCTTCTGTGAGCCGTTCGGCGATTTCCTTTTCATCTTCAGAAAAATAAAAAACCAAACCGTTAACTTCTGTATAAACCATCGAAAAGGCAAGGCCTTTTAACATGAAGAGAATTAAAAAAGTAATCAGCAGTGTTCGCATCAGTGCTTTCGGCGAGTTCAGTATGATTTGTTTGCGCTTCATCAGGAAAGCATTCACCACTTGAAACCGGAATGGGTTGAACACACAGCATACCGCTTTTTCTTTCTATTAGCATTATTCAAAGAGGTGCTCAAGCAACACTTTTTTGAAAGACGCTTTTCCAAAAAAAAACCAGGCTGCACCAAAAAAGGTGCATTGATGCCCAGTTTTTTGTGCATTTTCATCCTTTGCTTCTGCAAAGAATCTTCTCTTCAATTTCGATTTGGCAGTATTATGAGATGGGCACATCTTATACGGATTGTTTAAAGCGTTTTTAAATCAGAGCATTAGGAGAACACCGTTCACAAATTCCCATTTTGATTACCGTCGATTCGGAGATGAAATGATATTTTTGGCACGAACGTTGCTGAAGAAATAAGGTTAAATTATCCGGGCAGAGCATAAGTTCCATTTGAAAGATGAATAAGGATCAGGCGAGATATAAAAATGTTAAATAAAATTGGGATTAAAAATGCCAGTGGCTTGAATCGGAGTGAACTGAGATCTGAGATCGATTACCGGAAAAATCTCCAAGAGATTTGTAACAAGATCCATGCTGCGGCCAATCTGGATGAGATCCTGGTCGATCTTAAGGATGAAATTACCGGACTTTTTGCAGCGGAAAGACTGACCGTTTATGTTGTGGACGGCAAAAAGCGGGAACTGGTGTCCCGATTTAAATCCGGACACGAAATTGAAGAAATTCGCATTCCGTTGTCGAACACCAGCATATCCGGATGGTCGGCCATAAACAACAGACTCGTAACGGTCAAAAATGTATATGATGATAGAGAATTGGCTGCCATCGATCCTGATCTCAAGTTCGATAAACGCTGGGATCGTATGGCTGGTTTTATAACCCGTCAGGTTCTTGTGGTGCCGATCATCTTTAAAAAATATCTCCTCGGTACCATCCAGGTCATAAACCGCGTGGGATCCGGAGGGTTTACCCGGCGCGATGAACAATCTGCAACGGAAATGGCCCATATTCTGGGAATTGCGCTGTACAATCAGAAACGGATTGCAAAGGCAAGACCGTCCAAATTCGACCATCTCCTTCAAAATCACATGTTGACCCAAAAGGAACTCGACAAAGCCATTTCTGATGCCAGGGCAGGAAAAGCGCCGGTTGAAACGGTATTAATGTCTGATTTTAAGATTTCCAAACGGAACATCGGAACATCTCTCAGTGAATTCTATAAGGTTCCGTTCGTCGAATATGATCCGGCGACGCCAACGCCCAAAGAACTTCTTGCCAACCTTAAGGTATCTTTCATGCGCAACAAAGTCTGGGTACCGATAAAAATGGAAGATGGAAAAATCGTCATTGCCATCGACAACCCGCATGATCTTCGGAAGGTTGGAGAAATAAAGACGCTTTTTTCAAACAATCCCCTGTTTTTCAAGGTAGCGCTGAAACAGGATATCCTTGCTTTTATTCAGCGTTTCACCGGAAAGGAGAATAAGCTGGCTTCCAGGTCAGAGATCCTGTCGCAGTTCAATACCAGAGAGGTCGAGATAGAAGATGAGGAATTCGCCTTTTATGAAGAAGACAGTGCCATTGTGCAGCTTGTCAACAAAATTATCATCGATGCGTATAAGCAGGGTTCATCCGATATTCACTTGGAGCCCTATCCTGGGAAAATGAACATGCAGATTCGAGTGCGGATTGACGGCGTTTGCAAGTTGTTTGAGAGTGTCCCCTATGCCCTCAGAAATAAAATCGTCTCTCGAATCAAGATCATGGCGGATCTTGATATTGTGGAACGACGCAAACCCCAGGATGGTAAAATAAAATTTAAAAAATACGGTGGTCCCGATATCGAAATCAGGGTGGCAACAATTCCAACTCAGGGCGGTGTGGAGGATGTTGTCATGCGAATACTGGATGCCGGCGAACCGCTTCCTTTGGACAAAATAGGTTTTTCAAAGAATAATTACAATAATTTTGTCGGTGCTATCACCCAGCCCCATGGGCTTATCTTTGTATGCGGACCGACCGGTTCAGGCAAGACGACCACGCTTCATTCAGCCCTTGCGTATATTAACACCACGGAAACCAAGATCTGGACCGCTGAGGACCCTGTGGAAATCAGCCAGAGAGGATTAAGGCAGGTACAGGTAAAACCCAAAATTGGATTCAACTTCGCTTCTGCCATGCGGGCATTTTTAAGATCAGATCCGGATGTTATTATGGTCGGCGAGATGCGCGACAGGGAAACAACCTCCATCGGTATAGAGGCATCTCTGACAGGACACCTGGTATTTTCAACCCTTCATACAAACAGCGCCCCTGAAAGCATAAGCAGACTGCTTGACATGGGAATGGACCCGTTCAACTTTGCAGATGCGATTTTGTGTATTCTTGCCCAGCGACTGGTCCGAATAATCTGTATCGATTGCAGAGAACCGTATCGTCTGTTAAAAAGTGAATATGATAACCTTGCCCGGGAATATGGTTCTGTTGGGAAATTTGGGAAGCACATGGATATTCCTTATACCGACGACCTTGTGCTCAACCGGCCGACCGGCTGCAAAAGATGCTACAATAAAGGATATGCCGGGCGGATGGCGCTTCATGAGCTTCTGCTGGGAACTGATGAAATGAAAAAATTGATCCAAAACAGTTCACCGGTGGAATTAATTCGGAATCAGGCCATAAAAGACGGCATGAAAACATTGAAACAGGATGGCATAGAAAAAATTTTTGGGGGGAACTGTGACCTGTTTCAGGTCAGGAAGGTATGTATGAAGTAGAATTAAATTTGGGCTTCACCGACATTCCATTCCTCAGCGTGAGCCCGTGGGAATCTGCTTTCGGTTAAAATTATTTACCCTTTCAGCAGTTCAATGATTGCGTCGATACGCTGGCTCATAATCCTGTTTTTTTCATCGGAAAGGCGCAAAATTCCGTGCAACAGTTTTATTTTTGCATCGAATTTTAGTAATATGTCACCATAATGAGCAAGGTTTTCACTCATTGACAATATTTGCTGTTGAACGTCTTCGGCTGCTGTGCCTTCAGGCTGGGCAGACTGCTTTTCCCGAAATGCCGATATCATTTTTTCAAGGTCATTTTTTTCATCGTCGGATAGGCCGACAATAATATCTTCATGGATGTTTTCAGTCATTTTATCCCCTGGAATCAAAATTGATTATATTTTTTAAACGCGTTATCTATTTTGGCATCAATGACGGCGATACTTTCATCGGATTTTTTAATAAAATCCGTAAATTCAAAAGCATCACCAAATTCGTTCAAGTGTCTTTTCTTTAAAAGGGAAAAAATAAACAACACGGCAATACAACCTGTGAAAACGTTTAATGAGACAAGCAGGTATGTTTGCGCGGTGTAATTATCATTAGCAGAAGGGGATAAACCGTTTTCTTCCTTGGGCGCCTGATTGGAGGTTTTATTCAAAAAGGTATTTTGCGGTGCCTGGGTTTGATTTTGCGGTGATTTTTTTGCGTTCAAGGGTACAACAATGGTCTGTTCGGAGCCTTCTTTAACCAGAGTTGGAGGATTCTCCAACTCTTTGGTTTCGGATGGTAGGGTTGTTTCCAATAAAGGTTTTTCACCCAAAGATTCCTTCTGTCCGGATTTCTCAGACGGTGAAGTCATCCAGTACGCATCGACAACAATGCGGTCGGGGCCGGGGAGCGGATATGCCTTTAAAATAAAATACGGAAAAGATAATCTTACGGTGGCTGTCAAATTTGAATTTTGCGGAACAAATTCAATGGAATGAACAAGTTGGAGTGGTCCTGTCTTGTACAATGTCTGGCTTGGAAGGTTTGTGGATGTGTCAAGAAAATCCACGGAAAATTGTCCCTTGCCTGTGATTTCAGGGCTTTTGAATTGAACCCTGTTTTGGAATTCGAACACAACGCGCATAAAATTTTCATGCTTGCCGGTTCTTACGTATCTTAAATTGGCGGCCTGTGCACCGCCATATTGGGTTATCGCGAAAATTACAACGGCAATCCGCATTAATGTTAATGTAGTCCGTTTTCTCATATAAGCACCATCTATAGTTCAGATTTAATTTCATATTGTTATAGATGATTGCCGCTGTTGTGTCAAATTAAATCCCGCACCATAGGTACCCGCCGTTCCGTGAATTTTAACCGGGATTTTCGGTAAAATCGAATGCGTATGTGCTGCTAAAAACCGCCCTGACCCCTCAACTATCTAAAGCAAAATGGTTTTTTGCATGGCGAGTTTAAATTTTGCCAGCTGTTTTTTGTAATAGTCTCGGTTTTTGATAGAGATTTCAAGAGCCCGGGTTTCCACGATAATGGCCTGCTCGATCTGGCCGTTAACATAGTAACTTTCCGCGAGTGTGTCGAGTATATGGGGGGATTCTTCAAGAAGGACGGCTCTTTTGGAAAGCGCCAGTGCTTGTTTCGGATCACGGAAACTTTCGACGTCACACGTCGCATACAGCCATGCAAGATTGTTCAAGGCATGGATGTTATTTGGATCGATCAAGATCGATTGTTTGTAAGCTTTGATTGTTTCGGCATAGTTTTTATCACTGTAATAAAAGTCGCCCAGTGTGCTGTAAAGCAATGGATTTTCCGGGGTCTTTTCAATCTCTCTTTGGATGATTTTCAGAAAAAAATGTTTGTTGAGTTTTTTACTGGATTCGCCAAAATTCAGATGATATCCGATACCACATAACAGGATCATTCCAGTCAGGTACAAGGCAATGCTTTTTTTAATTTTGTTGTCATGACGCGTTATCCAGATCTTGTCGGTCTCGCATTTTGTTAAGTAATCGATCCGACTTTTGATGCTGAAATGGTGCCAGTTGGGTCTATCCGGCGGTTCTCCGCTGGTTGCGGCAATTTTATTAAATGTTGAGATCAGCGGTTCGGCACTGTCGAAGAGGGTGTATACATACGTGTCTGCCTGACGCTCGAAATTACGCATGAAGTACCCGAAAATAAATCGGAAATAGACCAGAAAAACGATGATAATAGCCAAGCTGAAAATCGATGTGGTTACTGCGGTCTGGTCAAGGCCGGTGCTGGTAATAAGCCTGTATACCGATTCTGAAAAAACAATAGCGTAAATCAGCAGGTTGAAGGTCCCATATGAAATGATCATGTAGCCGACAAAAAATAACAGATAGAAAAGGAGATGCTTTTTTTTGATGTGTCCGATCTCGTGCGCAATGACCGCGTCAATCTCTTCGGGTTCAAGTAAGTGGAGAAGACCCTGGGTAACAAGGATATAGCGGAACTTTTTAATTAATCCCATTACGCCGGCAGTGATCATTCTCCCCCCAAAAATAGGCCAGTAAAGAATATCGGCATATTCCAGTCCGGCTTTTTTGCACAGTTCTTCAATCCGATGTCTATTGTGTCCTGTTTCAAGGGGTTTGCATCTCCAGAATTTCTGGATCATCGCAGGCCCGACCACTGCGATTGCAAGAAGAAAAACTAAAAAATAAGTTATCTCGCCCCCAGTGGTGGAGAGAAACCGTTTCGGCAGGTCGAATGGCAGCGCATGGATGATGTCTGCTATTCCGGACAGCAGAAGCCATGGCAAAAGAATTGGAACAGAAAAAGAGACTTGAGACAGAACGTAAGATTTTCTAGGCAGATCCGTTGGATAAAGGCGCCGGTAAGGGGTATAAGCACATGCCCACACAATGGCCAGATAGCATGTAAAGAGCATGAGAAACAGCAACGCCTGAAACGTCGGGATAATGCTAAATAACCGTATATTGATAAAAAAGGACGTAAGGTTAAGACCGTAGATGTCGATTGAAAAGAGCATTATCGCCATTATGGATTGGCGGGTTATCGTGGACCTGAGTTTATGATCGAGATGATGCGGAGTTTGTTTTAAAATCTGTTTTTCAATCCTGTGAAACTGGATCCAGGTAAACGCTGCAAAAATAAGTATCAGACTTATAAAAAGAAAAAGCGTTTCAGGGGCAGTAAAGTTTGTATTTTCAGAAGACTGATAGGTGCTGTATATGAGCAGTACGACAATAAAGTATATGAAATTACTAAACATAATTATTTTTATTACGCAATATGGTGGCTAAAGTCTTACCCTTTGTAATACCGTTCCTTTTCGCTGTAAATACAGCCGCAGTAGTGTTGACGATACATTCCCAAACGCTTTGAGGTATCAACACCCTCCTTCCATCCGATCCTAAAATCATCATAGTGGAACCTTATCCCCACAGATTCGGCGACGGCCTCACCGATCGATTGGATTAGATCATGTTTCTGAAACTTGCTGTATAACAACGTTGTGCCGAAACAGTCAAACTTTCCGCGCTTTGCAATCAGGGCCGTCGATCGGAGTCGCTCATGATAGCAGTAGGCGCACCGATTGGGTTCCCTGAACGCCACGTTCCGGATAAAACCTTCCAAATCATAGCCTTCCTGGTAGATGATTTTAAGTTCGATGGAAGCGGCATAAGACTGAAGGGTTTCCTGTCTCTTGATGCACTCTGTGTAAGGATGGATATTGTTTCGATAGAAAAAACCCATAACGTCAAATCCTTCACTGCGAAGAATCTTTGTCGGGTATATGGCGCACGGGGCGCAACAGATGTGTAGAAGGATCTTCATATTCTTTCTCCAAAAATTGCCGTTCCAATCCGTACATAAGTGGCGCCTTCTTCAATGGCAACCTCAAAATCACCGCTCATCCCCATGGAAAGTTCATCCAGCACGACCCCCGAAAGCGCCTTTTGGATCTGATCTCTCAGGCTGCGAAGGGCAAAGAAATAGGGCCGAACCTTTTCCGGGTCGGTGAAATAGGGGGGCATTGTCATGAGTCCCTTCACGGACAAGTTTTCAAGCTGGGTAACATCATGGATCAGGTGCGTAACATTTTCTATATCCGCACCTGATTTTGAGGCTTCTTTGCCGACATTGATCTGTATAAGTATATTTTGAATTTTGTTGACTTTTTTTGCATGCTTGTTGAGCTCACGGGCCAGCTTGAGCGTATCCACGGAATGAATCAGGTCAAAAAGCCTGACAGCGTACCTGGCCTTGTTGGATTGAAGATGCCCGATAAAGTGCCATGATACCGGATACATAGACAAAACATTGAACTTGTCCCGGGCTTCCTGAACATAACTTTCGCCCAGAATGTCAACACCGGCGTCAACGGCATCTTTGACTCTGTTTGCCGGGATGGTTTTACTGACCGCGACAAGATGTATATTTGAAGGATCGCGGCCGCATCTTATGGCCGATTTATTAATGCGATTCTTTATGTTTTCCAGTCTTTTTCTTATATTCATGGATGGTTAGTACGTAATCGAATATGAAGGCAATATTATTTTCATGTCCTGGAAATTTGAATGATGCCTTCCTTTATCAGAAATTCGATAACTTCACAAACCGGAAGCCCAACTACATTTGTGTAAGAGCCGCGAATACTTTTAACAATGAAGGTTCCAAGACCCTGAATGGCATAAGAACCCGCCTTGTCGAAAGGCTCTTTTGTATGGATATACCATTCGATTTCTTCATCGGTAAGATGCTTAAAAAGTACGTCCGTTTTGATGGTTTCAGAGAATTTTCTGTTTTTGGCCTTGCAGCAGATGGCATACCCGGTAAGCACCTGATGGGTTTGCCCGCTGAGTTGTTTGAGCATGGTTCTCTCTTCATCCATTGATGCCGGTTTTCCCAGTACGGCGCCATTTTTAAGGACAATGGTGTCCGCTCCGATCACCCATTTCTCAGGGTACCTTTCGGAAACGTTATCCGCCTTTAATTCAGACAGGATCCTTACATAGGTTTCCGGTGACGAAATGGGTACCCTTGTTTCATCAATGTCGCTTGGAACGACAGAAAATGAAAGGCCCGCCTGTTCCAATAAATATCGGCGCCGCGGAGACTTTGAAGCAAGGATAATTACGGGTTTTTCACATAAATTCTTCATATGGATATATTTGCACGGTTTGAAAAAAAGCGTAATCCATGGAGCGATCTAACAAATAAAAACTCCCGACCCATCAATGAATTTATGATTGCGTATTGGCCGACTGTTTGCTCATTTATAAATCTTGGCGAAACGAGAGATATGAAATTCCAACCGGTTGAGTCCGAAGGTCGAATTTTGGGACAGCCTTAGGGGACGATGTTACCGTTTATAAGGGTCAACCAATTCTTGATAGCTGGTATAATAAATATCTGTTAATGTTAGAAATGCAGTTGTTACCAGCGGACCGTAAATAATGCCGAGGATGCCGAATAATTTTAATCCTCCGATGATAGAAAAAAAGACCAGCAGGGTATGCATTTTAACACGTGTTCCCACCAGTTTGGGTTTTAACAGGTATTCGACACCACCGGAGAGGAGAATATAAAAAACAATAAAAAATATCCCTGCCGCCACCCGGCCTTTGAAAATCAGAAAAATTGCTGCAGGAATAAAGATCGCCCCGATGCCGATAATTGGGAGAAAGGCCAGAATCCCCATGATGACACCCCATAAAAAAGGTGATTTTAATCCAAAGAGTGAAAAAACAACACCGCCGGCCACCCCTTGAATCAGCCCTCCCAGGCCGTTGCCGATGAGTATTGCACCAGCCATGTCCTTGAATTTTTGAATGAGCTTTTCATCCTGTTCATCCGGGAGTGGGGAAAGTTTGATAATGAACGATATCAACCTGTTACCATCCATCAAAAGATAATAGATGATCAGGAGCATTAAAAAGAAGTATACAACAAAACTGAGTATATTTGAGGCAATGGAACTGGCCTGCTGATACAAAAAAAGGCCGACAATTTTACCCAATTCCGAAATACCTTTATTCAGTTCTTCGCCGGTAATCTGGAAGTTCAGATTTGAAAGAATAAGGTTTGTTCTTTCCAGAATCTTGCTGCTTTCCAGAATTTGTTTTATCTGGTCGCTGATGACGGCTTCCTTTCCCATAAGATAGAGTCCGTGTGCCTCTTTTGACAAGATGCCCACAAAAAAGAACGTTGGGATGAACAGGATGAAAAAGATAAAAGTACAGGTCAAAAGCGAGGAAAAAAGAGGGCTTATTTTCCGGTTTAAAAAGGCATAAACGGGTTTAAAAATATTGGTTACAACCGCACCAAGGATAATAACAGATATAAAGGGCCATAAGAGCTGGCCGAGCAAATAAGCAGAGACAAGAAAAAGCGCCAGAAAAAACCACAAAATAATATTAATGGAGGGTCTGTCTTGCATCGCAATTCCAGTTTAATATAGATGTTTTTTCACAATGCAGGAGTTTGCCCAAAAACCGCTCCTTCCTGATAAAGGCATTATGGGCATTCGTTTTGTAAAAACAGGAATATCGGGCCGGATATCAGGAAAAATACCGAGCGAAATAAAGTAGCGGATTATTGGTATCCGCCGGCCTATTTGCAGGCAAATCCGACCGCAGTAAATAATAAGAGAATTTCATAGGCGAAAACGGCAACATAATTTTCACCGGTTAGTGCATATACGATACCTCCGCCGATGACCGCCGGCACACCAAAAACAACCAAAGTACCCAATCTTCTGCCAATGTTCATCTTAAAAAATCTCCTTTAAGCATTTATCGATTTAGAAGGGGAGGCCCTCAAAGCTCGCAACCGTCGTTTTTGCCGAGGTTACAAGTTGAACTTGCGAAGTTCCGATATCTGTATTAAATTTTTAAAAACAATTGATGAAGATTTTAGCTTGTAGCAACAACGGAAAATCAAGTAAAGAAAAAACAGACACCGCTGTTCTAATATTTAAACAATTCATACAGATTTTTAATAACATGTCAAACGGCTCTTGGTCAACGTAGATAAGAATGTGCCTGATTCTTTTATCATATGACACCCATCCGCAATATCGAATGGTATTGGCGGCCAACCGGGATGAATTTTATAACCGTCCGACTGCACCGCTCGCGTTCCATGATGATTCACCGCACATCCTTGGCGGCAGGGATCTCAAGCATCATGGGATGTGGCTGGGTATCACCCGGTCCGGACGGGTTGCCGCCATCACCAACTACAGGGATTCGGGATTGAGCATTTCCGATGCACCGTCCCGGGGTTTTCTGGTCAGAGATTTTTTAACCGGGAACGAATCTCCAAAAGACTACCTCAAGCATATCAAATCTCTTGGACATCGCTTCAATGGATTTAATCTTCTTGTAGGGGACACGACTGGGCTCTATTATTACTCGAACCGGGGAAACGATATTCAAGAGCTTAAACCGGGTATATACGGGGTTAGCAATCACCTGATCGATACGCCGTGGCCAAAGATTACGAAAGGAAAGTCAGATCTTAGGAACCTGCTGAACGGTAAAGGAAAAATAAACCCTGAAGACATATTCCAAATTTTAAGAGATGGTTCTTGCCCGCCCGATCACATGCTTCCGGACACCGGTGTGGGTCTTGGCTGGGAACGGATTCTTTCTCCTTTATTTATTACCAGCGAATTTTACGGCACGCGTTCATCATCGATCATTTTTATCGAAAGGGGAGGGGAAATCACATTTATGGAAAGGACATTTATAGCGGACAGCGGCGTATCCGGAGAGAAGAAAACCCAAAAGTTCACATTTCGAGTATCCGCCTAATTTTTTTATCAATATTAAAGCCCTAATTTGGGTTGCAATGGCCTTGACAAATCGGTGAAACCTGTTTAAAATTAGAGCATGAAACCGTTCTTTTTCATCACCTGAATTTTGCAGGCGTTGAGTTT
>Ga0075350_1000020_pt1 | contig 16286 bp, 11 predicted proteins | sample RushSE_TuleC_D1_FD_120070 | JGI IMG/M metagenome (GOLD analysis project Ga0075350, IMG submission 120070) | Natural and restored wetland microbial communities from the San Francisco Bay, California, USA, that impact long-term carbon... | ecosystem: Environmental > Terrestrial > Soil > Wetlands ... | reverse complement strand
CGAGAGCTTAGAGAAATCGGCAAACGTGTCGAACAGCGCGGCCACCAGCGCCAGCAGGGACAGACGGTTCCGGCGAACCTCCGCGTCTTCCGCCATAACCATCACGTCGTCGAAAAACGCGTCCACCGGCTGCCGCAGCGAGGCGACCCGCACGAGGGCCTCATCAAAAAGGCCGCGTCTCAGGTCGTCCTGGACTTGGCCGTGCACGGAGCGATAGGCCGACAGCAAACCGCTTTCCGACGGGTGGGTCAACAAGCGTTCCTCAACCGGCCCCGGCGTGAACCCCTCGGCCCGTCGGATGATGTTGACCACCCGCTTGAAAGAGACCGCGATCGGTTCGAAGTCAGGCTTGTCCTTGAGCTGCTGCAGGGCCTGCGCGCGGCGCCACACGTTCGGCACGCTTTCCATCGGAACTCCCAGAACCGCGGCGACGGTGTCCTTGGCAAAGCCCTCCTCGACCAGAATGGAGGCCATCCGACCCTCGATAAAGGCCAAAATTTTGCCGGCGGTGTCCGGAAGCGCCGCCCCCGCAGCGTCGAAACGTCGCAGGCTTTGGTCCACCAGAGCTGCCAGGGGAAAGCTGAAGTTCCGTTGGCGCATGATCTGAATCACGCCGATTCCTTGGCGGCGCAGGGCATAGGGGTCCGCCGCACCGGTGGGGATCAGCCCCGCGCGGAAACAGCCGCAGATGGTGTCGATCTTGTCGGCAATGGCGAGCACGGCGCCGGCCGGGGTCTCGGGCAGCGCGCCGCCGGAAGCCGTGGGACGGTAGTGCTCCTCGATGGCGACCGCCACCGCCTGGGGCTCTCCCTGGACCTTGGCGTACACGCGGCCCATGATCCCCTGCAGCTTGGGGAATTCGCCCACCATTTGGCTCACCAAGTCGGCCTTGCACAACCAAGCCGCACGCTCGACCTGCCGGCAGAAATCATCATCGCCGCCCCCCTGCTCCGCCACGAAGCGGGCCAATGCCTGCACGCGGCACACCTTTTCGTGGATGGATCCCAGCTGGGCCTGAAAAAGCACGTTTTTCAACTTCTCGACTTGGCGGTCAAGGGGTGTGGCTTTGTCGCTGCGATAAAAAAACTTGGCGTCCTCCAAACGCGCCCGCAGCACGCGCTCATGCCCCCGGACCACGACGGCCATGTCCTTGACGGGCGTGTTGTTGACCGCGACGAAGTGCGGCAGCAACCGGCCCGAGGCGTCGGTCACGGCAAAATACTTCTGGTGCTCGCGCATGGCGGTGATAAGCACTTCGGCCGGCAATTCCAGGAACTCCTCGGAAAAACGCCCGACGGCCGCCGCAGGGTACTCCACCAAATAGGTGTTGATGCCGAGCAGGTCCTCGTCGGGCAGAACGTTCCCGCCCACGGAGGCTGCCGCCTGAGCCGCCCCATCTGCGATCAGCTGCCGGCGCTCGGCCGCATCCACCACGACGAACGCCGGCCGCAGCGCCTCCACGTAGACCGACGGTTCGGCAATGCGGATGCTGCGCCGGTGCATGAACCGGTGACCGGCGCTGTTACGCCCGCTGCGGATGTTGCCCACCTCAAAGGTAATGACCCCGGTGCCGAAGAGCGCCAGGATCCAGACGATGGGCCGCGCAAAAGACAATGAGAGGTCGGCCCAGCGCATGCTTTTCGGAAAGGGGGTTGCCAGGATGGCGGCCGGCAGGATCGTTTTCAGAACGGTGGTGGCGGCAACCCCGGTCTCGGTAACCACGGCGCTGAGGTATTCGCCCTTCGGGGTCGCAACCACGCTCAGTTTGCCGACGGGCACTCCGACCTTCTCGGAGAATTTGACGGCGGCCATGGTCGGCCGGCCTTCCGGGTCGTAGGCGGCCTTGCGGGGCGGCCCGACGATCTCGCTGGTCAGAGATTTTTGCCGGGGCGCCACCGCTTCCACCATCACCGCCAAGCGGCGAGGCGTGCCGAAGGTCCGGACCCGGCCGTGTTCGATGCGGGCCTCGTCCAGCTTCTGGGCTAGGGTGGACGCCAAGGTCGCCAGCGCAGGTTCGATGTACCCGGCGGGGATTTCCTCGGTTCCGATTTCAAGCAAAAGCGTCTTCATGCGTTATCCTTTGTTTTTAACCAGCGGGAACCCCATGGCCTGCCGTTGGGCCAGGTGGGCTTCGGCGCAGGCCCGGGCCAGGTTGCGGATGCGAGCGATGAAACCCGTGCGTTCGGTGACGCTGATGGCCCCGCGGGCGTCCAGCAGGTTGAACGTGTGTGAACACTTCAGACAAAACTCATAGGCCGGCAGCACCAGCCCTTTTTGGACGACGCGCTTGGACTCGGCTTCGTACTTGCCGAAGAGATCGAGCAGCAGGGCCACGTCGGCCTCCTCGAAATTGTAGGTGGACTGCTCGACTTCCTGGCGGTGGGCCACGTCACCGTAGCGCAGGTCCTGGTTCCACTTCAGGTCGTAGACGTTGTCGATCTGCTGAAGGTACATGGCGATGCGCTCCAGCCCGTAGGTGATCTCGACGGAGACCGGCGAAAGCTCGATGCTGCCGGCCATCTGAAAATACGTGAACTGGGTAATCTCCATGCCGTCCAGCCAGACCTCCCAGCCCAGTCCGGAGGCTCCCAAAGTCGGCGATTCCCAGTCGTCTTCCACAAAGCGAATGTCATGCTCGAGGACCTTGACGCCCAGCGCCGCAAGGCTTTGCAGGTACTGATGCTGCACGTCGAACGGCGAGGGTTTGAGCAGCACCTGAAACTGGTAATAGTGTTGAAGCCGGTTGGGGTTTTCCCCGTAGCGCCCGTCGGTGGGGCGGCGGGACGGCTGGACGTAGGCGGTCTTCCACGGCTCGGGCCCCAGCGCCCTCAACAGGGTGGCGTGGTGAAAGGTGCCGGCGCCCACCTCCTGATCATAGGGTTGGACGATCAGGCATCCTTTCCGCGCCCAGAAGGACTGCAGAGACAAGATGACGTCCTGAAAATTCATGCACAGCTCCTTACCGTTTCAATTAAATTCAAGGGTTAGGTGAATAGAGCATTTTCCTGCAAATGCCAAGCAAAAAATCAGCTCCTATCCAGCAGGCGGCGGCGCAGAGTCGGGACGAGGAGGAACCGTCTCCTTCGACCATGAGCGAATTGCCGCAGCCTATTGGCCGATTTTTAGGCCATGCCCCGCCACCCTGACATCCAGCAGGTGAGCCAGCCGGCGCTCGGCCAGGATACCCTGCCAGACCGGCCTGAGTTGCGCGACGGCATCCGCCGCACCGATGGCCCACAGGCAGCCTCCGCCGCCGGCCCCGGTGAAGCGTGCTCCACACCCACACCGGCGGGCGGCGGCCGTCAGCCGACGCCCGAGGGGGTCGAGCACGTCCGGCGTCATCCGCCGCCGGATGTCGGTTTCGCGGTTCATGGCGGCAGCCGCACCGTCAAAATCCAGGCGGCGCAGGGCGTCCGCGAATCGCCGAGTGCACGCAAGGATGTCGGCCCACTCGGTCCGGAAACGGCCGTCGACGAACTGCCGCAGCCACCTGGAATTGATGTCGCTGGATTCGTGGGGAACGCCCGCATAGGCCGCCAGCAGGTGCGGTTCGAGCCCCCGCAGGCCGGAACGCGGAATCAGGGTCTCCCGCCGGAACACCTGCGCCTGCGGAAGCGTCAGCCAGTGCCAGGCGTTCACCCCTCCGAATGCGGCCGCCAGCTGGTCCTGGTAGCCGCAGGGCACTCCGGCCACACTCTCCTCCACGGCGTGGGCCAGCAGGGAGATGGAGCGGCCGTCGACAACGGCGGTGGAACGGCTGCGACGAAGGACCTCCATGAAAGCCCGCACGAGGGCAACGGCGGCCACCGACGACCCGCCCAGGGCGCTGCGCGGCGGCGAATCCGATTCAACCTGGATGTGAATCCCCTGTGCATTATAAAAGGCCGCTGTCGCGAACATGAGCCCCAAGGGATGGCGGAACGGCGACCGGTCGGCAGCGAAATCGGCGCTCTTAAACCCCCGGGAGCTGACTTTCACCCGGCCGCGGGCATGCGGTGCCAAGTGCACCGTTGTGCGCAGGTCCAGGGCGATGTTCACCGTACAAGGCCCCAGGTGCCGGAGAGGATAGGAAAAAGTACGGATGTCGAGGGTGCCGCCCATGTCGACCCGGCACGGCGCCGAAACCGCCACCGGCCCGCTTTCGAGTGCTCTCTGCCAGTTGAAAGACGTGTCGGAGGGACCTGCCTCGGGCGTGCCTGACCGGCGCTTTAGTCTTAAGGCTGTCATGGATGGCCCTTCTTGATGAAGTCGCTTCTCAAATCCCCCAACCCCCGTTGCTAAAGAGGGCGTAAGAGGTTCCCGGCGTCTCTCCCCCTTTGAAAACGGGGGCCGGGGGGAATTCCGTCCCACCTAGCTTGGAGCCGTGCGCCATAACCGGCTTCGAAAGAATCGCAGGGACTGCCGACGGCTTCGCCCGTGGCCCAAAATCAAGGCGCGCAAACCCCGCCGAGCGTGGCGTACGTTTGTACGCCGCAGGCGAGCGCGGGGTGAAGCGCAACGCAGAGCTTGGGCTTTCGGCGAAGCCTTCAGATTCCATCCCCGCGGAGCTGGCGCAGGACCTTGAGGCTGCGCGGCTGCCGTCCAAGGTGATGGGGCACAAAGCGTTCCAGAAACGCCAGGCTCTCGGCAATCGCCTGCGGGCTGAATTTCATCCGCGCCGCCCGGCTCAAATCTCCGCCGGACACCCACAAGAGCTGTTTGACCGCGCCCTTGGACAGGTGCTGCGCATGGTCGCAAGCCGGGGCGCACGCCGGGCAGGCGATGCCGCCTTTGGCAATGTCCACCCCGAGCACGCCCGGCCGCATGGCCGGCATCTCGCACTGGCATCCCACGCAGTGCTCCAGGTTGGGACTGTGGCCGGAGAGCCTGAGGAAGCGCATCTGGAAAACGATGCTGAGCACCGCGGCCGGCACACGCCCCTGGTCCAGTTCGCTCAAAACGTGCTGCAGCAACCGGTAAAGCTCCGCATGGGCCGCGTGCTCCTCCATCCAGTCCTGAATGAGCTCCGCCCAATAGCTGGCATACGCCAAGCGGGCCGGAACGGTGCGGATCTGTGCAAAGGGATTTTTGAGACTGGCCTCCTGCAGCACCGGCAGCCCCCGGCCGGCCGTCACCACTGCATCCAGTTCCGAAAAGAGCTCCAGGACCCCCGCAAATCTGCGGGTGCTCTTTTTGGCGGACTTGGCGATCACGGAAATTTTGCCCTGGGCGCACGAGAAGAGGCTGAGGATGAGATCATAATCCCCGTAGTCGGTACGCCGAATAAGAATGGCGGAAGTGGAAAGCTGAGACATGTAGCTGTTTGAATCCCGCGATAATCAAGGGAGATGCAGGTTGACCACTTCGCCGCGCTTGCCCGGAACTCGAACCGGTTTGCCGTCAAGGTTCAGCCGGATTCCGCCGGCATTGCCGATCAGGAGGTTGAATCCGTTTTGGCCTTCCAGCTTGATCTGCCCGCCGGCTTTGAGCGTGTGTTCCGAGGGCGTCCCCTGGTCGATGGAGACCTTGATCCAGCTGTCTTCCTGAGCGGAAACCGTCAGGACGTATTTCGGGGTCGCCGGTACCTGAGGCCTCTTGGTGGCTTCCGAGGAAGGCGGCGCGCCCGCGGCAGGCGGTTGCGCAGCAGCCGAATCGGCATTCACCGCCGACGGGGCGGGTATAACCTCCTGCGGGCCCTGGCCCCAATACTGATAACCGGCAAGGGTGGCCGCTATCAAACCCGCCAGCAGCATCAGAGCAGCAGCCAGATTCCCCCGCAATTCCGCGCGGGTCTTTTGAGGCGCTTGACCAGCAGTGGTGCCGGGCTGAAGCAGTCTGAGGCGGGCGTCATAGCGTCGCACCGCTTCGTCGGGATCGGCGCCGACCGTTTTGGCGTACGCTCGCAGAAAACCTCTTAGAAAGACATCCGGCGGCAGCCGATTGAAATCCTCGTCCTCGATGGCACCCAGGGTGGAGATCGCGATGCGTGTTTCCTCGGCCACCTGCTCCAGGCCGATGTCCCTTTCGATCCGGATGACCTGAAGATAACGCCCGAAAGACGCCTGCTCCGAAAAAACATTCGCGCCGGCACCGACGGTCATGGCGCACCCATGATTTTTATGTGCGAGTGTTTGCGCAGATCGTCCAGCCAGGCGGCGAACCGGCTGTCGACGCGTTCTCGGAAGAGTATTTCCTGGATCTCCGCCTCGACCTGGGCCATGGGTTTTCCGGCGGTTTCGTTGATCTGCTGAACGTAGACGACCTGATAGCCGAAATCGGACTCCACGATCGCAGAAACCTGGCCGGGCTTCATTTCCTGGACCGCATCCCGCAACTGAGGGGTGAGCTCGTCGATGCGAAACAAGCCGAGCTCCGCCCCCTGAATGCCCTTGGCGCCATCGGCGTTGCGACGCACCAATTCCTCGAAGGATCGGCCCCGGTTCACCTCCGCAAGCGCCTCCTGCAGCAGCTCTTTCGCAGCCTGCCGGTCCGCCGGGACCGGGTTGGACGGCAGTTTCACGAAAAGGTTCCAGAGGTAATACTGCTTTCCACCGCCGTATTTCAACCTGTTCTTCTCGTAGTAGTCCTTGATGTCCGCCTGGGTGATGACCACCTTGGATCGGACCTCGCGGTTGACCAGTTTGGATCGCTGGATCTGGAGCTTGACCTCCTTGCGGTATTCCTCCAGGGTCAACCCCTCCTGGGCAAGTCCGGCCTTGAGGCTTTCATCCGTGAGAGATCTTCGCTGCTTGACCTGCCGGATGTGATTCTCGATCTCCTCGTCCGTAACCGCGATCTTGTAACGCTTGACTTCCTGCTCGGTCAGCTTGGTGTTGATCAGATTGTCGAGCATCTCCTCGCGCAACTTGGCGAGCGTCTGGCGTTCGCGCTCCGGCGGCAGGTTTTGGCGCTTGATGCTCTCCGCCATGGGGCGAAGGAGCATTTCGATGTCGTACTGCGTGACGATATCCTCGTTGACGACCGCCACAATGCGATCGACGACAGCCGCCTCTGCCGCCACGGCCTCAGCCGGTGCGAGCCCGCCTCCAACGGCAGCGGCCCACAGGAAAACAGGCAACCACAATCTCATGATTTCATACCGTATCGTGTGTCGGCGCCCTTTCGCGCCATCGGCCGCGGAGCTCACTTGCCTTCCGGCAGCGGGGTGGGCGGCGGAGGGGAAGGATCCTGGCCTCGGCTTGAAAGTTTCTCCCACAGCTGCGAATTCAGGTCCACCGTGTATTTTTCCTTCAGCTGGTTGATCCAATCCACAAACGCATCTTCGAGTTTATTTCGCCGGAGGTCGGCGACGATCGTTTCCTTCAATACCTGAAACTTTTCTTCCGAGTCGGCCGCCGCGGCCTTCCCCCGATAGTGCTGGCCGTAATAGTCGGCCACCTCCTCCGGGGTGATCACGATCTGCGGGCCCAACTCCGCCTGGACAAGCTTTTCCACCAGCAGGCGCGAACGCATCCGCTGCTTCCAGGCCTCAAACGGCACGGCGGCCTCGCTCAACGTCTGCTCGAAAACCCCCGGTGGATAATCGGCCCTGATGACGGCAATGGCCGCATCGAGCTCCGCCTCTGAAACGGATACACCCACCTCTTCCGAACGGTTGAGAATGATCAATTCGGTCGTGATCTCGTTCAGCAACTGCCGGCGGGCGTCCTGAAGCGCGGATGAGCTTTGCTCAGCACTGTCGGGATGTGCGGTTTTCGCCAGTTCAAACGCCTGGAGAAAATCGCGTTCCGTGATCTTCCGGTTGCCGACCCGGAGCAGGTAGGCGTCGGCACGCTCGGAGTCGGATGGGCCGCAACCCAGCACGGCCAGAACCCCAATCAGCACACCGATCCAGAGGGTCGTCCGCCGCCCTTTAGCCCGCATCACCCACACGATCCATCCCGCTCTGCCGGGGCTGCTGCGCCCGGGCCGTCATGGCGGATAAGAATTTAATTTTATTTATTATTAACATGTTGCCCGATGGCTTGCAAGATGTTTTTAACCTGGGCCAACTGCCCCGCGGCACCGTGTTGGGTCAGCCGCGCCTTGACCACTCCGCCGGGAGACATTTCAAAGCGCTCCGGATCGTCGAGAACCATTTTCACCACGGCATCGACATTTTTCGGGTGTGTTTCTGAAAAATATAGCACCAGTTTCTGATCGTTCATGTCCAACCGCGACACCCCCGCGTTGCGCGCCAGAACCTTGAGCATGATTTTGAACAGCAGGTGCGTCGCCTCTTCCGGAAGCGGGCCGAAACGGTCCGTCAATTCCGAACGCATGTCGCCGATCTCCTGCAATCCGGTCATCCGCGCCAGGCGCCGGTAGAGCATCATTCGCTGGTCGATGTCGGGGATGTAGGATTCGGCAAAATAAGCCGACAGCGGGATGTTGATCTCGGGGTCCAACGGCTGGGCCGCCGGTTGGCCTTTCAAGTCCGCGACCGCATCCTCCATCAGCTTGAGGAACATGTCGTAGCCGACTGCGGCAATGTGGCCCGATTGAGACGCCCCCAGAATGGTGCCGCCGCCTCGGATTTCAAGGTCGTTCATCGCGATGTGGAAGCCCGAGCCCAAATCGCTGTGCTCCATCAGGACCTTCAGGCGCTTGCGGGCGTCCGCGGTGAGCAGGCTCTCGTCGGGGATGAGCAGGTAGGCATAGGCCTGCTCGTCGGCTCGACCCACCCGGCCGCGCAGCTGGTACATCTGGGACAGGCCGAAGCAGTCCGCCCGGTTGACGATGATCGTGTTGGCGGACGGAATGTCGAGACCGGATTCAATGATGGTGGTGCACACCAGCAGATCGATGTCCCGGTTGACAAACCGGTACATGACGCGCTCCAGATCCTCTTCCGTCATTTGGCCGTGGGCCACGTCGAGCCGAACCTCCGGAACCAACTCATGGAGCTTGCGCGCCATGGCGTGGATGCTGTGGATGGCGTTGTGGACGAAATAGACCTGCCCCTGGCGGCGCAGCTCGCGGCGGATGGCCTCGGCGACCACATCCGGGTCGAACTCGGAGATGTAGGTGATGATGGCCTTGCGGTACTCCGGAGGTGTCTGGATCAGGCTGATGTCCCGGACGCCCATGAGCGACATGTGCAACGTCCGCGGGATCGGGGTCGCCGTAAGCGCCAGCACGTCCACCGTGGAGCGCAGGCGTTTGAGTTTTTCCTTGTGCTTGACGCCGAAGCGCTGCTCCTCGTCCAGCACGAGCAACCCCAGCTCTTTGAAGACGATGTCCTTCTGGATCAGGCGGTGGGTCCCGATCACGATGTCCACGGCACCGGATTTCAAACCCTCCACGATGGCCTGCTGCTCCTTGCGCGAACGGAAACGGCTGAGACAGGAGATGTTCACCGGGTAGCGCTGGAACCGGCTGCGGAAGGTGGCGTAATGCTGTTCCGCCAGGATCGTCGTCGGCACCAGGACGGCGACCTGCTTGCCGTTGTTGACCGCCAGGAAGGAGGCTCTAAGCGCCACCTCGGTCTTGCCGTAACCGACGTCCCCGCAGACCAGCCGGTCCATGGGGACCGTCTGCTGCATGTCCCCCAGCACCTGGTCGATGGCCTTGATCTGATCCGGTGTTTCTTCGTAGGCAAACCCAGTCTCGAAATCCCGGAAATAGCCGTCCACCGCGCCGAAGGCAAACCCGCTCTCGACCTTGCGCTGCGCGTAAAGCTTCAGGAGCTCGCCGGCCATCTTCTCCGCCGAGCGCTTGACCCGCGCCATCACCCGCTCCCAGGATTTGCCGCCGAGCTTGTCCAGCCCGGGCGTGTGTCCCTCGACTCCCATGTATTTCTGGACCATGCCCATGCGGTCGACCGGAAGATAGAGCTTGTCGCCCCCGTGGTAGGTCAGGGCCAGAAAATCGTTGCGCACCCCTTCGACCGAAAGCTTCTGGAGCCCCTCGTATCGGCCGATCCCGTGTTCGGTGTGCACGATCAGGTCCCCCTGCTTCAACTCCTGCAGGTCGAGGAGCCGAATGCGCGCCTTGGCGTCCGGCTTCGCCCGGCGAATGTGCCGGACGCCGAAAATCTCGTCCTCGCTCACCACCGCCAGGCGCTCGGCCGGCCACACGAAGCCGCTGGTCACCTGACCCAGGCAGACGGCCGCCGTTGAAGGCTCCGCCGCTGATGCCGGAAAGCCTTCGCACCGCTGGAAATGCAGACCGTAGGGCGCCAGCAGAGACATCAGGCGCTCGGCCTGGGATTTGCTGCGGCACACGGCCAGCGGCCGGCGACCCAGGCGCTGCTGGTCGCAGATCCAGTCTGCCAGCGGCATCAGGAGCTGCTCCTGGTCCCGGTGCTGGCGAAGCCCGGCCGTCAGCTCGCTGTTGGACTGGACGGTGACCGTCACCACGCGGGCCTCCGGCGCATCGAGTTCGACCCCGGCCTTGACCACCTCCAGGAGTTTCAGCGCCACCGGGCGGCGCTGCTCAATCCGACTGCGGGTCTCTTCCCACGGCAGGTAGAGGCTTTCGGGGGGCACACAGAAGTTGCGGTTGTCAAACGCGGCGGCGTAGGTGGTGCGCGCAAGCTCTTCGAACTCCATGGCGGTGCTCTGCACCTCCTCGGGGCCGGCGACCACGCAGAGCGCCTCCGTGGGCAGATAGTCGAAAAAGCTCTCGAGACGGGGGTAAATCAGCGGCAGCAGGCTTTCGATCCCCGGAAACGTCTCCTGATGGGATAGACTCGTCGTAATCTTGCGCACCTGGGTGAGCGGCAGGTTGAGGTCGGCGGCCTGCAGCCGGATGCGGTTGAGGATTTCCGGCAGCGCGTCGGGTTTCAGGATCGCCTCGCGCGCCGGCAGAAGAACCGCTTCGGTCAACGTGCCGATGTGGCGCTGGTCGCCGGCGGAGAAAAACCGCAGCGACTCCACCCGGTCACCGAAGAGCTCGATCCGCAGGGGGTCCGGGTAAAGCGGCGAGAAGACGTCCACAATGCCCCCGCGCACGGAAAAATCGCCCGGCTCCTCCACAATCGCGGTCCGCAGGTAACCGCCGGCGATCAGCTTCGAGACCAGTTGTTCGCGGTCGACCTCCTCACCGGTCAGGATCAGTTCGGCATACCGGCTGATCTCCTGCCGCGGGACCAAACGCTGCAGCAGCGCCTGGACCGGCACCACCACGACGGGCGGCACATCGTCCGTCAGCATCCGATAAAGAACCCGTATGCGCTCGGAGGCCGTCTCGTTGTGGTAGGAAATGAATTTGAACGGAAGCTGGTGGTAGGAAGGGAAAAAAAGAACCGGAACAGCCTGATGATGGCTGAAAAAGTGCAGGTCTTCGACCAGCCGCAGGCCTTCCTCCACGCAGGGCACCACCACCAACATCGGTGTTCGCTGTCGTGCATAAATTGCGGTAATGATCAGTGCGCGTTCACTGCCGCCAACGCCGCAAACCTCCACTGCGCGGTCACGGGCGGCGACCGCCTCTGCTACGGCGGAAGCATTAATTATGTCTTGATTTTGATCCATAACCGAAGTAAATATAAAAAATTAAGCCGATGGTGCTCAATGGGCAGGTCAACTGATTCGCAAGCGACGGCACGCCGCACTAGCTCAATGGCAGAGCAACGCATTCGTAATGCGTAGGTTCACGGTTCAAGTCCGTGGTGCGGCTCCATCAAACCCCGGCAACACTGGAATGTCTCACCGGAAGCGCTTACCGCCTCGCGTTGAAGCAAAGTAGATCAATTTGAAGCGCAAGGCAACCGCCACGGCGGTCCGAATGCGCTCATCGCACAGTAATCATCTGAAAAATCAACGAATATTGAACAAGCCGCTTGACATACCAAGGAAATCCGGATAGTCTACACTCAATTGTTGTGTCGGCGCCGGCAAGACGCGTCAATCAATGACCACCCGTGAACGGGTGGCTTGAGTTTTCGGCCATAGGCCGACAATTCAAGAGATCGGCAGAGGGACTATCATGAAAGACATTGAAGATATTGAACTAAAATCGGAAATTGATGAAATCATGCGCAGCGTCGAGACCATTATGAAAAAGATCGAGTCCGTCTTTCCGCCGAGACCAACGGCGTCGGGCCCCATTGAGGAACAACGCATTACCGGATGATCAGGTTCTCAGTATTGGTTCTCAGGAGGAACTATGGCGGTGACGAAGGATGATATCGTCGCGCGGATTCATGAGGTCGGATTTTCCAAGAAACAGGCCGTAGACCTTGTCGAAGCCCTCATCGAGATCATCAAGGCCAATCTCGAGAAAGGCGATGATGTCCTCATCTCCGGCTTCGGGAAATTCTGCGTCAAGGGAAAAAATCAGCGGCGCGGCCGCAACCCCGCCACCGGCCAGGATCTCATGCTGCGGGAACGCCGCGTGATTACTTTCAAGTGTTCGGGGAAGCTCCGCAATAAAATCAATGCAAGCCCGGAATGAGCCGTTTCATCGCCGCACCGGTTGCCCGCCTCACAGCCCTATTCCGTACGTTTTGATCTTGCTCAGCAAGGAGGGGTGGCTGATCTCCAGCAGCCGCGAGGCCTGCGTACGGTTGCCGCCGGTCTCCTGCAGAGCCTGTGTGATCAGCCTTTTTTCGATGGCTCGCTGAGCCTCCTTCAGCGAAAGACCGGCTTTAGGTTCATCCGCTCGTTCGGCCTTGCCGCCCGCACCGATCTCCGCCGGCAGATGCTCCGGAAGTAAAACGGCGTCCTCCGATAGGAGAACCGCGCGTTCCATCACGTTCTCCAATTCACGCACGTTGCCGGGCCAGCCGTAGTCGAGCAGCAGCCCCATTGCGGCAGGGCTCAGATCCTCGATCGCCTTTTTCATCTTGGTATTGAATCGCTCCAGGAAGTGCCGGCACAGATTGGGGATGTCTTCCGGCCGGTCCCGCAGCGGCGGCAACGGGATGGCCAGAACGTTCAGCCGGTAATAAAGATCTTCACGGAACAGCCCGCGCTTGACCTCCTCCTCCAGGTTTCTGGAAGTAGCGGCAATCACCCGCACGTCGACCTGTGTCGGCTTCGAATCTCCCACCGGACGGATCTCGCTTTCCTGAAGAACCCTCAGCAGCTTGACCTGCAGGGGCAGCGGCAGCTCGCCGATTTCGTCCAGGAAAATGGTTCCTCCGTCCGCCTCCTGGAACAGGCCCTTCTTGTTGCGGTCGGCTCCGGTGAATGCGCCTTTCTTGTAGCCGAACAATTCGCTTTCAAGCAGGTTTTCCGGGATGCCGCCGCAGTTCACGGGCACAAGGGGCCGGCCGGCGCGCTCGCCTTCGTAGTGAATCCCGCGGGCGATCAGTTCCTTGCCGGTTCCGCTCTCGCCGAGAATGAGCACCGTCGTGGTATAGCGCGCCGCTTTCTGGGCCAGCTGAAAGACGGAGATCATGGCCCGGCTTTTAGCCACCATGTTCCCGAACCGGTAATATTTCTCGATTTCCTCAATGCGGGCCTTGAGCTGGCGGTTTTCCCTTCGCAAGCTTTCCCGCTCCTCGGCCTTTTTGAGGGTCAGCAGCACCTCGTCGGGTTTGAACGGTTTCGAAATATAATCGTAGGCCCCACGTTTCATGGCGTCGATGGCGGTGTCGATGTTTCCATAGGCGGACATCATGATCACCGTGCTCTGCCCGATCCGCTCTCCGGCGGCCTTGAGAAAATCCAAGCCGCTCATCACCGGCATTTTGATGTCACACAGGATGAAGTCGTAGGGCGTCTGCTCCACTTTCCGAAGCCCGGACTCCCCGTCGAAAGCCGAGTCCACCGCATATCCGGCTTTCGTGAGTACTGCGGCAAGCATGTGCCGCATGTTGGCTTCGTCGTCGATTACCAGAATCCTCTGCCCCGATGGTTCAGTCCGCATCATTGTCGATTTCCTCTTGTGGATAGCCCACCGGCAGGGACACCGTCATACAAGTGCCTTGGCCGGCCACGCTTTCAACCTGCATGCTGCCTCCGAAACTCTCGATGATCATGAAGCTGACCGAAAGACCCAAGCCCGTCCCCTTCCCCGGCTCCTTGGTGGTGAAAAAGGGATCGAAGATGTCCGCCAGATTTTCTTCCGGAATGCCGGAGCCGTTGTCGCTGAAGCGGACCCGAAGCCAGCTCCCGGTCGATTCGTCCGCCGAGCCGGTGTTTATTGAGTTGTCGGTGGCGATGATCAGATCGCCCACGGCCCCGGGACCTTTGGAAGAAATGGCATCCGCGGCGTTGATGATAAGGTTGAGAAACACCTGGCGCAGCTGGCTGGGATCTACCGCAACCACGTCGCTGCCGGCACTCAAGTCGGTGGCAAACCGCACGTGAGACATAAAGGGCTGGACGTCCAAGACGTGGGCCATCTCCCCGATCATCGCGTGCACCGACACCCGCTGGGACCCGGCTTGGGAGGGCCGTGAGATCTCCAACAGCTGCCGGATGATGACGCTGATGCGTTCGATTTCTTTTTCAGCCCGATCCAGGTATTCGATCCGTTCGTCCTCGGCGATGTCCGTCTGCTTCAACAGCTCCAAGTACCCGGTCACAATGCCGATGGGGTTCCCGATTTCGTGGGCAATGCCGGCCGAGAGTCGGCCGACCGAGGCCAGTTTCTCCGCGCGGACGATCTCGGTCTGGGCTTTTTTCAATTCGGTGTTGGCCGCCTCCAATGACGCCACCGTGCCACGGAGTTTCTCTTTTTCAGCGGAAAGGCGGTGCAGCAGACCGTTTAACGCCGCGGAAAGCCGCTGCAATTCATTGTCCTCCTTGCGCACGGAGAAAAAAAACTGCTCGTCTTCTTTGTAGTCCTCGGCCCGCTTGGCTATCCGGCTCAGTGGTTGTAGGTAAAGTTTGAAAACGCGATAAATCCCCAGAAACGCCAGGATGGCCGTGTTGACGAATATGAACAGGAACATGAGCTGCTGGGATTGCCTCAGGGAACGGTAGATCCCCTGCAGGGAAAATACCAGGCTGAACCCCGCAACCACATCACCATTCACGCGCAGGGGTGCAGCTACGACGAGATACTCCGGCTGCATCCAAAACAACCCGAAGGTGCTTCCGATAAAATGGATGCCTTCTATATCGCTTGAGACCGCCCTCTGCGTGAGGGCATTGATTTCATTTGTGTTGGAACAGTGGCTGGCGCCGAATCCAATCTGCAGCTGCTCCCGGGACTGCAGAAAAAAACAGGTTACGCCGGCGCCCTCCAAGGTGGTTCCCAAGTGCGCCCTGGAACCCGGATACCGGGAAAGGTCGTCCCACATGGTGTGAACGATGAGGTAGTCGCCGACCAGCCTGCTGACGGCCTTGCCTTTTTCAACCTCGGCACGGATGAGATTGCGTTGGGCCGTCATCAACGTGACGAGATCGATCGACACCATCCCCAGCAACAGGAACAGCGTGATGTTGATGGCGATCTTGGTTTTGAGACCCCTGGCGGCCATCGTTCCCGATCAATAGACTATTATCTATCCGAAATCTAATCTCTTTATAGCCTGTAAAGCGACTAAAGGTCGCCATCCGATGCGGGCCTGAAAAAATCATGTGCAACGGCTTGAGGGAAAAAGTTTTTTATAAATTTTTTTTGCAATTATAATGCCAGAAAAATAATCGCCCTGCAGCAGGCTGCGAGGCGATTATTTTTGAGAAAAAAAAAGCCCGGATCAATTACGATCCGGGCTTTTCATAATAAATTTCGGCGGCGACCTACTCTCCCACACAGGACCCCGTGCAGTACCATCGGCGCTGAAGAGCTTAACTTCCGTGTTCGGGATGGGAACGGGTGTTGCCTCTTCGCTATAGCCACCGAAAAACGGTCATTCAAAGAATAGACAATTTATATGCAATTCTGCCGGTAAACGTTCTTGCGGTCGTGTGAGTTATTTTGTGGCCAAGCCTCACGGCCGATTAGTACCAGTAAGCTTAATGCGTTACCGCACTTACACATCTGGCCTATCAACCTCGTGTTCTTCAAGGGGCCTTTAGTTCTCAGGGTTTCCCCTGAGAAGGGATATCTGATCTTGAGGTAGGTTTCCCGCTTAGATGCTTTCAGCGGTTATCCTTTCCGAACTTAGCTACCCAGCGCTGCCGCTGGCGCGACAACTGGAACACCAGAGGTTCGTCCATCCCGGTCCTCTCGTACTAGGGACAGCTCCCCGCAAATATCCTACGCCCGCGAAAGATAGGGACCAAACTGTCTCACGACGTTTTAAACCCAGCTCACGTACCACTTTAATTGGCGAACAGCCAAACCCTTGGGACCTGCTCCAGCCCCAGGATGTGATGAGCCGACATCGAGGTGCCAAACCGCCCCGTCGATGTGAACTCTTGGGGGCGATAAGCCTGTTATCCCCGGCGTACCTTTTATCCGTT
>Ga0075350_1000016_pt1 | contig 17245 bp, 18 predicted proteins | sample RushSE_TuleC_D1_FD_120070 | JGI IMG/M metagenome (GOLD analysis project Ga0075350, IMG submission 120070) | Natural and restored wetland microbial communities from the San Francisco Bay, California, USA, that impact long-term carbon... | ecosystem: Environmental > Terrestrial > Soil > Wetlands ... | reverse complement strand
GATATATTGAAACTTTTCGGCATCCAGGGCTACCCCTAAGCCCGCAGCCAACTCCACCGCTCCCTTGGCGCCTGTCTCGATGAATACGCCATCCACACTCAGCTTCTGCCCATTGTCCATAATCAAACCGTTAACGGCATCATCGCCGATGATTTCTACAACCTTACGTCCGATATGTATTTCAACGTCCGATTCTTGAATTTGATAGCTGAGTCGATCGGAAACCTGAAGCATGTCAGAAATGAGATGAACTTTTCTTGCATAAAACAAGAGCGTCAGCGCCCCGGAAATCGCTGCGGATTCATTGCCGACCACGGCCACCGTGCTGTCTTTGAAAAAATTGGCATCGCAGCCGACACAGTAACTGACACCTTGTCCGAGGAATTTTTTTTCACCGGGAACACCCAGACGGTTGCGGGAGACTCCCATGGCCATGATAAGGGTTCGCGTCTTTATTTTCTTCTCACTTTCAGTTAAAACAGTGAACCCGTCATGGTCCTGGGAAGTGTTGATAACGTCTTCATTCAAAAAATGTGCCCCGGAATCCAGGGCCTGTCTGGCGCCCTGTTGGAGAAGTTCTTCCCCGGAAATTCCAGTCATGCAACAATAATTTTCCACATGGGCTTTAAAAAGGCTGGATTTGTGTTCCCGTCCCATCACCATTACCGATACTTTGGTTCGGGCAGCATGGATTGCCGCCTGAAGCCCCGCAGGTCCGGTGCCTAAAATGACGACATCGTACTTATCTTCAAGCATGTTGTTCTCCCGATATCCAGGATTAAATTAAATCAGCCAAGCTTAAATTTATATTATAAACACATGGAAGTTTATTGTAAAACTGTTTATTCATAAAAAAAGTTTCTATGCCGGCCATAAGATTGAAACCTACCCTTTATTTCTTGTAGTTTTATTGCTGCATGAACATCAGTTCCAAACCAGATAACACCGAACAGCGTTTGTGAGACTGTCCGGTGTTATCATTGACTAAAATACATTTCCTTCCAAGACATGTTAAGCCACTTCTTGATAATCGGCATCAATCACATCGTCATCCGATCCGTATGAAGGGGTTTCCTTTGTGTTTTGACCATGGTATCCGTGTTTCGGCTCACCTGCACCCTGGGCATTCTGATAGACGGCGGATGCCATTTTATGAGAAGCCTGCGTTAATACATCGGTCAACCGCCGGACCTCAGAGGCGTCTTCACCTTCCATCGCATGCTTTAGATTTTTCACCGCATTCTCGACTTCGGTACGGATACCTTCATCGATTTTATCACCAAGCTCGGCAAGTGATTTTTCAGTGGTATATACGAGCGCGTCCGCAGTATTTCGAGCATCCACAAGATTCTTCTTGTTTCGATCTTCTTGGGCATGAAGTTCGGCATCCCGCACCAGACGATCAATCTCTTCCTGGGTCAAACCGGAAGATGCGGTAATCCGTATCGACTGCTGCTTGCCCGTGGCCATATCCTTTGCTGAAACATCCACAATACCATTGGCATCGATATCAAAGGTGACCTCAATCTGCGGCATTCCTCGGGGAGCCGGTGGAATACCGGTCAATTCAAAACGTCCCAAGGTTTTGTTTCCTGATGCCATCTCTCGCTCTCCCTGAAGCACATGAATCGAAACCGCCGGCTGGTTATCCTCAGCAGTTGAAAAGATCTGGCTTTTTTTGGCCGGGATGGTGGTATTTTTTTCGATAAGTTTTGTCATAACACCGCCCAGTGTTTCAATACCCAATGAAAGCGGCGTAACATCAAGCAGTAAGACATCCTTTACATCCCCCTTCAAAACAGCACCTTGAATCGCCGCCCCGAGAGCGACAACCTCATCCGGATTCACACCCTTACTGGGTGCTTTACCGAATATCTGCCGAACGCGCTCTTGAACCGCGGGCATACGGGTCATGCCCCCCACAAGAATCACTTCATCGACCTCTGCCGCCGATATACCGGCGTCGTTCATGGCTGTTTTGCAAGGACCCCGGAGTTTGCCCAGCAAATCATCAACCAGAGCTTCAAGTTTGGCTCGAGTCAATTTGATGTTGAGGTGTTTTGGCCCACTGGCATCTGCCGTAATGAACGGCAAATTCACGTCCGTCTCCATTGAAGTGGAGAGTTCCATTTTTGCTTTTTCGGCAGCTTCTTTAAGCCGCTGCAGAGCCATTTTATCTTTTCTCAGATCAATCCCCTGGTCTTTTTTGAACTCATCGGCCAGATAATCGACCAGCCGGAGATCAAAATCTTCACCGCCCAGGTGGGTATCTCCATTGGTGGCTTTGACTTCAAACACACCGTCTCCGACTTCAAGGATGGAAACATCGAACGTTCCCCCGCCCAAATCGAATACCACAATCTTTTCTTCATTTTTTTTATCCAATCCATAGGCAAGAGATGCGGCCGTTGGTTCATTTATGATCCTTAATACATTAAGGCCCGCTATTTTCCCGGCATCCTTTGTCGCTTGTCTCTGGCTGTCACTAAAATAAGCCGGCACTGTAATCACGGCATCCGTCACCTTCTCACCCAGATAATCTTCGGCCGATTTTTTGATATTGGCCAGAATGTAGGATGAAATTTCCGCCGGGCTGTATTGTTTCCCCTTGAGATTGATTCGCACATCGCCATTGGCTGCCTTTTCAATTTTATACGGCAGAATTTTGATGTCCTTTTGCACTTCGGCTGAATCATACTTGCGGCCAATGAGCCGTTTGATGCCGAATACCGTATTTTCAGGATTGGTTATGGCCTGCCTTTTGGCAATCTGTCCCACCAATCGCTCTCCTCGATCGGTAACAGCAACAATGGAGGGCGTTGTTCGACCGCCTTCGGCATTGGTTATTACTTTGGGCTCACCCGATTCCATGATCGAAACACATGAATTGGTGGTTCCCAAATCGATTCCGATTATTTTACTCATTTTATGACCTCGCTATATTTTGATTTCAGGGCGGCTCGTGATGAACCGCCCCGTTGTTTTATTATGCGTCTTTGTATATCCGTATTAATGTACGGTAATCTGTTTTGGTTTTATTTCCTCAGGTTTTGGAATATTGATTTTCAATACGCCGTCTTTGTAATCGGCACTTATTTTTTCAGGATCGACTTTTGCAGGAAGCCTGAAGGTTCTTTCAAATTTTCCAAATGTTCTCTCCCTGCGATAATATTTCTCGTCTTTAACCTCATTATCGGATGATCGCTCACCTTTTAAGGTAAGCATCCCGTCTTTCACATCGATGACGATATCTTTCTTGTCGATTCCTGGCAGTTCGGCTTTTATAACAATGTTTTCGTCATTGTCATAAATATCAACTGTCGGATTCCAGTTCCACATGGACAATCTGTCGTCATCCGGAATAACCGGTTTGAAAACGTCATTAAAAAGATGATTCATCTGATATCTCAGGTTGAACATATCTCTTATTGGATTCCATCGCATAAGTTCCATAATGCCACCTCCTTGTTGTGGTTTTATTTTTTTTCTTGGTAAAAAAATAAACACTAAAAAGATTGTGTCAATTAAATAGCATTACTTTTTTAAAAAAATATTTTAAGTAATTTTTCTGGCTTTCAATGTTTTGCTTTTTGTGATAAAAAACAATCACGAAAACTCGAAAAAACGGAATCACGAAACAAATACTGTTTTTTTCGTGTTTTAAAAATTTCGTGCTTCATGATTAAATTTATTTTCTGGTTCAGGTTTATCCAGCGATGGTTTGGAAGAAGCGCCTAAAAACATAATAAAAATTATCTTTCTAACGTCAGGAAAATAACTAAAATTTATATTGCATTATTTTTTGAAATAGTTAAAATTAAATAATGATACGATAAACTCATTTAATGGGAGAAAAAAATGAACCGGAATGATGAAAATGAACAGACAAATGGAACTTCACTGCCCAAAACATTCACTTCAGACTTAAGGGGAAGGCAATCCGTTCGTGCGACATTCAAGCTGTCCGAAGGGTGCATCGAGGCTATCAGCATTGTCGCCGCCCATTTAGGGATCAAGCAGAAATCTCTTTTCGATCATTTGGTTGAAGATGCCCGAACCTTAAAATCCATCGCTCGCGAAATTCAGAATATAAAATATACCAAACATGGTCGGATTCAAAAAACATTTGTCATCAGCAGAAGATCTCTCTCATCTTTAGAAAATATATCGAAAAATTTTAACGCTCCTCGGGACGCGTTGGTCGAATTTTCTGTTCAAAGGCTTTTACCGATTATCATCAAAGAACGGGATAAGCACGAAAAACGGAAAGAGATGCTCGGTGAGATAGCAAAACATATGGAAGAAGGCGAACGATTACTAAATAGAGCCCGGGGATTATTAGGTTTGGAAGACACCATCTATCAAAAACTCGAATCCGTGATGACAGTTTATGAAAATGCATATCATCATATCGAGTCTTTTATAGAAAAAGGTAAAATCATTGAGGAATTTCAACCCGATGATCTAAAAAGAATACTCATCATCTCAGAAGACTGACCTGCATTCGTTTTACAAAAATATTATCCCAGTAGATTGTCCAGCGCCATCATGATCACAAATCCGATCATGACACCGAAGGTTGCCGGACGCGATTTTCCTTTGGAATGGGTTTCCGGTATAATCTCATCACTAATAACAAACAACATGGCGCCGGCAGCAAATGCCAAGCCAAATGGAAGAATGGAATTAAAGACAGTGACGGCTACAACCCCCAAAACACCACCGATGGGTTCCACAAGTCCTGTCAAAGCAGCGATACCTATGGCGCGCCACCGGCCGTAACCCAGGCCGATCAAGGGCATGGCAACCGCCAAACCTTCCGGCATGTTTTGAAGTCCGATGCCTATGGCAAGGCTGGTTCCCGCCCCAATATCTCCACTTCCAAACCCGACCCCCACTGCAAGCCCTTCGGGGAAGTTGTGAATGGTGATGGCAATGATAAACAGCCAAATCCTTTTCAATGAACTGGAAGGGCCCTCATGCCCAAGGACAAAATGCTCATGAGGCAGCCATTTATCTACACGGTCTAAAAAACCAGCACCAAACAGCATCCCAAACACAACAATATAAACGCCATAACCCGGCCAGGTCTGGTTGCCATATTCGATCCCGGGAACAATCAGCGAAAAAGAGGTGGCTGCCAGCATCACGCCTGCAGCACCCCCGAGCATCGTGTTTAAAAGCTTATCGGGAACATTCTTAAAAAAGAAAGCGGGGAAGGCACCGACACCAGTGGCCATCCCTGCAAGGGTGCTGGCGATGATTCCCATGGTAATTAGAGACATCGGTATCCCTCCGTGCGTTATTTAACTGCTTATAACCATACGAATCTGTTTAATAAAGTGGAAAATACGCCATGTTCGTATAAAATATTACACCCGATAGCAATCAGAACAATTCCTCCAATGGTTTCGGAATAAAGGCTCAGCCGTCGGGCTGAACCGATCCGCTCACCGATTTGGAGCCCCATAATCGAAAATAATCCTGCCACGATTCCGATAATCAGCGCCGGAGTCCAAATAGACACATTGAGAAGTGATATGGAAAAGCCCACAGCCAGCGCGTCGATACTGGTTGCAACTGACAGTATCACCAGTGTCCATCCTCTGGTCTGGTCTTTTATTGGTTTCTTATGCTTGTCATTCCCAAAAGCTTCCCTAATCATACTGATTCCGACAAATGTGAGCAATCCAAAGGCAACCCAATGGTCATACTGTTCGATGTAGCCACGAATTGATGCACCGGCACGCCAGCCGATGACCGGCATCATGAACTGAAACAGACCGAAATGCCAGGACAGACGAAACGTCTGGCGAAAGCTGACGGTTTTTAAATTTATGCCGGTGGCAATGGAAACCGCAAATGCGTCCATGGCCAAGGCCACTGCTATGGCAAAAATGTTAATATATTTCACAAGTAACTTTCAATAAATCATAGAAGGCAAACTTCAGTTAACGAAAAACGTTGCCGCTGCGTATTATTTCGGCCAGATAACCCCTTTTCGTTCCTCCACAAAGTAACAGAAACGGTTCCATTGAAACTCTCGAAAAGAAACAGGGCAACGCAGCGTTACCTTTTGGTCGGTAACATCAACAACCTCCCAGTCTCCCTTTCTTGGTCCGTGTTCAATATTCATCTTCTGCCCCTTTTTAAAAGGGTACGGTTTGAATATCACAACATCATGTTTTCCCATATCCATCTCCATTAACTGCTATGACATTTTTTATCCTGGATATCATGGACAAGCAAAAATTACGCAAGACCGCCTCAAGAGAATACGCCGCTGCCAGTGTTTTCTCCGGTGATTTATCTCCCATGATAAGCTCCAACCCGAGGCCTTCTTGACCAATGGCAGCCTCCAAACGATTACCTATTGATATAGATTATTTATAAATTTTTGAAAATCAATTTTCTTACCGAAGATTCAGTACTTTCTCCTCAAAACATTTATCCGCATAAAGCTTGCTTTATGTTTATAAAATGTATAAATCGAAGGTCAAACACTATTTATAAGGATTCGTCAAATGGCGCAAAACTTTGAAACTATCAATTTGAATAAGCAAAATGAATACCTGGACAAATTTTACCAATGTCCCCAGAAGTCTTCAGATTACAGCTTTTCCAATTTGTATGGATGGTCGGATGAATATGGACTTTATTGGGCATGGTCGGATGACGTCGTCTGGATAAAGCAGACGATTCCAGATGAAGTGTTTTGGGCGCCGATAGGGCCATGGCAGGACATCGATTGGCTCCGATGTTTTGACAAAAATTTCGATGAATCGATCACTTTTCTCCGTATCCCTGAAGAATTGTTCCGGATATGGGAGAAAAATATCGAAAATCGACTTCGTCGCGAGAATGAAAGAGCGCACTGGGATTACATTTACGATGTTAAAGAACTCATCGAACTAAAAGGCAATCGCTTTCATAAAAAAAAGAACCTGGTGAACCAATTCAAAAAAAATTATAATTATCAATATGTTCCTTTTGATACGAAGATGATTGATATGGCTTTGGCCATGCAGGAAGACTGGTGCACATGGCGGGATTGCGAGTCCTCCGAAGCGCTGTCCGCTGAAAACCGTGTAATATCAAGAATTCTCGACAACTGGAAAACGATTTATGGCCTGACCGGCGGTGCGCTTTTGGTCGGCCAGGAAATGGTTGCCTACACCATTGCCGAACACTTGTCGCCAGATACGATCGTGATCCATTTCGAAAAAGGAAACCCGGATTATAAAGGCGCATATCAGGCAATTAATCAGATGTTTCTTGAACATTACGGCAAACAATTTGATTTCGTAAATCGTGAGCAAGATCTCGGCGATGAAGGTCTTCGCAAGGCGAAATTATCGTATCACCCGGTAGACTTTGTAAAAAAAAATCGGGTTTTTCTGAAACCAGGTGAATAATCATAATCAAGCCCCCGTTGATTGAAGCTGCTCTCGTTTAAATATTAACTCAGATTTTGTACCACTCATAAAATCGTATGGCTGTCAGACAATTCGGTTTTTTGAACACGGTCTTTTATATCACTTCAAATATTTCATAAATTCCCAAATTAAACCTATTCCTTTTTTTTGACATTTCCTTTATGATAGAATTTAATAATATTTTGATTAAAAATTTTAAAAGGAGCAGCCATGCGGCCTGTATGCTTAATCATTCGTGACGGCTGGGGATATAGCGAAATCGCACAAGGAAATGCCGTACTTGCAGCCAAAACACCCAACACCGACCTTTACAAAACCGTTTACCCGTGGACACTTCTCGACTGTGCCGGAGAACCCGTAGGCCTTCCGGACGGGTATCAGGGATCATCCGAAGTGGGACACCTCAACATGGGCGCCGGACGGATCGTCATTCAGGAACTCAAACGTATTGACGATGGATTGAGTACAGGAGCACTTTTTGAAGTAGAGAACTGGAAACGGCTGATAGACAATTGGAAGCAGCACCAAAGCCGCCTCCATTTGCTCGGTCTGCTCCAAGACGAAGGCGTACATGCCCATCAGGAACATCTCTTTAAGATCATGCGGCGGGCGCGGATGGAATATCCGGAAGGCCTTATTATCATTCATCCCTTTTTAGACGGACGGGATACACCTCCGCGAAGTTGCCTTGAATATCTGGCAAAGCTCAATCAGGTGATGGACGAGGTGGGCGGATGCGTAATTGGCACGATAATGGGCCGGTATTACGGAATGGACCGTTCCAGGAACTGGAGATTGACCGATATTGCCTATCACTGTATTGTCGCCTGCGAAGGTCGTCGAGCTGCTGATGCCAAAACCGCTGTTCTGGAATCGTATGAAAAGGACAAGACACCGGATGAAGTAGAGATGTTCGATGAATACATCCCTCCCTATGTCATCGGAAACTATGACGGTATAGGGGACGGCGATTGTATTTTGCATACCAATTACCGGCAAGACCGCGCCATTCAGCTTTCCATGGCATTTGTGGATGCAAACTATCCCGGCAAACTGAAAACAAAGCGAAATATCACTTACGTTGGTCTGACACGGTACTGGGATGAGTTTGCGAACTACATGTTGGGGGCGATTGATGCAGGTGGGGGTATGAACCACCTTCTCGGCGAAGTTATTTCCCAAGCTGGTTTGCGTCAGTTACGAATTGCTGAAACCCAGAAGTTCAGACATGTTACGAGTTTTTTTAACGGTAAAGCCACAACCCCTTTTCCAAATGAGGACCAGGTCGATGTGCCGAGCCGTTTCGATCCGGCCACGTTTGCCAGCCACCCGGAAATGGAGGCCTATAATGTCACCGACGAACTGCTGAAAAGGCTGCAGAACAATCCCTATCATTTTATTGCCGTAAATTTTGCCAACGGAGACATGGTCGGCCACACCGGCAATTTGAAAGCCGCCACAAAAGCCATCGAGGTGGTGGACGCTTGTATTGGCAGGATTGTCGCCCGTCTTCTCGAAATTGATGCCCATATTCTCATTACATCGGACCACGGCAACTCCGAACAAATGATCGATGATCAGACCGGTATGACCAAGACCAGCCACACCTTGAATCCTGTTGAGATCATTTACGTTGCCAATGACTCCCATGACAAGCGGCTCATCAATCGTGGAAAATTGTCGGATATTGCACCAACGGTTTTGTTTCTACTCGGATTGGACATCCCGAAAGAAATGACCGCCCAAAACCTCATTGTGAATAATACTGTCTGATCCATTAAAAACACCCCATCCTTTGAGTTAAATATTCTTTAAACCCTATTGCTTTTCAAAAAAGGAGAAAAATCGTGGACATGGAAAAGGCAATCCAGACTGCCATCGAATATGAAACAAAAATACGGGATATCTATCGGGACGCCTGCAAAAACGTTCCGGATCCCGAAGGCAAGCGTTTTTTTAAAATGATGGAAGGTGACGAGCAGTATCACCTTGACTATTTGATGAAAAGACTCAAGCTGTGGAAAAACACCGGGCAACTGTCAGCTGAGAAATTGAAATCCACAGTTCCCCCAAAGGAGATCATTCAAAAAGAAACCGAAAAAATCAAAGCGCATATGTCAATAAAGGACATGAGAAGTGTCAATGTCATTCTCAGCAGAGCGCTGAAAGCAGAAGTTGAAACCAGCAATTTTTACGAAAAGATGGTGAGTCAAATGACCGATGAAGGTCAAGAGATGTTCGCCCAATTTCTGGAAATCGAAGAGAACCACATTGCCGCCGTCCAAGCTGAACTGGATTATATCACGCATACCGGATATTGGTTTGATTTTAAAGAATTCGATATGGAAGAATTGTAAAACGTGCAGCGCTTTCCCGCTGGGAACAGGTTTTTATTCCTATCTGAATTCATAATCTCCCGCCTTGTATTTATTAATATCGATATTATTCTAAGAATTAAGATAGGTTTTTATATTACCTATCCTTAATAATCAGATAAACTACCAAATGATTCGCCATTTGGTAGTTTAAATCACACACAGGAGGTGGAGTATGGCCGATGAAAGACAAAAAGTTGCTCCAGGCTTATGCTCTTATGTTGACGAAGATAATCAAAATCTGAATCTTGAAATAACGATTCCCGGAGTTAAAAAGGAAGATATACGTCTAAAATTGCTCGACGACAGTTTCAATCTTCGTGCAACAAGAGAGGAATTCGATTATGTTTCGGCGGGTTCTTTTTGCTGCCCAGTGAAGGCAAATAATGCTCAAGCGACATATGAGAATGGATTGCTTAAAGTAATCATACCTTTCAAAGATCCGATGGAAAACGCTGTTGAAGTCATTATCCATTAGATAATAATAAGATAGCAGCCAGCATATACTAAACAATTTCATTTAACAAGCCAGGATCTTTAACGATTCTGACTTGTTAAATGATCCACACGCCTCCCCAACTCAAAGTGTTTTACCGACTTTCCAGATAAATCCGGCAAGTTAACGTATGGAAAAAGTTGACATAGCCACATTGTGGTATTATTTATACTTAAGGTATGCTGATACCAGTAAGTTATCGACCCAAAATGTGGAGTTGACTCATGAAAAAAAACAGAAAACCTGTCTATGCCAAAGGGTATAGAAATGTACTTTGTCCGCTTTACAGAGACTGTTTGAATGATGCCAGTAAAAGATATTGGGAATACTGGACCTGTTTATCCTGCCGTTATAAAAAAGTGAAAGAATCGGTTGCTGATGAAATTGTATGTCCGACAAGTGCGGACCCATATTATTCTATTTCTCCTTCAGTAGGCGGGAAGCTGAAAAATATTGCGATATAAACTTTCTTATGTCACTGAAACCAAAAAAGGAGGTGAACGACATGACGCGTTTTATGATACCCAGGGTCGCCCATTGCAGCGGTGGTTGCAGTCTCTGGTCCTGGGCAAGACGTTAAACTGCCCCAACGGTCGATATGCCAAACCCATTTCCTTCCATTTGACATTTAATAACCATTAGTCTATGTATTTTCATAAAATCATGAGGTGAGCGCCATCGAAATTATAACCACCGCCAAAGAGATGCAGGCACGTTCCGACAGGATACGCCGCCAGGGAACAACCATTGTTTTCGTCCCCACCATGGGATTTCTTCATGAAGGGCATCTTACCCTGATGCGTGAAGGGAAAAAACGGGGAGAAGATCTGGTCGTGAGCATTTTCGTCAATCCGAAACAGTTCGGCCCTGGTGAAGATTTGGAGGCCTATCCCCGGGATCTTGAAAGAGACCTTGAACTCGTCCGAAAAGAAGGTGTAAATGCGGTGTTCACTCCGTATCCCGGTGAAATGTATGGAGAACGATTTCAGACCTTCGTCGAGCTGGAAAAACTGCCGAAGCATCTTTGTGGAATTTCCAGGCCGTTATTTTTTAAAGGCGTTGCAACCGTTGTTACCAAATTGTTTAATATCGTCAAACCCCACGTAGCCGTCTTCGGTCAGAAAGATTTCCAGCAACTCACTGTTATACGCCAAATGGTGCGTGATCTTAATCTCGATATCACAATAATCGGATCTCCCACGGTCAGAGAGCCTGACGGACTTGCCATGAGTTCGCGAAATACCTACCTCACACCAGAGCAGCGGTTAAGCGCCCTGTCATTAAACAAATCACTGAAAAAGGCACAGACTCTTGTCGAAAATGGTCTTCGGGATGCAGACGAAATAATTGACGCGGCAGCAGCGCTGATCCGATCCCATCCGGAAACCGAGATCGATTACATTTCCGTATGCGATCCGGAAACCCTTGATGACTTGGTAACCATCGACAGGCCGGCATTGATGGCCCTTGCCGTAAAAATCGGAAAGGCTCGCCTGATCGACAACATGATACTGAAACCCTAACCCATCTTGATAATCGAATCGGACCCCAAATTCAAAGAGTGAATCAATGAGTGCAAAAACATTCGCTGAAATTAACCTGAACAATCTGGTTCACAACACCATTGGCATCAGAGAAAAAGTGACCCCATCTGAGATCATCCCTGTGGTAAAAGCCGATGCCTACGGCCACGGTGCCGTTGCCGTAACCAAACGCCTTTTGAAAGAAGGCCTTCGGAGATTTGCCGTGGCACAGTTTAAAGAAGCCATGGAATTGCGGGATAGCGGGGTATCCAGTCCCATACTGATTTTTGGGAGGCTGTTTCCGGACGAACTTCCGGAGGCCATAAACGCCGGTTTAAGAATCAGTCTGTTTGGAATAGAAGACATCCGGTGGATAGAGAAGGCCGGACAGAAAAAACCGGTACATGTCCATGTAAATGTCGAAACCGGCATGGGAAGAATCGGCGTTCTTCTGGACCGGGAACCTGATTTTTTTGACGCGCTTTTGGCGTCAAGACACTGTTCTTGGGAAGGACTCTATTCACACTTTTCCACCTCAGACGAAACGGATAAGCGTTATGCAAATGTTCAACTGTCCAGATTTCAAAATATTCTTTCCCAATTGAACGCAAAAGGTAAAACACCCCCTATAATTCATATGGCCAATAGCGGGGCTGTTTTGGATTTGCCTGAAAGCAGGTTTGATGCCGTTCGACCCGGCATTCTGTTATACGGTCACTATCCGTCAACGGAGACGTCCCGTTCAATAGCGGTGAAACAGGTCATGACCCTGAAAACATTCGTGGCGCATATCCGAAAAATCCCGGCCAATTTCCCGGTGAGCTACGGCAGGAAGTGGACATCGGAAAAACCCACAACCATTGCTGTACTGCCCATCGGTTATGCAGATGGAATTCGACGCAGTTTGACCAATAAAGGAGAGGTCCTGATCAAAGGAAAACGCTACCCAATGGTCGGTCGGGTCACCATGGATCACATTATGGTCGATGTCGGAGATGACCCGGTTAACCCCGGAGATCCGGTGATTGTATGGGGTGAAGGAATCCGGGACGCCATTCAACTTCTGGATGTTGCCCAAAGCATCGGAACAATTCCCTATGAATTGACCTGTGGCGTATCCCGTCGGGTCAAGCGGATCTATATTGGAGAAGCATGAGACCGAAAGTGATATTTCAAAAAAATTACCGCCAAAAGGAAAAATAATCTTGTATCTTGCACAACGGAAAATAAACGGTCAGACGCATTATTCCATTCGCGAATCCTATGCGCACAAAAATCGATTTTTGAGTCGGAATCTGTTTGATCTCGGGTTCGATCCCGCCCAATACATCGTATATCCCGGCGGAAACTCGTTTTACATCGACGAATCCGTGATAGAACAACTGAATGATATAAACGTCTATCCGAAAAACGATGAGCTGGAAGATATATTCTGGCGCTTTCTGGATCCGGACATTAGCAGATCTCTGGAAACCTTTCGAAACCGGCAAAAAAACCTGAAATGTCGGCAAGTACCAAAGGCAGAAAAAACGGCGCAAGCACTAAAATTTCACATCTTTGATCAGCGTCGAATCCTTTACTTGAGATGCGGTCAGACGAATCAGCGCAACCTTGCCGGCGTTCCGCAGAAGCTGCTCAAGGTACTGACCACCAAATCCAGAGATGAAATCGAACAGATGTTCATAGAGATGGAAGAAATTCTGACGGTGAGAGAATACAAAACCTATGCATATGTTATTTTTAACCTGCAGGATTTCTTCACGCAATGGTTTGCCCGGTCTGCACCGAAAATGCTGGACCAAAGGGCGGTGGATGAACATTTTTTGGAGGAAATCTGCCGCTTAAACAGCGACCCAACGTTCTGGAACGGCATGGAAACCGGAAACAGCTTGAATGAATACCTTGTTCGTTATGCTGTCATGTATTTCGATTACGATTACGCTCCCAAATCATTTATGGAAGAATATATTCGAAAGTTCATCAACAGCCGAAGAGATTACCAGCCGCCCTTTAAATCCCGCACGGCCGATCTGGAAGAGGCCGGCGCCCTGTTCAAGTCAACGCCGGAGAAATTGAAAAAAATAACTCGCAAAGACCTGGTCCGGCTTTACCGGAAGAGGATCCAGAAGCTTCACCCGGACAAAGGCGGTGATCACAACACATTTATCCGCCTGACTCGAGTTTACCATCTGTTGCTCAGGACCAAACCTTAAATCCCTTCTATTTAACATTCGTAACCATTAAGGGAGGCAGTTGTTTCCCGGTAACGTTATTGGCGGAGTCGCTTCGTATTTTCAGTGATTTAGCAGTGGGGGAGACCGCGGCTCCCGCATGCTTTTCGCGGGAGAACGCGGAGGGGGCAGGAATGCCACCAATGCTAAGTCACTGAAAATACCAGTGACGGAGACACCGAAGTGAAGGGGAAATGACTGCCCCCTGAACACATACTATCATTCTTGTAGGTATGGGTTTTATTTCAACAGCAGTTTTCTGGCAGGTGTCGGCCCGTTATTTTCCTTATTTTCTATCGCTTCGATCGTTTCGTCATAAGAAATGACTTTTCCTTCTCGATTAAACACCCGATTATCATCAAGGATAATAAGGCCCGATGTTTCGATAACTTTTTGTTTATATTCCCACTCTTGCTGAATATGGTATCTCTGGAGTTTGAATTGCCAGTAGAGCCAAAAGATCAAAAAAATCAACACGCCGGACACCAGCACACAAAGCAGAATAAAAAGATAAAACGCTGTCTTTTCGCCAATATGTCCCAACACCTTTAGGATCGTATCGAGCTTGAACAAAACAACGGAACCAACCCCCAGGATGAACAAACCGGCAAGAACCGGTACCTGTTGAATGATGGAGAACAGAAACTTGAAGCTGTGTCCGAACCGTTTTATTTTGGTTCCCACAAAGGGACTTTCTTCAAGATCAAACGCCGCCTGTTGGCTGCCGTATAAATAATAGTTGAATCCGATAACAATAAGACCCACAATAAACATCAGCACAACCGGAGCCATAAAAGAGACAAAAAAATATTGTTTCCAGGGAAACGGTCCCTTTTCCGCGCCCATGGAGCCAATAAAATGGGCAATAAATATAACGAATTCAACTCCTCCAACCAATATAAAAAGGGTATCGAAATACTCTTTGATTTCCGTTTTTTCCAATATGCCGGCAATGCCGGTCCTTTTCTTAAGTCCACTACCTTCCATAAATCATCCTTGCGTAAAAAATTGTTGTTCAAGTTATAAGACTATTTTAAATACTCAAAAGGAATTTTTTTGTCAATTCTGTATCAAAGACCCAATTTCGGAACTTTAAAAAAGTAATGTACGAAATCGCCATCAGGTCCAAATTGGCGTCTCTTTGGATTTAAGATGGGGAATTCGCGATAGGGTTTTATTCGGTCTTATGGCATTCTGGATTTCACCGCATTTTCCAGAAGCAACGCCTGTTTCAACTCCCGGGAACGATAATGCGGGAATCTTGTTCTCGCTGAAGCTTTTCGATTTCTTCCTCCATCTTTTTCAATGCCGTTTTTATGGCTTCCGGATATAGCTCCATGGCCTCTATGAGATTTCTGGCTTTAAGAGGCGCCTGAATTGGAATTGGCCCTTGGGGGGTCATTAGATTGAGGTGGCCCACAAAAATCTGTTTGCGGGTTTTATCTTTCAATCCATTGGGTTTGACCGGAGTGAAACGCCGTATTGATGCCATATCAAGATCGGTAAAAGACTCTTCCAGATACAGGTTGTCTTGCTTTACCGATAAATCCATGTCGTTGAATTCTTTTTCGTCAAACATTCTTTTCTCCTTTCAAAAATGGACAGCATGTGATTTCTACCGGATTCAAAAAAAATATCCAACCAGTTTGGTATACAGTCTCTAATATTCACCCGTGTCAGCATCGTTGTATTCCAAAGAATAATTGGTTGAAAGCATGGGGTTTCGAATGATCGGAAATTCTTTATGGTAGTATGTCCTTATAAAATGTCAACCCATCAATTCATATAGTTTGCCGCGAATGGTTTCTTGAAGGCTCCGGTTCTTCATCATATATTCTGCCGGTCATAAATCAGAACAAAAACAGACAGAAATAATGACGCGCGTATGGTAACTGCGTTTTTCATAATCGGCTTGGCTTTTTTGATAGAACTTGTTTTTTCGCAAAATCAAAGTTTATCTGCCCACCAACCGGTTAAGAATACCCTTCTTCTTAGGCTCAGGTGGAGGAAGGCCGAGGTGCTTACAGATGACGTTTTCGAGCTTTTCATCCGAAACATCCGACCCTTCGACGACAATCTCTTCCCCGACCATAACGGCGGGAGCGACGGGCAAATCCAGCTCAAAATACGCATCAGTGGTATATTCCGCCTTGGGTTTGGATAGGGTTTCGATTTCAATGTCGTAGGTTTCGCCCAGCCTGGGCATCATTTTTTTGAAATGCTTTCAAGGCTTTCCATTGGGCTCATTGACAAAGAATCTGACTTTTAGCATGTCTACCTCCTTCAATGATTCATAATTCACGATTGCCAATTGGTGACAGATAAAACCCTTACGTAGCTTGTCCGAGTTAGGAACCTGCATCATCCTTTTTTATAGCCTCTGCCATTCGGATTAAAAATTGATCCGCTGGCAAAAAATCCGAAAGGCGGAGGTCGCTTCGCTCGTTTCCCCGGCGATCTAAAAATACAACGGTCGGTACCCCTTTGACCGCATATTCCTTCAACAGTTGCCCATGAACCCGATTCTTCTTACGCGTGAGATCAGCCTTGACCATGATAAAGTTCTGTTCTGCCAGTTTGACAACTTCTGCATCATGAAAGGTGATATCTTCAAGCTCTCGGCAGGGACTGCACCAGTCCGCATAAAAATCAATAATTACCGGTTTCTTTAATTTCTTCGCTTCCGATAAAAGTTCTTCGGAATATGGTTGCCAAGTTACGCCAGGTCCTTGCATGACCCATGATCCGATAAGTATCGTCGTAATAACCACACTCATTATGACAACACCGTTCCTGATCCATTCGAATATTCGAAAACTCGCCTTTGTCCTATCGATCCATCCCAAGTGGAGCCCTGCTGCAAAAGCCACGGCTGCCAATAAAAGTATTCCTCCTGTTTTGGGCAAAATAGGTCTAATAAAATAGGCAGCCATACCCACCAGAACCCATCCCATGAGTTTTCTTACCCAGATCATCCATTCACCGGAACGGGGAAGTTTATCTATCTGTCCTGAAAATATGGCCAGAAAGAAAAGAGGCAAACCAAGCCCGAGGCTTAGGGTAAAAAAGATGATAAATCCCAGCCAGGGGCTGCCCATGCCGGCTACCCAGGTTAGCAATCCTAAAACAAAGGGACCGATACAGGGAGCAGCAACCACTCCCATTGTTAACCCCATAAATAACG
>Ga0075350_1000015_pt1 | contig 18107 bp, 30 predicted proteins | sample RushSE_TuleC_D1_FD_120070 | JGI IMG/M metagenome (GOLD analysis project Ga0075350, IMG submission 120070) | Natural and restored wetland microbial communities from the San Francisco Bay, California, USA, that impact long-term carbon... | ecosystem: Environmental > Terrestrial > Soil > Wetlands ... | reverse complement strand
GGCCTTGATCAGAGCCGCCATGGCATTCGTGTAGGCGTCCGTCCGGTAATCCGCCAGAGCGGGGTCGTCCAGGGCCACGATCTTATCCGGGCCGAACTTTTTAATTTCCGCGGCAAGGCCGTCCACCCCCGAGCCGAGAACAACGGCCGTCAACTGGCAGGCCAACCCATCGGCAATGCGCCGGCCTTCACTCACAACCTCGTAGGACACCTTGCGGAACTTGCCGTCCCGCTGTTCGGTGATTGCAATCACACCTTGTGCCATATGTGTCTCCTTTTCTAAGGTCTTCCTTTCAGATCAGTTTGGCCTCATCGTGCAGGGCCCGCACCAGCTCGGCGGCCATCGTTTCCGGCGTATCCCCGGTGATCATCCGCACCGCCTTGCGTTGCGGCGGCAGCCGGAGCGCCTTGAGGACCACCTTGCGGCCGGCGGCGCCGACCGCACCCGGGTCGATTCCCAGTTCGGCGAGGGTTTTCACTTCCAGCGGCTTTTTTTTGGCTTTCATGATGCCGGGAAGGGAGGCATACCGCGGGTCGTTCAGCCCGCGCTGCGTGGTGAACAGCGCCGGCAGCGGGGCCTCCACAACGACCGTGCCCCCTTCGACGATGCGGTGGCAGCGGATCTTCCCGTCCAGCAGCTCGGCTTTCACCACGAGGGAGACGTGTGGAACCCCCAGCAGCTCCGCCACGGCCGCGCCCACCTGGTAGTTGTCCTCGTCCACCGCCCGCTGACCGGCGATGATGAGATCGAAGGGCTGGTTTTTCAGCGCAGCGGCCAGGATCTTTGCCGTCGCCAGCGCATCGCCGCCCTCCGCCGCAGGGTCGTTGATGAGCAGGCCCTTGTCGGCGCCCATGGCAAGGGCCGTGCGGATAGTCTCCTGGGCCTTCTGGCCGCCCACCGACAGAATGGTGACGGTACCGCCCTTGGCCTCCTTGATGCGCAGCGCCTCCTCGACGGCCAGCTCATCGTACGGGTTCATGACCCACTTGATGTCGTCCTTCTTGATGGACAGGCCGTCAGCGGCGATCTGAACGAGAGATTCGGTGTCGGGCACCTGCTTCACGAGAACAACGATGTCCATGCAGATCTCCTTTCCTGAATTAAATGTTACAAAGGTTCTATGGCAAGGGGTGGGGGAAGACGTATCCGCCGCTTCTGTTCCCTGAGCCCTTTGCCCTGTGCTCCATTCGTTTGTCAGCGGTTTGCCTTGCGGATGCCGAGCTGGTCGAGGGCGATGATCCACTTGCAGATGTTGGCCGACCCCTCGACCATGGTGTAGGTCGGAGCGTCCCGGAAGTACCGGGCCACTGGGTACTCCGTGGAATACCCGTATGCTCCCAGAATGCGCATGGCGTAAGTGGCGCACTTGGTGACGACCTCACCCGCAAAGTATTTGGCCTGGGCCACATCCAAGCCGTTTTCATGGCGGCCCTGGTCCTTGGCCCAGGCGGCCTTGTAGACCAGCAGGCGCGCAGCCTCGATCTCAGCCGACATCTGGGCGATCATGTCCTGGTTCATCTGGAATTCGCCGATCTTCTTGCCGAACTGCTTGCGGGTGTTGGCGTACTTGACCGCCGCGTCGAGGCAGGCCTGGGCCAGGCCCACGGCGCCGGCCGCCGCCGACAGCCGTGTCTGGTTAAGCGAGCTGAAGACGATCTTGGCGCCGTCGCCCGGCGTTCCCAGGATATTCTCCTTGGGGATTCGGCAGTCGGAGAGAAAGACCTCGCCCGTCGGCGACGAGTGCGAGCCCATCTTGTCCAGCTGGGACGTCTTGACGCCGTTGAAGTTTTTCGTCTCGAGCACGAATGCTGACAACCCTTTGGAATCCTTGGAGCGGTCGGTGTAGGCGTAATAAATGAGCACGTCGGACACGTGGGCGTTGGAAATCCAAGTTTTAGAGCCGTTTAACAGCCAGTGGTCGCCCTTGTCCTCGGCCGTTGACCCCATGGCCATAACATCCGATCCGGCGTCCGACTCGGTGATGGCGAAACCCCCGAGAAAATCGGCGCTCACCAGTTTGGGGATATATTTCTTGCGCAGCGCCTCGCTTCCGTATTTGTAGATAGTGTAGGCGCACCCCAGGGACTGCATGTTGATCTGCACCCGCAGGGAGCTGGAGGCCCGCGCGATTTCCTCGCTGATAATCATGGCCGCCAGAAACCCCATGCCCTCGCCGTCGTATTCTTCCGGGATCACCGCCCCGAAGAACCCCAGCTCACCCATGGGCTTGATGGCCTCCTTGTAGGGGAAATGGTGCTTGGCATCCCACTCGTCGGCATAGGGCGCGATCTTTTTCTCTGCGAATTCCCTGACGGCTTTCCGCAGCATTTCCAATTCCTTTGAAAGCGAAAAATCCATTTGTCCTCCTACGGAATAAGATGACACGACGCCATAAATAAATGCCTGAACAGCAGCTTTCTCGGGGGTTTTAGCCTATCTTAAAGACGGGTACAAGCCCTTTTTGGCAAAAAAACGCGCCCGATCTGAAGACCGCTTCAACAGCGACGCCGGCCTCAAATGTGCGCGCACGACGGATTCCGGCGGATCATTTTTGATTTGTATTCGACCGCAACTTGAGATAACTGACAAGTCTTCGACGGGGACCCGCGCGTTCGCCTCCGACTGAGATGACGTTTATGCCGCACCAGGACGAAAAGCGCTTTCGCGAGTTGGCCGGCCGGGTGTCCCCCGGCACCCGGCTGCGGCTTGCGACCACCGCCGACTCCCGCAGCGCTGAACTGTCGGAGTTCTGCCGAAGGCTGTCCGTGTGGGTGCCCCAGATTTCCGTCACCAGGGAGGAAGGCGCCGACCTGCCCTACCCGCTTCTGCTCCTTGCCAACGGAATGCGGTATATGGGTGTTCCGGCCGGCACGGAGGTCGAGCCTTTCATCGAGGCCCTGGCCCCAACCCGGCCGCGCCTTTCCGGCGAGTTGGCCGAACGCCTGAAGTGCATGGATATCCCGGCCGCCCTGGACCTCTACGTCATCCCCGCGTGCCAGCACTGTCCCACTGCGTTCCGCCGGCTCATGCCCCTGGCGGAAGCGCTCGACCGGGTGCGGGTCACCGTCATCGACGGCGGTCTTTTTCCGGAATTGGCGCAGCGTCACGGCATCCGAGCCGCGCCCACGCTGCTGCTGGACGGGCAGTTCCGTTGGACGGGATCGTTTGATCTGGAGGAGGTGGTGGCCCTCATGCTGACGCGGGACCCGGTGTCCCTGGGGCCGGCCTCCCTTGAACTCATGCTGAAAGAAGGGGCTGCGCGGCGGCTGGCGCAACTGATGGCCGAACGCAATGCGCTCTTTCCGGCCATCGTCGCGCTGCTCTGTCACGACCAATGGCCGGTGCGCCTGGGCGCCATGGTGGCCATGGAGGAGCTTTACGCGCTGCGCCCGGAGCTGGCGCGGCAGGTGCTCGACCCGCTCTGGGAGCAGTTCGAGGCTGTTTCCGATCCCATCAAGGGCGACATCCTCTACGTCTTCGGTGAAATCGGAGAGGCGACGGCCATCCCCAGGCTGACATCTCTTCTGCAGGGCAGGATATCAGCCGGTGTCAGGGAGGCCGCGGCAGAGGCGTTGGTAAAGCTTAGAAATGAATAAAAAAAGCCCCGGCCGCATGGCCGGGGCTTGAATGGGTCAACAGGTCTATTCCGGTTTTTCCTCGGGTTTCTTCTTGGCCCTGGGCTTCTTGGCCGGGGCTGCATCGGATTCTCCGGCTTTCGTTTCACCCTCGGCCGCCTTCTTGCGCGGAGCTCGTTTAGGTTTGGCCTCCGCATCGGCGGCCTTTTCTTCCTTCGCGTCACCCGCTGTTTCCGTGGCCTTCGGGGCCTTGGCGGCGGGCTTCTTCTTGGCGCCTGCGGCCTTGGCGGGCGTCTTCTTCTTGCCCTTTTTCTTCTTTTTCGCTTCTTCTTCTCCTCCGATGAGCTCCACTAGGGTCATCGGCGCGGCATCGCCGGGACGGATGCCCACCTTGGTGATGCGCGTGTATCCGCCGGCCACCTTGCCGAAACGCTCGGCGGCTATTTCAAAAAGATGGTGCACCACTGCCGGTTCCTGAACAATCGCCAGCGCTTGACGCCGGGCGTGCAGGTCGCCGCATTTGGCCAGGGTCACCATGCGATCCGCCCAGCGCCGCAGCTCCTTGGCCTTGGTGTCGGTGGTGCGGATGCGTTCGTATTTCAGCAACGAGGTCACCAGATTGCGGAACATCGAGTTCAGGTGCCCCGTTTTTCGACTCAGTTTGAGTCCGGCCTTGCGATGTCTCATAGAACCGATTACGCTCCTTCCTCAGTCTCTTCCACGGGTGGCGAAAATCCCTCCATCTTCATCCCAAGGGAAAGGCCCATTTCGGACAACACGTCTTTGATCTCGTTCAGCGACTTGCGCCCGAAGTTCTTGGTCTTCAACATTTCGGACTCGGATTTGCTCACCAGCTGCCAGATCTTGTGAATGTCGGCGTTCTTCAGGCAGTTGGCGCTGCGGACCGACAGCTCCAGCTCGTCCACGCTGCGCAGGAGGTTTTCGTTGTATCGCGGTTTGTCCCGCGAGTCGGATTTTAGATTGAACTCGGGTTCACGATCCTCATCGAAGGTGATGAACATGTTCATCTGCTCTTTGATGATTTTAGCGCCATAGGCCACGGCGTCTTCCGGTTTGATGCTGCCGTCGGTCCAGATCTCCATGGTGAGCTTGTCGTAGTCGGTCCGCTGACCGAGCCGGGCGTTGCCGACGACATAGTTGACCCGCTTGATGGGCGAAAAAACAGCGTCGATCGGGATCGTGCCGGCCGGCGCCTCCTCGTCCTTGTTGTTCTCCGCCAGGGAATAGCCTTTTCCGACCCTGACCGTCATGCTCATCTTCAGCACCGCCTTCTCCGAGAGCGTGGCGATGTGGTGCTTGGGGTTGAGAACGGCGCACTTGCCGTCGTCGCTGACGATGCTGCCGGCGGTGATTTCACCCTCGCCGGAGGCATCGATGCGCACGGTTCTCGGCTTGGAATCGTCCACTTTGAAGCGCACTTCCTTGAGATTGAGGATGATCTCCGAGACGTCCTCCTGGACGCCGGGGATGACACTGAACTCGTGCATCACTCCCTCGAATTTGACCGACGTGACCGCCGCCCCATGAAGCGAGGAGAGAATGATCCGGCGCAAACAATTGCCGATGGTGACCCCAAACCCGCGCTCCAGCGGTTCGCAGACAAACTTGCCGTAGGTCGGGTTGCTGGTGACCTGGACTTTGTCGGGCTTTATCATCTGCTGCCAATTCATGTACATGAGTGCATCAGACGGCATGGTGTGTTCTCCTCATTTCCTCAGTGTGGGATAGGCCGGGCAGCAAAGGCGGCCCGGCATCCGCCGTGAAAAAGCGTTCGCGCCGCTACGGTTACTTCGAGTACAATTCGACGACGAGTTGCTCCTGCATCGGCATCGTCAGGTCTTCGCGCACCGGAAGGCTCTTGATCATGCCCTTGAGGTTGTCTTTCTCAAGATCCAACCACTGCGGAATCCCCCGCCGGACGACGGCATCCAAGGAGTCCTGAATCAGCTGAATCTTCTTGCTGCGCTCCCGGACCTCGACCGCGTCCCCGACTTTGACCTGGAAGGAGGGGATGTTCACCTTCCGGCCGTTCACCGTGAAATGGCTGTGTTGGACCAGTTGGCGGGCTTGTGTGCGTGAATTGGCGAATCCCAGACGATACACCACGTTGTCGAGCCGGCGTTCCAGGGCCACCAGCAGGTTGGTACCGGTGATACCCTTTTTGTGGTCGGCTCGCTCGAAGAAAAGATGAAACTGCTTTTCGGAGAGGCCGTAGATTCGCTTGATCTTCTGCTTCTCCCGCAGCTGAATGCCGTAGTCGGATGCCTTGCGGCCGCGGCGTTCGCCGTGTTGGCCCGGGGGGTAGGAGCGCCGGTCGAACGCGCACTTATCGGAATAGCATCGATCTCCCTTGAGAAAGAGCTTTACATTCTCACGCCGGCAAATCCGGCAATCGGAACCTGTGTTGTTGGCCAAAACGTCCTCCCTGTGATTCCCTAAATGTTGCTATGAGTGCATCACCTGTCCGACCCGCCCTGAAACCTACACGCGCCGGCGTTTGGGCGGCCGGCAGCCGTTGTGCGGAACGGGAGTGACGTCTTTGATCGATGTGACATTGAACCCCGTGTTCTGCAAGGCACGCAGCGCGGACTCCCGTCCGGGACCAGGCCCCTTTACGAATACTTCCACGCTTTTCATCCCGGCCTCGATCGCCTTTTTGGCGGCGTCTTCCGCAGCGATCTGGGCGGCAAAGGGCGTGCTCTTGCGTGACCCCTTGAACCCCAGCACTCCCGCGCTGGACCATGCCACCGTGTTGCCCATGCCGTCGGTGATGGTGACGATCGTGTTGTTGAACGTGGACTGAATGTGAACGACGCCGCTGGCGACGCTCCGCTTGACCTTCTTTTTGGCCTGGCTGGTCTTAGTTGCCATAATTCCTCTTCCTGTCGGTTATCTCAAATGAGAAGCCGGTCGCGATGCGATCGCTGCTACTTCTTGGTGAGTGCCTTTTTCTTGACGGCGCCGCGCCGCGGTCCTTTGCGTGTGCGCGAATTCGTATGGGTGCGCTGCCCGCGCACCGGCAGGGATTTGCGATGACGCAGGCCCCGGTAGCAGCCAAGGTCCATCAGCCGCTTGATGCTCATGGACACCTCGGTGCGCAACTCGCCTTCCACCCGGTGTTCGCTGTCGAGCGTCTTGCGGATATTGTTGATCTGGGATTCCGTCAAGTCATCGGTTTTCATGTTCGGGTCGATGTTCAGCTGCTCGAGAATCTTCCGAGAGCTGGACCTGCCTACCCCGTAAATGTAGGTCAACCCGATCTCTATCCGTTTGTTCCTGGGCAGGTCGACGCCCGCAATACGTGCCAAGGTGGAGGCCCTCCTTATCCTTGTCTTTGTTTGTGACGCTTGTTCTCGCAGATCACGCGCACAACCCCTTTACGCCGCACGATCTTGCACTTGGGACACATCTTTTTCGTCGATGCCCTGACTTTCATGGAAACCGTTTCTCCTCTTCAGAACCGCCGCGTCCGGCGCCGGCGGAGCAGTTACTTGGATCGGTAGACGATTCGCCCCCGGCTGAGGTCGTAGGGCGACAACTCCAGGGTGACTTTGTCCCCGGGTAAAATCTTGATGAAATGCATCCGCATCTTGCCGGAGATGTGAGCCAAAACCTGGTGCTTGTTTTCCAGCATCACCTTGAACATGGCATTGGGCAGTGTCTCGAGCACCACTCCATCGACTCGAATAGCTTCCTCTTTCGGCATGAATCACTCCCACCGCATGTCTTGAGCCTACCCGCGGGCGCTCTCAGTTAGTATCGACCCTTGACGCGCGAGGCGCCGCCCTTGAGGAACCCTTCGTAGTGCCGCGTCAGCATGTGGCTCTCGATCTGGGAAATCGTGTCGATGGCAACCCCCACCACGATCAGCAGCGCCGTTCCACCAAAATAAAACGGCGCGTTGAAATGGCTGATCAGGAGGGACGGCAGCACGCACACCGCCGATACGTAGGTGGCCCCGCCCAGCGTGATGCGGGAGAGAACCTTGTCGATGTACTCGGAGGTGCGCTTGCCGGGCCGGATGCCCGGGATGAAGCCGCCGGCCTTTTTCATGTTGTCCGCCACGTCCGTCGGGTTGAACGTCACCGCCGTGTAAAAGTAGCAGAAGAAAAAAATGAAGCCGACATACAAAAGCTCGTATACCGCCTGTCCCGGCCGGATCATATCGGCGATGTCCTTCACCCAGGGAATATTGATGAAGCTTGCGATGGTGGCCGGAAACATGATGATCGATGAGGCGAAAATGGGCGGTATGACCCCCGAGCTGTTGATCTTGAGGGGCAGATGCGTGCTCTGCCCGCCGTACATGCGGCGCCCGACGACGCGCTTGGCATACTGCACCGGAATCCGGCGCTGGCCCTGCTCCACAAAAATGATGACCCCCACCACCGTCACCATCAGCACCAGCATGACGATCACAAAGAAAATCCCGACCTCCCCCGTGCTCAGCAGCGTAAAGGTCTGCCCGATGGCGGCCGGCATGCGGCAGACGATGCCGGAGAATATGATCAACGAGATGCCGTTTCCGATCCCGCGCTCGGTGATCTGCTCGCCCAGCCACATGATGAAGGCGGTTCCGGCGGTGAGCGTGATGACCGTCAGCAGCCGGAAACCCCACCCCGGGTGCAGCACCACCGCCGCGCCGCCGGGGGCCGTCATGGTCTCAAGACCCACGGCGATGCCGAACCCCTGGATGAGGCTCAGGACCACGGTTCCGTAGCGGGTGTACTGGGTGATTTTTTTGCGGCCCTGCTCGCCTTCCTTCTTCAGCTGCTCCAGGTGCGGCACCACCACCGTCAGCAGCTGCAGAATGATCGAAGAGCTGATGTAAGGCATGATTCCGAGCGCGAAGACCGACAGACGCTCCAGCGCGCCGCCCGAGAACATGTCCACCAGCCCGAGCAGCGTCCCCTTGGCGGTCGCAAAGATAGCCGCCAGCGCCGTGCCATCGACACCGGGCACCGGCACCTGGACGCCCACCCGATAGACGATCAACAACCCCAGGGTGAATAGAATTCGCCGCTTCAGCTCCGGGATTTTAAAGATATTGGCAAACCCGCTGCCGATCATGACTCGACCTCGACCTTGCCGCCGACGGCCTCGATTTTGGCTTTAGCCGATTCGCTGACCAAGGCCAATTTGACGTGCAGGGGGTGGCTGATCTCGCCCATTCCGAGAAGCTTGATGCCGTCCCAGTCGCCCTTGACCAAGCCGGATTTGATCAGGGCCGCGCGGTCGACGACGCTGCCGCTTTCGAAGCGGGCCAGGTCGCGAATGTTGATGATGGCGATCCGCTTGCGGAAGATGTTGGCAAACCCCCGCTTCGGCACGCGCCGCTGCAGCGGCATCTGGCCGCCCTCAAAGCCGGGGCTGGTCTGCCCGCCGGAGCGCGCCTTGTGGCCCTTGTTGCCGCGGCCGGCGGTCTTACCCCAGCCCGAGGCGACGCCGCGCCCCACGCGCTTGATACCCTTGCGGGAATTCGTTGCCGGTTTCAGTTCGTGCAGCTTCATGCCACCTTCTCCTCGGCCCTCACCAAATGGCAGACCTTTTGGATCATTCCCCGAACGGCGGGGGTGTCCTGGAGCTCGACGGTCTTGTTCACCCGATTCAGCCCCATACCCCGCAGCACCTGGCGATGCTTTTCAGGCCTTCCGATCATGCTTTTAACGAGAGTGATTTTCCACATTTTAGCCATGCTCATATCCTTAGTATGCGACGTAGGTCGCCGGTCTCGGCGCGTCAGGCCACCTGCTCCATCCCAACGCCCCGCCGCTGAGCCACCTGCTCCCGGCTTTCGAGCTGCTGAAGACCTTGCACCGTCGCGCGGACCAGGTTGTGGGGGTTGTGGGACCCGAGGCACTTCGTGAGGATGTTCTGAATCCCCACCGCCTCCAGCACCGCGCGCACGGCACCCCCGGCGATAAGGCCGGTTCCAGCGGTGGCGGGCCTCAGCATCACCCGGCCGGCGCCGAAGTGGCCCGTCACCTCGAAGGGTATGGTCCCCTGGGTCAGCTGGACGGAGACCATATGCTTTTTGGCCTTCTCCACCCCTTTACGGATCGCCTCCGGGACCTCGCTGGCTTTTCCCAAGCCGTACCCGACCGATCCCTTGCCGTCGCCGACGACGACGATTGCGCTGAACCCGAACCGCCGACCGCCTTTGACCACTTTGGCCACGCGGTTGATGTGGACGACTTTGTCGATGAATTGATCTTCGCTGTCATGCTTGTACAAGGGCCTGCCTCCTTACGCCTCAATCGGTCACAAAAACCACCCGGGAAATTAGAACTGCAAACCGGCTTCCCGGGCTCCGTCGGAAACCGCCTTGATCCGGCCGTGGTAGAGAAACCCGTTGCGATCGAACACGACCTTTTCGATCCCCTTGGACTTCGCCCGTTCCGCGACCAGCTTGCCCACCATGACGGCCTTGTCGACTTTCTTCTTTTCGGCGGGCGCCCCTGCCACATCCTTCTCCTGGCTGCTGGCGGCAACCAAGGTGCACCCGCAGGTGTCGTCGATGATTTGGGCATAAATGTGCCGCGCGCTGCGGAAAACGGACAGTCTCGGCCGCTCCACAGTGCCCATGACCCTCTTGCGGATTCGGGTTTTGCGCCGTATCCGTTGATCTGATTTCGTTTTCACGCCCATGGTCGTTCAAAACTCCTGTGGGTGGGTTCGGTTATTTCGTGCCGGTCTTACCGGCTTTCTTCTGGATCCGCTCCTCGGCGTACTTGATCCCTTTGCCCTTGTAAGGCTCCGGCGGTTTCATCCGCCGGATGGCGGCCGCGGTTCGGCCCAGCGCTTCCTTGTCGATGCAGGCGAGCTTGATGATCGTGTTTTTCTCGATCGCGGCGCTCACCCCCTCCGGCAGCTCGAACTCCTTCGGGGTGGAAAAGCCGAGCTGGAACACCAGGACGTTGCCTTTCAGCTCGGCCCGGTAGCCGATGCCGTTGATTTCCAGCACGCGTTCGAACCCCTGCGACACGCCGATCCACATGTTGGACACCAGGCTGCGCGTCAGCCCCTGCAGGGCTCGGCTGTTCTTGAGCTCCTGAGCGAGCAGGACAGTGACGGTCCCATCCGCGATGCTCAGATCCACGGCCGGATGGATCTCCCGGCTCAGCTTGCCCTTCTTGCCCTCGATCGTCAGCGACCGGCCCGCATATGAAATCTTCGTGTTCGCTGGAATCGGAATCGGTTTTTTGCCTACTCGTGACATACCCTGCTCCCTCTTGCTCGTTCGGATCCGCCGCGTTCGTCTGTTAGGACACGGTGCACAGAATCTCGCCGCCGACGTTTTCCTTGCGCGCCTGCTTGTCCGTCATCAGGCCCCGGGAGGTCGACAGGATCGAGATCCCCATGCCGTTCAATATGGGCTTGATGTCCTTGCTCTTGACGTACATGCGCCGGCCGGGCTTGCTGACCCGCTGCAGACTGTAAATGGTCTTTGCCTGGCCTTGCCCGTATTTCAGGTAGATCCGCAGGATGCCCTGCTTACCGTCCTTCAGAAATTTGTAGTTTTTGATGAACCCCTCATCCTTCAGGATGCGGGCCACTTCAACCTTCAGTTTGGACCCGGGCACATCCACGCTGCTGAATTTGGCCTTGGCCGCGTTGCGGATGCGGGTCAACATGTCGGCTACTGGATCAGTGATTGCCATGATGTTCTCCTAATGTTGCGAGTGCCGGCGCAGTGGCCGGCGGCGCTGGGGGCCGGTCCGCCGCCGCGAAGGACGGTGGATTCGTCCATCACCAGCTGGATTTTATCACCCCGGGCAGTTTACCGTAGGAGGCCATGCTCCGGAAACAGATGCGGCAGACGCCGAATCTCCGCAGATACGCTCTCGGCCGGCCGCAAATCGGGCACCGGTTGTATGCGCGGACTTTGAACTTGGGGGTCCGCATCGCCTTCAATCTGAGCGACTTCTTTGCCAAATCATCCTCCTTGAGATCCTGCCTCTGTGCGCCGCCTGCCGCTCACGCGGTCCGGACGGCCCTTTGACCGCATCAATTCCGGAACGGCATCCCCAGCAACCGCAGCAACTCCTTGCCTTCTTCGTCGGTGCGGGCGCTGGTCACGATGCTCACGTTCAACCCCTTGATCTTGTCGATCTTGTCATAGTCGATTTCGGGAAAGATAATGTGCTCCCGGACGCCGAGGGCGTAATTCCCACGGCCATCGAACGCCTTGCCGGAAATGCCGCGGAAGTCCCTCACGCGGGGCAGTGCAACGTTGATGAGTTTTTGCAGGAAATCGTACATGCGGTCATGACGCAGCGTCACCATGCATCCAATCGGCATGCCTTCCCGCAGCTTGAACGCCGCAATCGATTTCTTGGCCTTGGTGATCACGGGCTGCTGGCCCGCAATGAGCTTCAGTTCCTCGGCCGCCGTCTCCAGCACCTTGATGTTCTGGATGGCTTCCCCCAGGCCCATGTTGAGCACGACCTTCTTCAGCTTCGGAACCTGCATGTGGTTCTTGTACTTGAAGGTCTCGATCAGCTTGGGAACGACTTCTTTTTCGTAACGGTCCTTTAACTGAGACATTCTGCTCCTCCGGCGGCGTGCATCAGGATTCGATGGTCTCGCCGCATTTGGCACAGGTCCGGATTTTTTTTCCGTCCTCTAAAATTTTAAAGGTCGCGCGCGTGGCCGCCATGCACTTGTTGCACATCAGCATGACGTTGGACCAGGGGATCGGCGCTTCACTCTCCAAGATGCCCCCCTGCCGGTTCTTGGCATTCGGCCGGGTGTGGCGCTTGATGATGTTGACCTTCTCGACGAGGAGGCGGTCTTTTTTCCGGAGCACCTTGAGCACCTTGCCGATCTTACCCCGGTCCTTGCCCGTGATGACCTTGACTTTGTCGTCTTTTTTGATGACTACTTTTTCGAAGTTCATATACCGTTTCTCCAGGGACTTCCGCGCTCCGCCGGGCCTGCTACAGCACCTCGGGCGCCAACGATATGATTTTCATGAACCGCTTGGCGCGCAGCTCCCGCGCCACCGGGCCGAAGATGCGGGTCCCTATGGGCTCCTTGGCCTGGTTGATCAGGACCGCCGAATTTTCGTCGAATCGAATGTAGGATCCGTCCTGCCGGCGGACTTCCTTCTTGGTCCGGACCACCACGGCCTTGAGCACATCCCCCTTCTTCACCTTCGCGTTCGGGATGGCCTCTTTGACCGAGACGACGATGATGTCGCCGACCGTGGCGTAACGCCGGCGGGACCCCCCCAGCACCTTGATGCAGTAGAGCACCTTCGCCCCGGAGTTGTCGGCCGCCTTCAATCGTGTTTCAACCTGGATCATGCGTCATGTCCCTTTCGCGTCAGGCCGCTTTCTGGACGATCTTGCTCACGCGCCAGCGCTTGCTGCGGCTGAGCGGCCGCGATTCGGTGATCACCACTTTGTCGCCGATCTGACAGATGTTCGTCTCGTCGTGGGCGGCATACTTTGTCTGGCGCCGGACGTACTTTTGGTACATCTGATGCTTGACCAGGCGTTCGACCGAGACGATCACGGTCTTGTTCATCTTGTTGCTGACGACGACGCCGACCACCTGCCGTTTGGTTCCTCGTTCTTTCATGTCTGCCACTTATGCTTTCGCTTTTTGCGGGTTCAGGGAAACTGCACGAATGACCGTCAACAGTCGGGCAATGTCCTGCTTGGTCTGCCGGATCTTAGCCCGGTTCTCGAGCTGCCCGATCTCGAGCTGAAAGCGCAGGTTGAACAGCACTTGCTTCAGATCGGTCACCTTGCGTTGCATCTCGTCGGGCGTCATCTCGCGGATCTCGCGGGCGTTCATAGAGATACGCTCCTCTCAATAAATTTGGTCTGGATCGAAAGCTTGTGGGCCGCCAGCCGGAAGGCCTCCATGGCCATTTCCCGCGTGACGCCCTGGATCTCGTAAAGGATGCGTCCGGGCCGCACCACCGCCACCCAGCCCTCGGGGGCGCCCTTGCCTTTGCCCATGCGGGTTTCCGCCGGTTTCTTGGTGTAGGGTTTGTCGGGGAAGACCCGGATCCAGATCCGCCCGCCGCGCTTGACATAGCGGGTCATGGCGATACGCGCGGCTTCGATCTCACGTGCGTTGACCCAGCCGCTGCCGACCGCCTGCAACCCGAATTCGCCGAAGTTCAGCGAGCTGCCGCGCCGGGCCACCCCCCGCATGCGGCCTTTCATCTGCTTTCGAAATTTGACCTTCTTTGGACTGAGCATCGTCGGATCTCCTGTACCTTAGCCCTGTTCGGCCGGCGCTTGATCTTTGCGCAGGACCTCCCCTTTGAAAATCGTCACCTTGACACCGACGATCCCGTAGGTGGTGTGCGCCTCGGCCACGCCGTAGTCGATATCCGCTCGCAGCGTGTGGAGCGGCACACGCCCCTCCCGGTACCACTCGGTCCGTGCGATCTCAGCGCCGCCGAGCCGGCCGGCGCAGATGACCTTGATGCCCAGGGCGCCGAAACGCAGTGCAGACTGCACCGTGCGCTTCATCGCCCGGCGGAAGGCCACCCGGCGTTCCAGCTGGGTCGCGACATTCTCGGCCACGAGTTGGGCGTCGATCTCGGGTTTGCGGATCTCCTGGATATCGATCAGCACTTCGTGGGCCGTCAGTTTCTCGATCTCTTTTTTGAGCTGCGCGATCTCCGAGCCCTTCTTGCCGATGACGATGCCGGGGCGGGCGGTGAATATGCGCATCCGGATGCGCTTGGCCGATCGCTCGATTTCGATCCGGGAAACGCCGGCGTGGTAGAGCTTCTGCTTGATGAACTTGCGAAGCTTGTAATCCTCGAAGATGTAGTCGGCGTAGTTTTTACCGCCGAACCAGCGCGACTCCCAGGTCTTGATGATGCCTAATCTCAGTCCGATCGGGTTGACTTTCTGGCCCAAGCTGAAACCTCCTTTGCTAAACCGAAGTCTTTTCCGACAACACCACGGTGATGTGGCAGGTCGGCTTTAGGATCCGGGTGCCCCGGCCGCGCGCCTTCGTCCCCCAGCGTTTCAGCATCGGGCCGTCGTCGGCCGTGATGCTGCGCACGATCAGCCGGTCGACGTCGATATCCGGCTTCTGGTCGGCGTTGGCAACGGCGGACCGGATGAGTTTTTCCAGTTTTTTGGCCGCCTGCTGAGGCATGAACTTCAGCATGTTCAGGGCGGACTCTACAGGCTTGCCTTTCACAGCGGCCGACACTTTCATCACCTTCAGCGATGACATGCGGGCATATCTTGAAACGGCTCTAGACTCCATCTCTGTCGTCCTTCTTCTTTCTGGTTAGGCCTTGACCGCCCCGGATCAGGCCGCCTTGCTCTTCCTGTCGCCCGAGTGCCCATGGAAGGTCCGCGTCGGGGAAAACTCGCCCAGCTTGTGGCCGACCATATTCTCGGAAATGAACACCGGTATGAACTTGCGGCCGTTGTGCACGGCCAGCGTCAGCCCCACCATCTCCGGCACGATGGTGGACCGCCGGGACCAGGTTTTGACCACCCGGTTGCTGCGGGTGTCCTGCGCCTCCTGGACCTTCTTCAAGAGCCTCCCCTCGATGTAGGGGCCTTTCTTCAACGACCTTGCCATAGGGTCTCCACTCGTTGGCGTTGCTGATCATCGCGCTGCAGCCGCACCGGCTGCAGTCTATCTCCGCCGTTTCACGATCAAACGGTCACTGGGTTTCTTCTTGCGGGTCTTGTGGCCCTTGGTCGGCATGCCCCACGGGCTGCAGGGGTGCCGCCCGCCGGAGGATTTGCCTTCGCCGCCGCCCATCGGATGGTCGATGGGGTTCATGGCGACCCCGCGGTTGTGCGGCCGCTTGCCCAGCCAGCGCTTGCGCCCGGCCTTGCCGTAGGACACGTTCTCGTGCTGCACGTTGCCCACCTGGCCCACGGTCGCCCGGCAGTCCAACAGCACCTTGCGCACCTCGTTGGAGGGCAGCTTGAGCAGAGCGTAATTACCCTCTTTCGCCATGAGCTGGGCGTACCCGCCGGCGCTGCGCACCATCTGGCCGCCCTTGCCGATGCGCAGCTCGATGTTGTGGACCTGGGTGCCGAGCGGCATGTTGCGCAGCGGCAGGCAGTTGCCGGGTTTGATGTCCGCTTTCGGCCCGGCCTCGACCACGTCGTTCACCTTCAAATCGGAGGGCGCCAGGATATAGCGCTTTTCCCCGTCGACGTAATGAAGCAGGGCGATGCGCGCGGAGCGGTTGGGATCGTATTCGATGGCCGCAACGCGGGCCGGAACCCCGACTTTGTCCCGCTTGAAGTCGATCACCCGGTAGTGCCGCTTGTGTCCGCCGCCTCGATGCCAAGCGGTCACGCGGCCGTAACAGTTGCGGCCGCCGCTTTTGCTCAGCGGCAGCAGCAGGCCTTTTTCCGGGCTGCTTTTGGTGATCTCCGCGAAATCGGCATAGGTTTGGAACCGTCGTCCCGGAGAGGTCGGTTTTACTTTCCTGAGTCCCATCGTCTGCTCCTGTTAAGCGCCTTCAAAAAACTCGATGCGCTCGCCCGGCATGAGCCGCACGATCGCTTTTTTCCAATCCCGGCGTTTGCCCTGGATGCGGCCGCGCTGGGTGGTCTTGCCGAGCATCTGCAGGGTCCGCACGGATGCGACCCTCACCTTGAAGCCTTCTTCCACGGCCCGCTTGATTTCGATGCGGTTGGCCCGGCGGTCCACCTCGAAGGACACCTGGTTGTGCATTTCCTTCTGGAGGTTGGTCTTCTCCGTGACCAGGGGCCGGATGATGACGTCGTAGTAGTTCATGCGGTCAGCCTCCCCTCGATGGTCTTAACAGCGGGCTGCAACAGCACGAGCGTGTCGTATTTGAGGACATCGTAAACGTTCAACCCCTCGCTGCGCAGCACCTTGATGGCCGGAACATTGCGCGAGGACCGCTCCAGGGTGTCGTTCTTCGTCTCGGTGACGATGAGCGCGCTTTTCAGTTGGAGCGCCTGCATGGCCGCAACGAACGCCTTGGTCTTGATCTCGGCCAGATCGAACCCGTCGAGCACCACCAACGCTTTCTCCTGCAGCTTGCTGCTGATGGCCATTTTGAGCGCCAACTGCCGCACTTTCTTGGGCAGCAGGTGGGCGTAGGTCCGGCCGTCGGGGCCGAAGATGACGCCGCCACCCCTCAGCAGCGGTGACTTGATGTCGCCGCGCCGCGCGCGCCCGGTGCCCTTCTGCTTGTAGAGCTTGCGAGTGCTGCCGGCCACGTCCCCGCGGTGCTTCACTTTAGGGTTTGCCGAGCGCCGGTTGGCCAGCTGCATGGTCACGACGTCGTGCAGCACATGAGACTTGACCGGGACGTTGAAGACCTCGTCCGGGAGCTCCATTTGCGCCACGGGTTTGCCTTCGATATTGTGAACTTCTACGACCGCCATAATTCCACCATCATCTCTCGCGCCGCTGCGCTATTTCTTTTTGACTTTCTTGAGCTTGCGGATTGCCACCAGCCCCGAGGCCGGCCCCGGCACGGCCCCGCGGACCATCAGGATGTTGTCTTCCGGCCGGATGTCGATGATCTCGATGTTCTGCATGGTCTGGCGCTCAAATCCGTAATGCCCAGGCATTCCCTTGCCCTTGGTGACCCGCGACGGCCAGGCACTGGATCCGATGGAACCCGGGATACGATGGCATTTGCTCCCGTGGGTCGTGCGGCCGCCGCTGAATCCTTCCTTTTTGATGACGCCGGAAAAACCGCGCCCCTTGGTGGTTCCACTGACGTCCACACGCTCGCCGACCGCGAAGATCTCCACCGTAACGCTCTGGCCGACGGCGAACGCCTCGGGGTTGTCCACGGGGAATTCCTGAACGTGGCGGAAGCAGACCGGGCCGCTTTTCTTGAAGTGCCCCTGCAGCGGCCGGGTGACGTGCTTGGGTTTGATCTCATCGAAGCCGAGCTGCAGCGCGTTGTAACCGTCGGTCGCCAAAACCTTTATCTGGGTCACCACGCAGGGTCCGGCCTGAATGACGGTTACCGGCACCACGCGCCCGTCCTGAGCGAAAAGCTCAGTCATTCCCAGTTTTTTTCCCATCAGTCCTTTGCACATAATTGCAACGCATCCTTCCGGCAGGCTCACCCGGTCCGACCCCGGCGCCAACGAGCGCGGCGGCCGGCACGCAGCAGGCCTATAGCTTGATTTCCACATCCACCCCGGGGGAGAGATCCAGCTTCATCAGCGCATCCACGGTCTGCTGGGTCGGCTCGATGATGTCCAGCAGCCGCTTGTGGGTCCGCATCTCAAACTGCTCGCGGGATTTCTTGTCCACGTGCGGCGACCGCAGGACCGTATACTTGTTGATCCGAGTCGGCAGCGGGATCGGGCCAACCACCTTGGCCCCGGTCTTGGAGGCCGTGTCCACGATGTCGGAGGCGGATTGGTCGAGCAGCTTGTGATCGTAGGCCTTCAGCCGGATTCGTATTTTGGTGTTCATGATCATGGGTCGATTTATCCTTTATTGGATGACTTCGGCGACGACACCGGCACCCACCGTGCGGCCGCCTTCCCGTATCGCAAACCG
>Ga0075350_1000013_pt1 | contig 18944 bp, 16 predicted proteins | sample RushSE_TuleC_D1_FD_120070 | JGI IMG/M metagenome (GOLD analysis project Ga0075350, IMG submission 120070) | Natural and restored wetland microbial communities from the San Francisco Bay, California, USA, that impact long-term carbon... | ecosystem: Environmental > Terrestrial > Soil > Wetlands ... | reverse complement strand
TGGGGCTTATTGGCCTGCCTTGTCTACGAACTTTACCCGGAAGAATTGATGCATGCTATCTCGCGGGCCTATGAAGATGGTTTGATTAATCCGGGAATGATTGATTATCAATCGTTTGAACGCGCACTTGGTCGCGACAAGAATGAACATATTGAAAACCTAAGAAAGGATTTTGAGCAAAGATCCCTGGACAATATTCATGACAGCATGTCTTGGTGGGCCTGTTTTAACCCGGAACCCGAAGGACCGGTTCCGATGGACTATCATCCTGCAAGTCCGATGGGAATGCTCTCAAATAAATCCCAAAAACGAAAAAGATCCAAAAAGAAAAAGAGGAAAATGTCAAAGGCCTCGAAAAGGAAAAACCGTCGTTAGCATCTTTATCAAAATTAAAAGTAAGGAATGGTTAAGGCCGAGTCTGGGCCGAGTCGCAGCCAGAGTCGGAACGGGGTGAATTTCATTAAAAAGCATTTTTCAACGAATGTTGAAAGTTTTATATCGAGTGAAGTTAATGGCGGTCTCATTCTGAAAGGTAAAAGCCTAATGTCGAAAAGCGAAATCATTATCCGAATTATTGCCGACGGCCGCGAACAAAAGAGCGAAGTGGTCCAATCGCTGTTAGGAATTGAAAATGTTGCTGTATTCCATACATCGATATCATTTTCCGGGAACAGAACACCAAATATATTCGCGTGATGCGTAAAACGAACCCTGCTTTAAAGCGAATGATGAACTGCGGGGGATCTCGAAACATGTTGAAACAACAATTGCACACACACTTTGGATTCAATTCATTTTTAAAGGGTCAGGAAAATGTCATCCGAAATATCTTGGAGGGGCAATCCGCGGCGGCCATTTTCCCTACCGGTGCGGGCAAATCCCTTTGCTATCAGTTGCCGGCCATGATGCTCCCCGGTATGACGCTGGTGGTATCTCCACTGCTGTCACTGATGAAAAATCAACTGGATTTTTTGCTGGAAAACGATATCCCTGCTGCACGTTTGGATTCAACCCTTCAAAAAAGCGAATACAATGCGATTCTCGAAAAAGCCAAAAATAACGAATTAAAAATACTAATGATTTCGGTTGAGCGGTTTAAAAATGAACGATTTCGCTCCCATCTGGAAAAGATGAATGTTACCCTGTTGGTTGTTGACGAAGCGCATTGCATCTCTGAGTGGGGGCATAATTTTCGACCGGAATATCTGAAACTGCCTGATTATCAAAAGGAATTTAAAATTGCGCAAACGTTGCTGCTGACCGCAACAGCGACCAAGCCGGTCATTAACGACATGTGTGAAAAATTCAGCATTCCCAGGCAAAATGTGTCCGTAACAGGCTTTTATCGCGACAACTTGTTTCTTCAAATCACACCGACCACCACATCCGAAAAAAAGCATCGTCTGCTTCAACGAATTCTTGAGGCAGCCCATGCCCCCACCATTGTCTACGTTACCCTTCAGAAAACGGCCGAAGATGTCTCGGATTTTCTTCGCGAAAACAATATCAATGCGCATCCGTATCATGCTGGGATGGAAAACGAAAAACGGGAACAGATTCAAAACAAATTCATGGATGGTACACTGACCTGTATCGTTGCCACCATCGCCTTCGGTATGGGAATCGATAAAAGGGACATCCGCAGAATTATTCACTTCGATTTGCCCAAATCCATTGAAAATTACAGCCAGGAAATCGGCCGCTCCGGAAGGGACGGACAGCCCGCGTTGTGTGAAGTTTTGGCCAACCGGGATCACATTCACATCCTGGAAAATTTTATTTACGGGGATACGCCGGAAAAGCAATCGATTGTTCAACTGCTCAGGATCATAAAGGAAAACAAAGGTTTTGTCTGGGAGGTCAAAGAAACAAGGCTTTCAAATGACCTGAACATCAGAATTCTTCCCCTGAAAACCCTGATGGTTTATCTTTCCATGGAAAAAATTATCCGCCCCAAGTTAACCTATTTTGAGGAATATTCATTCAAATACCACACAGAGCCGGAAAACATCATTCACAGTTTTGAAGGGGAAAGGAAGCAGTTTGTTACAGAAATCCTAAAACATTGCGTTACTAAAAAAATATGGACGGATGTGGACATTCAGGGCATCCTGAACAGCTACGGCACCAATCGGGAGCGAATTCTTGCTGCCCTGGATTATTTTGATGAGAAGGGATGGATCGATCTTCAAGCCAGACAGTCCGTTGAAGTATATGATATTTTAACACAGGCTTTTGATATCGAGATCATGGCTGAAAAAATTTTTGATTTGTTTAAAAAGAAGGAGGGACTTGAGATTCAAAGAATCCACAGCATGGTCAGTTTTTTTGAAAGCGATTCGTGCATCAGCAAAACGCTTGCCGGATATTTCGGAGAACACCTTGAGAAAGACTGCTGCGGGCATTGTTCATTTTGTAAAAACGGGAAAGCGGTTTTGCAACACACGACCGAACTAAAACCGCTTACCCACTTTGATTTCAAAACCATTACCGGTGAATTTATGCTTGCTGTCGGCGAGCAGTTTACCGAGGCTAATTTAACGAAGTTTCTATGCGGCATCTATACGCCTGTCTTCTCGAAATTGAAAATAAAGAAACTGCCCTATTTCGGTATCCTTGAAAATTATCCCTTTTTGGATGTAAACTCTTGGATTAAGAATAATATTTTGCCTGAAAAGCGTATCCCTGGTGAAATACTCATTGAGGATATCCATCAATAACGCTGGAAACAATCCCCAAATACGATATAAAAATCTGCAAGGAATTTTATAATACCCGCTTGGGTCGTTGGGTTCGGACTTAAATTATATTGGAGAAAAGCCATGCTTGCTGTCCGGCATCAAAAGGTAACGTCAAACTAAATGCCAAATCAGATAATTGCTGGCTTGCTTAAGATCAAAGGTTTTGCCAAGTCTTGTTTTCGTGAGGTAGTCTCAATTTATCAATAGATTTAATACTGATAGCCGGACAGCACCATATTGTATCCACTGTATTTTTTTCGGAACAGGGAAAAATAACGAATCCCACACTATTTATAAACCATTCGAGGTTTAGAAATCAAACATGGTGTATAAACAACCTACATGAAAGGAAGAGAAAAATGTTAAAAGACTTTAAAGAATTTGCAATGAGAGGGAATGTGGTTGACATGGCCGTTGGTATTATCATTGGTGCTGCTTTTGGTACCATCGTAAAATCACTGGTTGACGATATTATTATGCCGCCGATCGGTTTGTTGCTTGGTAACGTCGATTTTTCGAACCTTTTCCTCGTGATCAAACAAGGAGCTGTTGCCGGCACATTTGCTACTGTGGCTGAGGCTCAGAAGGCCGGTGCTGTTACTATCAATTACGGTATTTTTATTAACACGGTCATCAGTTTTTTAATCGTCGCTTTTTCCGTTTTTATACTCATTCGCGGTATTAACAAGCTCAAAAGAGAGGAGGAAGCACCTCCGGCAGAACCGACGACGAAAGCGTGTCCCAAATGTTTCTCAACCATATCCATCAATGCATCACGCTGTGCGTTTTGCACTTCCGAGTTGTAGACAGCCCGGAAAGATCAGTGGCACCCTGCATACTTCTTCAGGAAGAAGATTTATGGAGCTTATTGAGCTTATAACACAGAACCTTGGGGTGCGAGAAGACCAGGCGAAAGGAGGTGCCGGACTCCTTTTCAACCTTGCAAAAGAAAAACTTGGAGAGAGTGATTTCTCCTTTCAAAAATTATTATAACCGGTAAAGCAAAAAGGATATCGAGAATGGGCATTTTATGTTGAGGGTGTTTGTGATATTGCGTGCATGGTTTGACGGTTTTTCTCTGATAACAGGCAGTCTTTTAGGACGTTAAGTTAGGATAGGAGTTGTAATGGCGCCGATAATCATTTTAATTTTTTTTGTTTTGTTCGTATCAGTTGCCTGGCTTACCGGGACCTATAATCGGTTTATCAAGTACAAAAACAGGATTGAGGAAGCATGGAGCGGTATTGATGTCGCGTTGAAACGCCGCTTTAACTTGATCCCTAATTTGATTCGTGCAATTGAAGGGTACAGCGAACACGAAGCTAAAATTTTTCGTACAAAAAGCGATTATCTGACCGGTTCAGGCGGTGTCTCAAGTCGTGTTGAAGAGGAGACCCGGATATCCAAATCGCTGCGTGGACTTTTAGCCCTGGCTGAGGCGTATCCGGATCTTAAAGCCAGCGCGAATTTTATTGACCTGCAAAACAGTCTGGATGAAATTGAGGAAGATATCCAAAAGGCCAGAAATCGATATAACAGTTACGTGGGTAAGTTTAACACACTTGTTGAATCCTTTCCTGCAGCATTTATCGCCAGAAAATTCGGATTTGAAAAACAAAACTATTTTGCGCTTGACCTGGCAACCCAAAGGGAACTGCCAGAGGTTGAATTTTCTTCATCTCGTGATTCCATAAAGTAGATACAACCAAGGAGGGATTGGCGATGCGTTGGAGAAGTGGTCGAAGAAGCGATAATATTGAAGACAGAAGAGGCATTCGACTGTCCCGTGGTGTTAAGGGGGGCGGGATCGGGATGCTTTTACTGGTCATCGTTGCGGTGTATTTTGGCGTCGATCCGTCGATTATCCTTCAGCAAGGTACAGAAATGGGCGGTGGATCTTCAGTACAAACCCTTCCTGTGCAGCCATCAGCAGCCGATAATGAACTGGCCGACTTTGTTTCCGTGGTACTCGCAGACACCGAAGATACCTGGAGGAGTTTGTTTAAGCAGATGGGAGGAACCTATGAGGAACCGAATCTGGTTCTTTTTACAGGCATGGTAGAGTCGGCATGCGGGTATGCCCAAGCCGCAATCGGGCCATTTTATTGTCCCAGAGATAAAAAGGTTTACATAGATTTAGGCTTTTATCGGGATCTAAAAATTAAGATGAACGCGCCGGGAGATTTCGCCCAGGCTTATGTGATTGCCCATGAAGTCGGCCATCATGTTCAGGAACTTTTGCGCATCAGCGACAAAGTTCACACCATGCGGTCCCGCCTTTCTCAGAAAGAATATAACAAATTGTCGGTTAAAATGGAATTACAGGCGGATTGCTTTTCCGGAATTTGGGCAAATCATGCGCAAAAGATGCGAAATATCTTAGAACCTGGTGATGTAGAAGAGGCGCTCAACGCTGCCAGTATGATTGGGGATGACCGTTTACAGAAACAGTCAAGGGGATATGTTACTCCCGATTCCTTCACACACGGAACTTCAGCACAGCGGATTGAATGGTTTAATCGCGGCTTTAAGACCGGCAGCATCAATTCCTGCAACACCTTTAAAGGACAAAATCTGTAATCATCTTTTGAAGTTGAGTGTGAATTGGATAGGGTGTGAGTGTCATGGAGGTATAAATCTAATGGGAAACAACAATAACGCTGCTTCGAAAACAGACAGTAAGCGATTTGGTGGTTTGCAAGTCTTTGGTTTAATCGTTGTTACTGTGATTATCACCGCAGGTGTGACAATCTTAGTATTCAAAACCTACTTTTTCCCATCAGAATTCAAGCCTGTGACACTGAACCGTCACGAAGCGCAGGTTTTGACGACTAAACTAGAAAAGCTTGATTCGATGGGAACTGATTTAAACAAAAAAGATATCCCCAATAAACGATCCAAATCAGATCGGCTTGATCCACATGGCGCGCTCGAACCGGAACCCTACAGTGAAAAAAACATCAGAAGGGAGATAATTTTCACTGAAAGGGAACTGAACGCATTACTGGCAAAAAATACCGATCTTGCAAGAAAATTGGCCATTGATTTGTCTGATGATCTTGTTAGTGCAAAGCTTTTATTGCCTGTAGATGAAGACTTTCCCGTACTTGGGGGCAAAACCCTTCGTGTCAGAACAGGAGTGGCATTTACATATGACAGGGGTAAACCAGTGGTCATCCTCAAGGGTATCACCATAATGGGTGTACCCATACCGAATGCCTGGATGGGAGGAATAAAAAATATAGATCTGGTTAAAGAATTTGGTACCGAAAAGGGATTCTGGAAGACCTTTTCTGATGGGGTCGATAATATCAAAGTAGAAGAAGGTCTTTTAAAGATAAAGCTTAAAGAATAGTGTTTTTTCCCATGGCTGAAATAAGGAAAAGACTATGACAGGGTATCAGAATCGGAATCGTTTTATACCTTTCAGGAAAACGGATATTATTGAAATGTGTATCAACGATTCACGGCTTTCTGAACATGATCAAAATTTGTTCAGACAGTTTTGCCATATTTTAAAAAGTCTGATTCATTTTGAGTTCCACCATCAAGTGGAAATGCTTAAAGATTGCTATTCGCCATTTAACCCCGATGCAGACACCCGGTTGAACTTCGATTACTCAGAGCAAGAAAAAAAGGCGCTGCAAAAAAAACTTGTCGAGGGGTTGGATGCGATCCTCAATGCCGCCAACTTCCAAAAGATAACCGAGGCAGATCTTGAAGAAGCTCTTAAAGAGGAATCTCTATTTAAGATCCGTCTTCGTGTAGACTTCGAAGATTTTGAGGAAGTTATATTTTACCAGCGTGGCGAAAGCATAAAAGAAGAGACCCTGATAAAATTTTTCGGATTGAAGACAGAGCCCTTCAGGTTTACCAATTATGATCGAGTTATGATATATATTAAATTTAAAGAAGAGGATTACTTTAAAGCCAAAAAGCAAAAAACCCATTATTTCACACCAGGCGCAACCATTATCAAACTTTTTCAAAATGTTCCTAAAGCGGACCTTGAGATGCTTTTCCCCAACAGCGAAATCCGTATGAAAACCGTCGATAAACTCATTATTGGTATCCCGGCTGCGGTGAGCGGCCTTGTTGTAATCGCAACCAAGCTTGGGGCTTCAATTCTTTTGATTGGCTCGGTTATTTTTTTCTGGCTCGGATTAACCAAAAAGGAAGTAAAGATTGAGCAGCAGCACCTTATTGCACTGGCCTTAGGTTTGGCGACCCTGGGCGGTTTTTTATTCAAACAGGTAAATAAGTTCAAAAACCGTAAAATTAAGTTTATGAAGGCTCTTTCTGACAACCTTTACTTTAAGAACCTTGACAACAACACAGGGGTCCTTCATCATCTTGTCGACGCAGCCGAAGAAGAGGAGTTTAAAGAAGCGATCTTGGCATATTACTTTCTTCTGGTAGAGGATAGGGATTTCACAACAACTGAACTCGATGAAACCGTAGAACGCTGGTTTGAAAACAAACATAACTGCAGGATTAATTTTGAAATCGAGGATGCTTTGCAGAAGCTGCTACGCTGGAATCTCGTGAATCAGGACGGAAAGATTATTCGCAGAAAGAATCTGAATGATGCTATGCAACAACTCGATAAAATTTGGGACAATTACTTTCCATATCACATTTAACAACTTAAGCGCACGATACTACGTGAATAACCGACCACGATCTATCGAATAGAACCCGCGCCATACTCCGCGGGCAATCATGTGCACTGATCGAAACTACTAAAAGGAAACCACATCAATGAATCCTTATAGCCAATACAATCCCCAGGAGCGGAAAGTCGCTTACTTTTCTATGGAAGTCGGATTCGCACCAGAATTGCCCGTTTATTCTGGTGGATTGGGAATTTTGGCCGGCGACAGCATAAAATCGTTTGCCGATTTGGGTGTACCGGCCGTTGGCGTTTCCCTACTCTATACCAGAGGCTACTTTCACCAGGAAATCGACGCACAGGGAAACCAGATTGAAATACCGGTGGAATGGGATCCCTCGAAGTTTATGACCGTGTTGCCTGAAAAGATAACCGTCACCATCGAAGGCCGCACCGTTTTGGTTCAAGCCTGGGTTTATGAAGTAGAAGGGATTACTGGATATCGGATACCAGTGCTATTTCTGGATACCAATATTGAAACCAACGCACCCCAAGATCGGGAGCTGACTGCCTGTCTGTATGGCGGAGACGAGCGTTATCGCCTCAAGCAAGAGGTTATTTTGGGATTGGGTGGCGTGCGCATACTTCAAATTCTAGACCATGACAACCTGGAGGCCTATCATATGAACGAAGGTCACGCGGCCCTGCTGTCCCTCGAACTGATGGACCGCTATCAACAGGACTTGGAAAGGGTCCGTGAGCTTTGTATATTTACGACGCACACGCCGGTTCCGGCCGGTCACGACACCTTCGACGTGCAGATGGTCCAGGAAGTGCTTGGCGACTTTTTTCAGCCGGACGAGTTGAATCACGACAACATTATCGATACCGATGGCCGCTTAAATATGACCTACCTGGCCTTATTCCATTCCGAATACATCAATGGCGTAGCGAAAAAACACGGCGAAACGGCACAACTGATGTTTCCGGAATACCGGATTGATGCCATCACCAACGGGATTCACACCCATACCTGGGTTGTAGAATCCATGGCCGGTGTGTTTGACCGGTACATTCCGAACTGGCGCAACGATCCCTATACACTACGCAATGCCCTAAATATCCCGAGGGGTGAAATCTGGGATGCCCATCAAGCCGCCAAACATCAGCTCGTTGATTTTATCCGTCAACAGCATGGCATGTCCTTGGACCCGGAGGTTCTCACCATCGGTTTTGCCCGGCGGTCGACCACATACAAAAGAGCTACCTTAGTATTGAATGATCCGGCGCGGCTTCAAGGCATTGCAGCCAAGGTTGGTCGTATTCAAATCATTTTTGCCGGCAAAGCCCATCCAAAGGACGATGCCGGTAAAGACCTCATTCGGTCCATATTTCAATCCTCCCGGGATTTCAACGAGCATGTAACGGTCCTTTACCTGCAGAACTACGACATGTACCGGGCCAAATTGTTAGTGGCCGGTGTAGACTTGTGGCTGAATACACCCCTTCGAACCATGGAGGCATCCGGCACTTCCGGCATGAAAGCCGCAGTTAACGGTGTGATAAACTTCTCGGTACTTGATGGGTGGTGGGTCGAAGGCCATATTGAAGATTTAACAGGATGGAGCATCGGTCCTAGACAACGTGTTCTGCAAGACGATCCCGAAACATCCCGGCAAATTGATGTTGAAGATCTTTACACCAAACTGGAAAACAGGATTCTGCCCCTCTTTTACAATGATCATGAGCGTTGGAAGGATATGATGGCCTACAACATCGCCCTGAATGGCTCTTTTTTCAACACGCACCGTATGGTGTCTCAGTATGTCTTGCAAGCCTATTTTCGCTAAAGTCTGATCGACACGGGGCTTCCAGATTTTCAGGCCATTCGATTTTTTTAATCTTTCATAAAGACACGCCATTAACCATGATATAACTCCACCTATCTGAAATGTGATTAAGTTTTTCAGCAGCCCGCTGATCAAAAATTCCAGATAGGGGACCCATTGCTTGATAGGCTTCATAGTCCTTATTTCCTGTTCGGATTATGTCTTGTCGGTTTTCCTTCCACTCTTTCAATTGGATCGTTTATATAGACTTTTCCCAGTCCAATCGCTGAAGTAATAATCCCACCTCTTTTATCTTCACGAATTCCATCGGTATAACCGAGATCTACCGGAACTTTACCCCTTCCGCCTTGTGCGTCTACTACATATGTCGGGCGAAGGAAACCTGTGGTGCCTCCGCAAAGGTCTCTGCAGATCGCTTTTCCTTTGTAAACCTCTGTCCTAAAATGACCTGTTCCCTCAACAAGATCAGCGTAATATAGATAATATGGTCTAACTCCCATTCTACCGAGGCCGTGTACCAGGTCTCTCATTACATCCGTGTCATCGTTAACTCCCTTTAGCAAAACACTCTGGTTTCCTAATGGAATGCCCAGATCCCTTAAAATTTTAACAGCACGATAACTTTGGTCAGTTATTTCATTGGGATGATTAAAGTGAGTGTTTATGTAAAACTGCGGATCTTTAAGTGACCGGGGCGTATGTTTTTTCAGCATCTCAATTAATTCTGTGTCTTCAATAATTTTTTGCGGCCAAACGCATGGGACTCTCGTACCGATTCTAATTAAATCAAGGTGTTCAATTTTTTTTAATTTTTCCAGGACTTCATCAAGTCTTTTTGTCGGAATCAGTAATGGATCCCCACCGGAGATTAATACGTCTCTAATATCTTCGTGAGATGCAATGTATTCAATTCCCTTATTTATATCCTCTATTGATGGATTTTTACGGTCATCACCCACTTTTCGTTTTCTGGTGCAGAATCTGCAATACATTGCGCACTCGTTTGATACAAACAATAAAACCCTGTCAGGATATCTATGGATTATTGTCCTTGGACCGCCAAGCGGAATATCTCCTTCTTCATCCAGTGGATCTTCTGACAGGTCCATATAATGCTCAAGTTCCTCGACATTAGGGATTGCCTGTTTCCAGATACCGTCATTTATCTTTTCAATGAGGCCAAGGTAATAACTATTTACTCTCATAGGATATTTGGCGATTACATCCTTGAGCCTGGGATCAACTCTTGCCTTCCGCCCGGTAAGCCATTTCTCCAAATCTTCGAATGTCTTTATTGCGTTTCTTAAGATATCCTTATATGCCATTCATAATGCTCCTTATGATTACTTGATAGAAAAAATTTCAATCGCTGTTTATTCATATCCAACATTTTTCTATTGTCAATGACAAAATCTCTTCTGACATTTCAGTTGGATTTTTTCCCAACCCCCGAAAGGAATTATAAAATAAAGAAGAGTCAAAGCATCGATAATATGATTTACAGATATCATATTTTTCTGATAGCAGGTTAAGTTGTCGTGTTTTGAAGGTTAACGATTTGTTGAATGCAAATTCTTTTCTTTCTTCGGTTTAAGCCTTCTGAGAAATTCCCAAACCGGTAAAGCTGCCAATCCGGCAACAACGCCGGCGATATAACTGGGTATTATCATGTTAAATGCCGACTTCCAAATGGCGCTTATTATAAAACTTGCCGCTAACATTACTAAAACTGTTATAAGAAGTCGCTTCCAAAAAACCATAGTTACCTCCAGATGCTTATCATTTCAAACACAATCAAGCATATAAAAATTTATAATCGACATTAATTCTGACATAATTTGCCATGCGGTGAAATCAGCTAATTGACACATATCAAAATAGACCTGTAAATATCAAGTCGAGATCATCTTTAAGTTATCCATTTGTCGCCTCAGTGCTGGCATCGGATGGGATATACGAAACGGTTCCAAGAAAAGGCGCCTTTTAAAGGCCTAATGAAAAGTTTAATTCTGAGGAAAAAAAGCGGACGGCCGTTTTTACGCCAGTCCGCTTTTTATCTATGGCTTACAATCCATTGACTATCCGTGGGGTGAGGGTGCCGGTGCTTCGGTCTTGGCCGGCGGTGCAGGTGTAGGTGCCGGTAATGTTGCCCCTTTCTGTCCGGCCTTCAGTGATTCAATCTTTTTGTCCACGGCATCCATTTTTTCATTAATCAAATCCAGCCTTGCATCATCGACGTCCAAGCGCGCGGCTTCGGAAAGAAATCCTTTTGCCTCTCTAAGATCGGCAAGGGTGGGTTTGCTGGCAGCCACATCCGCCTTGTACACAAGAATCATTAGATCGATGTTGTTTAATCGGCTGAAAACAGCTTCGGCAGAGTCAGGTGTTGTCTTATAGAGCATCGCTTTATTTAAATATTGTTTTATTCCTCCAAAATCCGGCAGACCCGGAACTTTCAGGAGCGTATCCGCTTTTTCCACATAATAATTGAAAATAATCGGGTATATATCGGTTTTAGAATAAATGTCTTTGGTTTTTTCGGGTTTTTGAACGCCGGGCAGAGAGATCAGGAGCTCTTCTCCCATGGGGGCAAACCTTCCCTGAAAGATTTCCAGTGCACCGTCCGTTGAACGGATATAATATTTCCCATTGTTTATCATACTGCTTCCAACAACAAGTGCGATGAGGAGGACGACAGCCGCAGCCAGATATTTCATGCCCTTTTCCATGGGGTCTGCGGGGAGGGTGTCTCCGCTATCGGGCGGCTCATATGATACCGAAACTTTAGGTTCCGCGGCTTTATCAGCAGCGGCTTTATCGGCAGCGGCTTTATCGGCAGCAGCTTTTTCGCCGGCAGCCTTAATCTCAGCCAAATCAAACTTTTTCAGCAGGAGATCCCTGATTCGCTTTTGTTCTTCTTCCGACCCGGAAACAAAGGGAGGTGCCGTGACATCCTTCACATCTGCAGTTACCGTATAAATTTTCTCGGGTTTCCAAACATCGAATTTTTTCTGAAGCAGTTCATTCACGGAAACCACTTTCTTTTTAGGCTCAGGGGCAGGTTTGGGTTCAGGTGCGGCTTTGGTCTTCGGAGCAGCTTTTGGCTTAGATGCTGCCTTTACTTTTGGAGCGGCTTTTGATTTTTTGGCAGCCTTTTTTTTCCCTTTGGTCGTCGACTTAACCAAACTGTTTTTTCCCATAAAAAACCTCTTAGAAATTGATTGTGGCGTTGTACATAAAACCAATCATATGTTATATTACCCTAAAGGAATTGGAAAAAATTATATATATGAATCAAAATGCTTTGTAAACATTTTTTTATTTGAACATGGATAAGAACCCCTTGGCAAAAAAAAAGGATCATCTTCTTTCGATCTTAAAAGGATATGGATCTCTCCTGGTAGCCTATTCCGGCGGTGTTGACAGCTTCTTTTTGCTGGCAGCGGCTCATGAAGCTCTGGGTCGCAATCTGCTTGCCGTTACCGCAGCGTCTCCGCTTCATCCGGAACGGGAAATTCGGGCGGCAACGGTGTTCGCCAAAGAACTTGGTGTCGAGCACATGATCATTCAGTCAAAGGAAATGAGCCGGCGCAATTTTACTGCCAACACCGAAGATCGGTGTTATGTGTGCAAAAAAAATCTTTTAGAGGATTTGTTGAAAATCGCAAAAGAAAGGAAAATTATACACGTGGCCCATGGGGCAAACGTCGATGATTTAAATGATTATCGTCCGGGATTTGCCGCTGCCGGCGAAATGGGAATCAAAGCGCCTTTAGTGGATGCGGGAATGACAAAAAACGATATCCGGATGATTTCAAAGCAGATGAACCTAAAAACATGGAACAAACCGCCAATGGCATGCCTTGCCACCAGAATTCCATATGGAACACCCATAACCTTTAAAGCCCTTAACATGGTGGCGCAGGCCGAACAGGTTTTATTTGACCTTGGTTTTACGGGATGCCGGGTTAGAGTGCATGGCGACGTTGCCAGAATTGAGGTCGATACCAAAGATATTGAAAAAATAATCGATCGAAAAATCAGACCCGTCATCATCGAAAAATTGAGAACAATCGGATTTTCTCATGTGGCCGTGGACTTGGAAGGGTATCGACCAGGGAGTATGAACAGGGCTTTAAGTCGATAAACCGCAACTTATTAATAAATGCCGGATTAAGTACGGCTCAGGATCGGGTTTTGGAATATGCCAGCGAAGCGCGAATGAACTCTCTGAACAGGGGATGGGGATCCATGGGGCGTGATTTGAATTCCGGATGAAATTGACAGCCCAGATACCAGGGATGATCTTTAACCTCGATTATTTCAACCAGCTCACCATCCGGAGAGGTTCCGCTGATGATCAGTCCCTTTTCTTCAAGCCTTTCAGTAAACGCGTTGTTGAATTCATACCTGTGTCGGTGACGTTCTGAAATGTCCGATATACCGTAAGCCTTATGGGCCAGCGTGCCCTCTTTGATCATGCAGGGGTAAGCACCAAGGCGCATGGTTCCTCCTTTATCCGAAGTGATGTCCCGCCGCTGAACGGTTCCGGTCTTATCGTCATACCATTCCTTCATCAGATAGATTACTGGATAGAGCGTATTTTTATCAAATTCCTGACTATGGGCGCCGGCCATGCCCGCTGAATTCCGCGCAAATTCTATGACGGCGATCTGCATGCCCAGACAGATACCGAAATACGGAATCCGTTCTTCTCTGGCATATTTTGCGGCGCAAAGCTTGCCGTCAATACCCCGAGATCCAAAGCCGCCAGGAACCAGGATGCCGTCGATATCGCCTAAAATTTCTGCGCAATTATTTTGCTCGATCTTTTCAGAATCCACAAATTTGAGATTGACCCGACAGTCATTGGGAATTCCGCCGTGACGGAGGGCTTCATTCAGACTTTTGTAGGATTCCGTTAAATCGACATATTTGCCGACAATTGCAATGGCAACCGACGATTTCGGCGATTCGAGCCGCTTGACAATTTCCTCCCAGATATCGAGGCGAGGGGCTCTTGTCCATATGTTTAGCTTTTCGACAATTTTCTGATCAAGTCCTTCTTTGTGGAACACCAGGGGGACTTCGTAAATGCACTCCACGTCTTTTGCCGTTATCACCTCGTCTACAGTGACATTGCAGAAAAGGGCTATTTTTGACTTGATTTCTCTGGGCAGATATTTGTTTGTACGACAGAGAAGGATGTCCGGTTGAATACCGATACTGCGGAGTTCCTTTACGCTGTGCTGGGTCGGTTTTGTCTTAACTTCTCCGGCTGTGCCGATATATGGGACCAGTGTAAGGTGAATATACAGGGCATTTTCCTTGCCCACATCCGCCCGAAATTGACGGATAGCCTCCAGAAAGGGGAGGCTTTCAATATCACCGACGGTTCCGCCGATTTCAACGATGACGACATCAACGGAACCCGCCACCAGTTTGATGCATCTTTTAATTTCATCGGTAATGTGGGGAATGACCTGAACTGTTCCGCCCAGATAATCTCCCCGGCGTTCCTTGGTGATGACCGAATGGTATATTTTTCCGGTAGTAAAGTTGTTGTCCCGGTTCAATCTGGCATTGGTAAACCGCTCATAATGTCCGAGGTCCAGATCCGTTTCAGCACCGTCATCCGTTACATAGACTTCCCCATGCTGGAAAGGGTTCATGGTTCCGGGGTCAACATTGATATAGGGATCCAATTTCTGTATGGTTACGGTAAGTCCACGGCTTTCAAGGAGTGCTCCGATAGCTGCAGAAGCCAGCCCTTTACCCAAGGATGAGAGCACGCCTCCGGTAACAAATATAAATTTCGTTTTATGATCCATATCGTGTGTTTTCTCAGTATGTTACGCCCAAAGACAATTTGGCGGTTTTGGAAATATATAGCGCTTTAAAATAACCATTTTTTATGGCAATTTTGGCAAAGCCTCTAAGTTCTTATTTATATATTTTTTTGAATTCCTCAATGGTTTTTTGAACTTCATCCAAATCCTCTTTAGCCTCGTTTTCGTGTTCATCAGAAGCACGCCGGGGATATTGCAACTTAAGTTTCCGGATGTCAAAAAAATCTGCCGGAAAAGAAGGATTCTCTTTGATGTCGTGTACATAAATTTCGCGAACCAGGGCATCGTTGGAAAAAATTTCGATACGCATCGGATACCAGCTGTGGCTCAATTTTTTCCAATCAAGATATACAATTTCCAGTCGCTGGGTTGTGCTGTCCGTCATTATCCAGCGCAAGGGAAGAAAGCCGTTTTTATCCAGCCAGATTTGGGAAGGATTTTCATCCGGATATCGGGCACCCAGAACATATGCCGGTTTACCTTGAAAACGTCCGAGGCTTGAAATGTTTGTATTTACACCCAAATGGGACAACCGTTTTTGAAGAATTTCTCTGGACCTGAAAAGGAGAAGATCCTTGTAAAGATCGTAGCGGCTTTCGGGTTCGTCTGAAATTTTTTTATCCATGACTGTCAAGGCTTCGTTTTTGGATAAGATATGAATTCTTTGAATGTTTTCTGATAAAATATCTGAACGGAAGAAATTCGGGAAGATGAACGTTAAGGTTTCACTGAGTTCAACCCCGCTTTTTTTCAATGTGTCATCATGCAGCACCAGTTTCTGAATCACCATGAGGCGCTTGGCATCGCCAAGATTTTGAGTCATTAATTTGAGAAGGTAGGGACCTGGCAGGACATAGGCACGAAGAGCGGCAGGAAGAAAACCCAATGTTAAAAAAAAGAAGAAAATAACCAGCGATTTTTTCAGATGGTATCGCATCCCGATTTATAGAACCATTGCCGTGCCTGATATTCTAAAGTCAATAGAAGAGCATCTATAATATTTCATCTTCAAACGTAGCGCTTTCTCCGAGTTCCTCTTCAATCCTCATGAGCTGGTTGTACTTTGAGATACGGTCGCTGCGGGACATGGAACCGGTTTTTATCTGACCGCCGCTGACTCCAACGACAAAATCTGAAATGAAGGTGTCTTCCGTTTCGCCGGATCTGTGAGAAATTACCGTCGTGTATCCGGACTGCCTTGCCATCTCAATGGTATCTAAAGTTTCGGTGACCGTACCGATTTGATTCAATTTTATCAAAATGGAATTGGCAATGCCTTCTGCAATCCCTTTCTGGAATATTTTGGGGTTGGTAACAAAGATATCATCGCCGACAATCTGTATGGATCCTTCCAGCTGATCTGTCATCAACACCCATCCTTTCCAATCCTGCTCAGCGAGACCGTCTTCAATAGAAAGAATGGGATATTTATCAATTAGCTTCTGATAATAATCTATCAGCGCTTCGACATCTAGTTTTTTGTTTTCTGAATTGAGGATGTATTTTCCATTTTTGTAAAACTCACTGGCGGCACAATCCAAAGCCAGTCCAATATCGTTTCCGGGCTTGTATCCGGCAGATTCAATGGCGCTGATAATAAACTGAATTGCTTCTTCATGAGACGCAAAATCCGGTGCAAAACCGCCTTCATCCCCCACAGCGGTGTTGAGCCCCTTGTCTTTGAGTATTTTTTTCAGGCTGTGAAAGGTTTCCGCCGCCATCTGGACTGCCTGGGTGATGGATTTGGCACCCACAGGGACGATCATAAATTCCTGAATGTCCAAATTGTTGGCGGCATGGGCGCCGCCGTTTATGACGTTCATCATGGGAAGGGGGAGACGCCGGGCGTTTATTCCCCCCAGATATCTGTAAAGCGGCAACCCAAAAGCCTGTGCAGCGGCTCGAGCAGCCGCCATTGATACGGAAAGAATGGCGTTGGCTCCGAGTTTCGACTTGTTGGAGGTTCCGTCCAGTTTAATCATGACGTTGTCCAAAGCGATCTGATCCGCTGCATCCATTCCGCGAACAGCAGGAGCAATTTTATCAATCACGTTTTTAACGGCCGTGGCAACGCCTTTGCCGCCGTATCTCTTTGATTTCTTGTCGCGAAGCTCCAAAGCTTCACGTTTTCCGGTAGAAGCGCCGGATGGGACTGCAGCACGGCCGACGGCACCGCAGGAAACATAGACGTCGGATTCAATGGTAGGATTGCCTCTGGAGTCGAGAATTTCCCTTGCTTTGATATCAATGATGTCGGTCATGGTTCCCTCCTGTGTAAGTTTTTAGGTTGGTAGGGCGATGTGTTCGAAATCACACATAAGATCCCACCCTGCATTTGCATTTTTGCACCTTGACAATTTTCGCATAAATGTTACTCTCCTAATAATTTATTGTCAAGAAGCCAGAAAGCGTTATCTTGGAATGTTTGATTTCAAAACATAATATCCTGTTTGATCGAGAGCCTTGGTTATGATGCAAGAGCATAATTTATATTCCAATGCACATCTTGTGGTCGCAGCCATAAGGATTTTCACCCACAAGAATTCAAGACATCCTTCTATGGATGAAATTTGCCGTACCCTATCTTTTTCTTTGGAACAAGGGAACCTTATATGCAACAAGCTGAGGGGCATAGGGATTATTGATATGGTGGAAGGTGCTTTCGGAAACCAGCTTTTTATCAAGGATCATTTGAAAATAGAAGAAATCTCAAGGGATAAAAAAGAAGACAAATTCGAGGAGGCACTTAAAAAATTTCAGGATTCAAAAAAAGATTTTTCCAAACAAATTGAATCGTTTCAGGATAAACAGGCCCAGAAGCAAAAAGCTCTTTTTGCGGAACTGGAAGAAAAACTGAAAAAAGGTTCGGATAAAACCAAACCCTAACCCGAATATACGTGAAAAGTGTATTCGGCTATAATCCCCATCCCCAGAACTTGAGAAATGCCTCAAAATCCCACATGGCCGAGGCGTTACGATTCCAGGGCTTAAGGCCGGTATAAAAAGGATTGCCGTTTTAACGCTGCAGGTATGATGGTAAAAAATCGAGAAGTTTTTTTGTTTTTTTCGTCCACAACCTCCAGATCCATAACCCGGTGAACACCGGGTCTTATGTGAATCAGCAATTTGGAAGTGTTCCGGTTTGCATAGCTCAGGCGTGCAGGCAATATTTCCCCGTAGATATTAAGCGGTTTATCCCGCCATTTATCCGGCAATGCATCACCGGGTAAAAAGGAGGTCGGGACGATGGCGAGATAACAGCCACAAGTTCCCACTGTTGTTACCAAAACCGGTCTTTTAGCGGAATCGAGGGTAATTATCACCATGAGTCCGACGTTGTTCCCCGCAGTCAGATAAAAGGGGATCAGACTGAAGGGTACCTTCGGGAAATGAACCCGATAAATCAGGTTGGTGTATCGCTCTTTAGGGGTGGCAAATTGACGTTTTAGATAATAGATGGTAGGATGGTGCGTATCCACATAGATTTCCTCCTCGTCCGTGTCAGATTTTCAAAAAAAACTCTAAATCCGTCAAAATATGTATTATATGTCTCGACCCAATATAATCACAGCACATCCATTGTAAAAATAAACTCAAAAAGATAACCTTTTCGCTCTTTTTTGGAATTCTAAAGGATTTCGATCATTTTTTGATAGACTCTATTCAGATCTCTTGGTATCAATATGGACTGCTGAATGATTTATACCCTAAATGAGCGTAAACAAAATCGATAGGGATTATAATGTACCAATTTCAATGAGTAATCCGTTGATATTAACAATTTTTTATATCTCTACCAACAGTAAGATATGAATTCTGCAATTTTATATCGATTTTGTTTACCCCTCGGGAAAGCCGATGATACCCCATCTCCTTCGTTGCCGAGGGTTCG
>Ga0075350_1000012_pt1 | contig 19007 bp, 15 predicted proteins | sample RushSE_TuleC_D1_FD_120070 | JGI IMG/M metagenome (GOLD analysis project Ga0075350, IMG submission 120070) | Natural and restored wetland microbial communities from the San Francisco Bay, California, USA, that impact long-term carbon... | ecosystem: Environmental > Terrestrial > Soil > Wetlands ... | reverse complement strand
GTTAAGGGTCTGAAAACGCACTTCTTCTCCGACGATGGCGTGTCGCCGGCCGTCGACGCGGTCGATTTCCAGGTGCGGCGGGGCGAGACCCTCGGCGTGGTGGGCGAGTCCGGCTGCGGCAAGAGCGTCACGGCGCTCTCCATCATGCGGCTGATCCCGGTCCCGCCCGGGAGGATCGTTGCAGGCCGGATCCTCTTCGAAGGCCGGGACCTGTTGGAGCTCCCCGCCGATCAGATGCGCACGATCCGGGGCAACCGGATCTCCATGATTTTCCAGGAGCCGATGACCTCCCTCAACCCGGTCTACACCATCGGCAACCAGATTGCGGAGGCGGTCCGGCTCCACCAGAAGCTTTCCCCCCAGGACGCCCTGGACCGATCCCTGGAGATGCTCAAGCGGGTGGGCATTCCCGCTCCGGAGCGCCGGGTGCACGAATACCCCCACCAACTGAGCGGCGGGATGCGCCAGCGGGCCATGATCGCCATGGCATTGGCCTGCAACCCGGCGCTGCTCATTGCCGACGAGCCCACGACCGCGCTCGATGTTACCATTCAAGCTCAGATCCTGGATTTGATGGGCGATCTCAAGACGGAGCTGTCTACCGCCATCATTTTGATCACCCATGACCTGGGGGTCATTGCGGAAAGTGCGGCCCGAGTGGTGGTGATGTACGCCGGGAAAGTGGTGGAGGAGGCGGAGGTGATCCGCATCTTTGAGGAGCCGCTGCACCCTTACACCGCCGGGTTGCTGCAGTCGATCCCGCGGATCGATCAGCGCAAAACACAGAAAGAGCGGCTGAGGGAAATCAAGGGCGTGGTTCCCATCCCGTCGCGGCTGCCGCCCGGTTGCGCCTTCCACCCGCGCTGCCCTAAGGTCATGGAAATCTGCTCGGCCGATGCCCCCCGGCTGAAAGCGGCCGGAGACGGCCACCAGGTCCGGTGCTGGCTGCATGCATAACAGGGCGTTGAAAAACAGCGCCTCACGCCGTGATCCGGCGTTGTGCGGCTCTTGTAAATGCTCACATTTAAATGAATATGCTGCGCTTTCCAAAACGCCGCACGCCTTGTCTAACGGCATGATGCTTGTTTCTAAACACCCTGTTGAACAGGATTGCTTATGGGTCAACCGCTGCTCGAAGTCAACCGCCTGAAAAAGCATTTCCCCATCAAGGGCGGATTTTTTCAGAGAACGGTGGGGAGCGTTCACGCCGTGGACGGAGTGAGCTTTCGTCTGGAAACGGGTGAAACCATCGGGCTGGTGGGAGAAAGCGGGTGCGGCAAATCCACCACGGGGCGGCTGATCCTGCGCCTCATCAAACCCACCAGCGGCGAGATCCGCTTCAACGGCCAGGATCTCGGTCGGCTCGACCGCCGCCGGATGAAGGCCGTTCGCCGGGACATGCAGCTGATTTTCCAGGATCCTTTCGCCTCGTTGAACCCTCGTCTGACCGTCGGCGGCATCGTGGGCGAAGCATTCAAAATCCACGGGGTGGCCTCCGGCATGGAGCTTGAAGACCGCACGACCGCCCTGCTGAAACGGGTCGGCCTCCACGCCGATCATCTGCGGCGGTACCCCCATGAGTTCAGCGGCGGCCAGCGCCAGCGGATCGGCATCGCGCGCGCCCTGGCCCTCAACCCCAAGCTGGTCATCGCCGACGAGCCGGTTTCGGCCCTGGACGTCTCCATCCAGGCCCAGGTCATCAACCTGCTCCAGGACCTCAAAAGCGAATTTCAGCTGTCCTACATCATCATCGCCCACGACCTGAGTGTCGTCGAATACATGAGCGACCGGGTGGCGGTCATGTACCTGGGTAAGATTGTGGAGATGGCCCCAGGGGCCGAGCTTTACCGCCAGCCCAAGCACCCGTACACCGAGGCCCTGCTATCGGCGATTCCTATCCCGAACCCGCGCTCGGAAAAGAAGCGTCGCATCCTGCAGGGCGATGTCCCCAGCCCCATCAACCCGCCCACCGGCTGCCGCTTCCATACCCGGTGTATTTACCGAAAGCCGGAGTGTCAGCGCTTCGAGCCGGAGTTTGTCGACATCGGCGGGGGGCATTATGCCGCCTGCCCGGTGCGGGCAGGCGGGGGATTCATGGAAACTCCGGATGTTGGTTCAGCCTGAGAATCGAGTTTCAGGAGCGATTTCCGTGTCGAGCGCTTGGAGCAGTCGATAGAAAGCCTGTGACGCCAGGTGCCCGGCATGGGGTAGTTGCTCGAAGAAAAAGGCATTTCAACCGAGATGAAGGAATTCAGACCATGCACGCATACATCACATCGCGCTACAACCAGTTTCTACAGGACCTCGAGATCCTCGTCAATGTGGACAGCGGCAGCGGGCACGCACCGGGGATTGCGACGGTCGCCCGGTTTTTCCAGGAGCGTTTTGACCAACTTGGGTGGCACACCCGGACGCTGGAATTCGACGGCGGGTCGGCGCCCTGCCTGGAGGTCGTCAACCGCAAGGACCTGCAGACGGATGATCGCTTCGATTTCCTGTTTTTAGGGCACATGGACACCGTCTTTCCGCAGGGAACGGCGTTGCACCGTCCTTTCAGTATCCGCGACGGCCGGGCGTGGGGCCCCGGCGTGTGTGACATGAAGGGGGGACTCGTGACCATGCTGCATGCAGCGGAAACGATAGAGCAGGCCGGCATAGCCGGCGATCTTTCCATTTGCATGGCATTCAACAGCGACGAGGAGATCGGCTCGCGCGCATCGCGTCCGTGGTTCGAGGGTCTCGCCGCCAAAAGCCGCCGGGTGCTGGTGTTCGAGCCCTGCCGTTCCACCGGCCAGCGGGTATTGCAGCGCAAGGGGGTGGCCGACTTCGACATTCTCTGCCACGGCCGGGCGGCCCATGCCGGGGTGGAGCCCGAGAAGGGCGCCAACGCCGTGCTGGAACTCGCCCACCAGGTGCTGGCGGTGACCGGTTTTGCCCGGCCGGAAGCGGGCACCACGGTCAGCGTGACCACCATCGCGGGCGGCACGGCGGGCAATGTGATCCCTGACTTCGCGCAGGCGGGGTTCGATGTCCGGATTGCGAGCCTTGAAGAGGCCCGGCGCATCGAGGCCTGTTTTCAGAACATCTCCGCCAGCGGCCGGGCCGACGGCGTGCGGGTGGAGGTGCGCGGTGAGATCAACCGCATGCCCATGGTGCCCTCGGAGGCGACCTGGCGGCTGTGGGAGCAGATTGCCCGCATCGGAGAGGGCCTGGGCCTTGAAATGAAGCTGATCAGCACCGGCGGCGGGTCGGACGGCAATTTCACGGCCGCCATGGGGATCCCCACCGTTGACGCCATGGGGCCCCGCGGCGGCCGCGCGCACAGCGCGGATGAATACCTGGAACTTGAAAGCGTGGTCCCCAACATCCACATGATCTGCGAGATCCTCAAAGCGGCGGCTGAAAAACGCCTGCCGGGAGGGTGACGGGGGTGCCTTCCGATCGGCGAGCAGCCCCCTGCTTTCCGAAACACCGTGGGCAGGTGTGGCCGGCTCGATGCGTGTCTTTTAGGATCAGTCAAACGCCGCCCAGCTCACGCCTGACCATTGCCGCACCCGCCCACAGGGCGTATAGTTTGCGCAGCGCAACGTGACGTGTTAGAGGCACCATCCCGCAATTTGTGCAGGGGTAGAGGTGTTCGGGAGACACATGGCGGAGCGCCTTGCGGATGGTGCCTGCAACTTCCTCCGGTGTTTCGATGCGGTCTGTGGCGACGTCTATGGACCCGACCAGGACGTCCTTGCCTTTGAGCAATCCGATCAGTTCGATCGGCACTTTTGAGTTGTGGCACTCGAGGGACACCTGGTTGATCGCCGACGACTGAAGCAGCGGGAATGTCCGCTCGTACTGGCGCCATTCGAGCCCCAGGGTCATTTTCCAATCCGTATTCGCCTTAATGCCATAGCCGTAGCAGATGTGCACCGCGGTTTTGCATGTGAGCCCCTCGGTAGCGCGTTCCAGCGATTTTATGCCCCAGTCCCGTACTTCTTCGAAGAACACGTTGAATGCCGGCTCGTCAAACTGGATGACGTCTACACCCGCGGCGGCGATTTCACGCGCTTCCTGGTTGAGGATTTCGGCAAACTCCCAGGCCAGCTTTTCGCGGCTGCGGTAGTGCCCGTCATAGAGCGTGTCGACCATGGTCATCGGTCCCGGGAGAGTGAATTTCACCGGCCGTGCTGTTTCGGAGCGAAGGAATCGTGCGTCAGCAAGGTAAACCGGGCGTTTGCGCGCCACGGGCCCGGCCACGACCGGCACGCTGGCGTCATAGCGGTCGCGGATGCGGACGGTCTTCGTTCGCCTGAAATCGATGCCGTCGAGGTGCTCGATGAAAGTGGTCACGAAATGCCGGCGGGTCTGTTCGCCGTCGCTGACGATGTCGATGCCGGCGTTCTCCTGGTCGCGCAGCACCAATCGGACCGCATCGCGCTTGCCCTCGGCGAGAGCCTCGCCCTCCAGCTTCCAGGGGGCCCATAGCTTGGCCGGCTCGGCGAGCCAGGCCGGTTTGGGCAGGCTGCCGACGATAGTTGTCTGCAAAATAGGAAGTTTCAAGGCTTCTCCCCCGATGTCGCGGTACGGTGTTGGCGTCCGGGCCGGCAATCAGATTTTTTGACGGAACGCTTCCGATAGCCGAAGGCGCTGGCGACCTTGGGAATCAAAGTTGCTTGGCTCAAGCCAGCGTTCAAGTGCCTTTTTCAACGCGGGCCACTGCGTGTCGATGATTGAGTACCAAGCCGTATCGCGGTTGCGTCCTTTGCATATCGTCGCCTGGCGAAAAACGCCCTCAAACCCAAATCCCAGACGCTCGGCCGCTCTGCGTGAAGCTGCATTCAAGGCATCGCACTTCCACTCGTAGCGCCGATATCCCAATTCGTCGAAAGCCCGGCGCATCATTAGAAACATCGCTTCGGTCGCCGCGGGAGTTCTCTGCAGCCGGGGCGAGTAGTTGATGTGGCCGACTTCAACGACACCCACATCCGGCTTCATGTTGAGATAGCTGGCGACACCCGCTGCGCGCGATGTTTTCAGATCAATGATAGCGTGAAACAAGGGGTCGTCGCCTATGCAGTATGATTCCAGCCATCCCCGGTAGGCCTCAAAAGTGTGGAATGGCCCATAGGGCATGTAGGTCCAGCCCCGGTGCTCCGTATCCTCCATGTAAGCCTGATAAAGGTCGGCGGCGTGAATGCCGGGCTGAAGCGGCTCGACGACACAGTGCCGCCCAGTCATCGCAGTCCGCGGCGGGTGCGGCCGTTCGCGCCACTCCGCAACCGGAAACCCAATGGACTGTCCGAGCTCGTTGCTGTAGTTCGTCATGAGATCAGTCCCCCGGAGTCATTCGAATGACTTCAGAATCGCCTTGGATGGTATGGGGACCCCGAAAATCCTAAACTTAAGGGCATTCCTCAATTGATAATTGATAGCTGAAAAGGGCTAAAAACAAAAGGCGCTTTTTGAGATCACCCGAATGCGCGGTTGACTTGGTTTGGAAGGGGGTGATATGAGTGCTCGCTGAATTGCGGCCGAAAAACCGCTCCCGCGCACCAAGGACACAGCCAAACACCAAACATCCAAATACCTACCCCCCAACAACAGGACACCTCATGGCCATCAAGACCATCATCGAGCCCTTTCGGATCAAGACGGTTGAACCCCTGCGCGTCACGACACGCCAGGAACGCGAGGCCGTTCTCAAGAAGGCGGGCTACAACCTTTTCAGCGTGCGCGCGGAGGAGGTGCTGATCGACCTTCTGACAGACAGCGGCACCTCGGCCATGAGCGCCCGGCAGTGGGCCGGGCTGATCGACGGGGACGAATCCTACGCCGGCGCCCGCAGCTTTTACCGTTTCGAGCAAGTGGTCAAGGAGCTGACCGGCTTCAAGCATATCATCCCCACTCACCAGGGTCGGGCGGCCGAGAAAATCCTATTTGAGATCATGGGGGGCAAGGGGAAGGTCATCCCGAACAACACCCATTTCGACACCACGCGGGCCAACATCGAAGTGAGCGGAGCGGAGGCCGCGGACTTGCCGGTGAAAGAGGCCCTGATCCCTTCGCTGGTGAAGGACTTCAAGGGCAACATGGACATCACCGCCCTGGAGCGCCTGCTCAGGGAAAAAGGACCCGAGCACATCCCGCTCGTGATGATGACGGTGACCAACAACTCCTGCGCCGGGCAACCGGTGTCCATGGGCTGCATCCGGCGGGTGTCGGACCTATGCCGCTCCTACAAGATCCCCTTCTTCATCGACGCCTGCCGGTTCGCGGAGAACGCCTGGTTCATCAAGACGCGCGAGCCGGGTTGCAAGGGCCGGTCGGTCAAGCAGCTCGCGCAGGAGATGTTCTCCTATGCCGACGGCTGCACCATGAGCGGCAAGAAGGACGGGCTGGTCAACATCGGCGGGTTCCTGGCCATGAACGACGACGAGCTTGCCCAGAAGGCGCGCAACATTCTCATCGTCACCGAGGGGTTCCCGACCTACGGGGGGCTTGCCGGCCGCGACCTCGAAGCCTTTGCCCAGGGTCTCGAGGAAGTGGTGGATGAAGACTACCTTAAGTACCGCATCCGCTCGACGGCCTATGTCGTGGAGAAGCTTGACGCCCTCGGGGTGCCCGTTTTCAAGCCGGCCGGCGGGCATGCCGTCTACCTGGACGCGAAGGCCTTCCTGCCCCATGTCCCGCCGCAGCAGTACCCCGGCCATGCGCTCGCCTGCGCGCTCTACCTGGAGGGCGGCATCCGCGCCTGTGAGATCGGCAGCGTCATGTTCGGCAAGACCGACCCCGCGACCGGGGAGTTCCAGCCGGCCATGCTGGAGATGGTGCGCCTGGCCATCCCCCGGCGGGTCTACACTCAGAGCCATATGGACTACGTGGTGGAGTGCGTCGGGGAGGTGTTCGCGCAGCGGGACAAAATCCCTGGAATGCGCATCGCCTGGGAGCCGCCGATTCTGCGGCACTTCACCGCCCGGTTCGAGCCGCTAGGATGAATGCTTATCCATCCAGAAGGGCCTGGCCATTTTCGCGGTTTCTTCGGGTGCGGTGAAAGTGGCCATATCGCCGAGCATCACTTCAAAGCCGGTGTGGTCGCTGCGCACCCAGGCGGCGTAGTTGGACCTCACCATCATCACCACCCGCAACTCCAACACGTCCAAACCGTCCTCGACCAACAGCAGCCCAAGGTTGTACCCGTTGCGCTTCAGGCTGCGATAGAATTTCTGGGCCTGAATAACACCGCGGGCCAGTGCACGCCAATCCTCCGCTTCCGCCTGCCGGATGGAGGTGACTCCCGGAAGGATGCCCCAGATCTCGAAAAACCCCTCCGGTGCGAAAGCGGCCAGCCATTCCCACGAGCCGGTTCGCCCGATGTAGCGGCTGGCGTCCTTTCGTTCGTGCTCAAAATAGTCGGAAAAAATCCGGGCGCCGGCCGCCCGGAGGTACGTGGACGCCCGACTTTCGAGAAAACGGTGGTGGTTGGAAGCCACCGGATCGGCCTGCAGCTGCAGGTGGGGATGCAGCAATGAACCGCCGGCAGAGGGTAGATGATTTTGCGTGATAGCCATGTAAACCGCGGCCGGGTCGTGTTGGAGGATGCGCAGCAGGTAGTCGCGGCAATTCAAAAAGCATTGTGCGTATGAATCCGGAGGTGCCGTGCCGATTTCGACGAAATGACGATCATCAAAGAGGCTGACGGCCGAATAACTGCCGTAGGGGAAAAGATTAGGAAACAGGATAGACTGGCCCCTTTGCAGTCTCCCACCCCGGTAAAATTCGGGCACCAGCTGGGGGGTATGAGCGGTGAGCCTTTCCGGGCAAAAGGGGCAACCGGAGCGGTCTGCGGCAAAGGGAGGCGGATCCGGCAACGCTGCGGCGCCGGGTTCGCGTTCCTCGGCCCGACTGATGGTGATCCGGCAGGTGCGGCCGGTGATCGGGTTTCGCCGGACCTCGATCGGTCTTGTCACCGCCTGCCCGTCCGGCAGCACCATGCGTGCCTGAATGGTTTTCTTTTCGAACGACAGCACGGAAGGCACCCCCTCGAGATCCTCAGTGGGTTTTCACCAGCAGCCGATGAACGAATGGAACCCTTCTGAAGTGCAGAAAAAACCCGAGCTTCCAGAAGCCTATTTTGACACGCCTAATTTCGGGCTTCAAAGCCTCGTCGCCGCCGCAAAACGAAGTGATGCACACCTCCGGTCGGACATCGGGCGGAAAGAGGCACGGGCCGACGCCGCGCTCCAGGAAAAGGCAGTTCGAAGTAAAAAAAGAGTCTCCTTGATGGAGGCACGCCTCTATCGTTGCACCCAGTGCGGGCGCCAGGGTCAGGATATACACGAAATCCGGAATTCCGAAAACGGCATCCAGCTGAAGGTTGCGGCAACAGAGGCCCTGGCAATCCTTCAGGCAGCCGTTCAAGCGCAGGGCCGCTGCGGCGTTTAACTTCCGTTCCGCGTCTTGTATTTGCCGGCAGAGGCGGGCCAGCAACGGCCGGCTTTCGGAAGGCCAGTATCGGACTATTTTAGAGGCCTGGTGGAGGGAATGCCTCAGACTCATCTTGAACCCCTAATGAGGTTGGCTGAGGCCTGATCTTACTCCGGCAGGCCCCCGCGTGCAAGCCGGCTGTTGCCGAAAAAACGCAGCCTACAACGCCAGTATGTGAGCACGTTGAGGAGGCTGCCAGGGCTGCCGTTGGGCGGCAGAGACATTTTTGAGGTGGGCGCTAAACTCGCCACCGGTTCAGAAAACGGTTTACCCGCATTGCACCGTAAGCGGCGGTGTTCGGGATCAGCAGGCGGGGGTCGAACAGAGGGTTGCCCGTTTTTCCGAGGGAGGCGAAGTAAAACACATGCTCGGCCACGGACACCGGGCAGCCTTTGACGTGCAGGTACCGCGATCTCCGATTCAGCGCCGTGCGCAGCAGGGCCTCCCCGACCTTGAGCAGCATATCGTTGGATGCGGTGCGGCCCTCGTCCACCTCGCCGGCCGTGCGGTAGCTGCCCTCGATGGCCACTCGGCGGCCGTCGATCCTTCCCTCCCAGCGGGTGCAGTTGCCGGCGAAAATCACCCGCTCGCCGGGCTCGAGATTCAGGTCCCCCTCCACTTCGCCCACCACGTAGCGGATTTTGCGCATACTGCGGTCGACTCCGGGGTAGAACCCGCGCAGGATGTGCATGGCTTCCTGCACCGCCCCCGGGCAGCCGCCCCAGCAGTAGTCGGCCGAGTGGCACTCGGGGAACCGGCCGACGGTGCAGGTCAGGTGGCTGTCCCGGCCGAAGTAGCGGTCGATGCGTTCGAGGCAGAACTCGAATCCCCTGGTGCGGGCGCGCACGTCATCGAGGGGGAAATCCCCCCCCACCTCGATCCGGTCCAGGTCCATGGGACCGAAGCCCCGCTCGGCGGAAAGTTTCAGGTGGATCAGGTCCGATGGCTTTACATGGACCATGTGGCAGCCGACGGTGTCCACCGCGCACGAGTTCGTTCCCATGACGATCGCCCCCAGGGGGAAGGGGGTGGGGGTCAGCATCATGCGCTGGCCGGCTGTGATCCCGTCGATGGCGATGAAATGCGGCTGGATGACGGACTGCAGGTCGGCTATCTTGTGCTCAAGAAACTGGTTGTGGTCCACCAGCCGGTGGCGGTCGTCCTGGAGGCCGATGAAGTTCTTGAGGCTGAGCGTCAGCCGGCACCAGGGATGGGCCTTGAACTTGGGCAGGTTGATGAGAAAGTCGCAGTCGGCAATCGGCCGCGGCAGGAACAGCCGGTTCCGCAGGGTGGAGCGCCCTTTGATGGGAACGGCTACATGCGGCGTTTCGTCGAAAAAATACGTCTTGATGCCGTGCTTTCGGACGACTTCGGGATAGCCGGCGTTCTTGAAGCTGTAGCGAGTGGCAATGGTGATGCCGGAGCGTTCGCCGACAGCCATCTCTTCCACTTGCTCCGCCATGGCCTTGGCGGCCGCGATGGCTCCGTCCAGAAACTCCTTGCGCGTGAAGGCGTAGGGGAAGATCTGCGGGTGAGCCATGACCAGGTTGGGTTTGAGCAGAACACGGCCGCGCGGCCGCACGCCGAGCTCTTCCATGCCTTCCCGGATAATGCCGGCAATGCGGCCGGCATCGTACTCATCGCAGCGCCGGATCAGCACCTTGTGCCGTTTTTTCATGAAACAGCCCCGATTCCGATTACGATACCGGATAGAAAATCTTCAAGTACGATCCTTCAAGGAAACACCGCCGATGAGAAATAGTCAAGTCGTTGATATCTTAGTCGGCTCCGGCGAAACAATCATGTAACTCGGTCAGGCACAGAATAAAGGCCCCTTCACCGCCAGGATGAAGGGGCCTTTTCCTGTTTTAGACCGGCTTGGCAGCGATGCAGGCGTGCTTCAGGCCGCAACGGCGACGCGTGCGCCGACCCGGCGCTTCTGGATGTAGTAGATAAGGGCAAAACCGATTAGGCCGATGAAGTCGGTGTACAGGCCGGGCTTCACCAGGCAGAAGGCGACGGCGAGCAGAAAAATTCGCTCGTACCACCTGTCGTCGTCGATCAGGAAACCCTGCATGCCTGCCGCGAGTGCATACATGCCGAAAGAGGCTGTGGTGAAGATCCAGCACGCCTCGAGCACCCCCATGATCCCGGGGTCCAGGCCGACCAGCAGCATCTGCGGCGCGGTGATGAACATGTAGGGCAGCAGGAAGGTGCGCATGTCGAGCTTGAAAGCTTCGACCCCTGTTTTGAAGGGGTCGGCGTCCGCGATGCCCGCCGCCGCATAGGCCGCCAGGCAAACCGGCGGGGTGCCGTCAGCAAGGATGCCGAAATAGAAGACGAACAGGTGCGCGGCGATCAGCGGGGTGTCGGGCTTCATGGCAATCAGGGCCGGTGCCATGATGGTCGCCATGATGACGTAGTTCGGGGTTGTGGGGACGCCCATGCCCAGGATCAGGCAGGCCACCATGGTGAGCAGCATGGCGAGATACACGTTGCCGAAAGAGAGATCCACAAGGATGTTGGTCATGTTCAGCCCGGCGCCCGTCAAGCTCACCATCCCGACGACCATGCCGGCGCAGGCGCAGGTGACGCCGATGCCCGCCATAGACCTGCCCGCGTTGAACATGGCGTCAATCATTTTGCGCACGCTGTCCTGCATGGGCTCCCAGGACTTTGCCGCGGCAGGGACCCCAGCAGCCGTTTTCACCTGGATTATTCCCGCGCTGATCAGCAGCCCACGCATCAGCAAAATGGTGGCGGCCATGGCGATGGCCATTGCCGCGGACGTGAGCGGGGTCAGACGCTGGATGACCAGCGCGTAGAGCAAAACAAAAATCGGCACGAGAAAGTGCAGTCCGGTCGCCAGGGTGGGTAAAAATTTGGGAAGCTGCGCCCGCGGCACGCCCTTGAAGCCGTACTTGGTGGACAGCAGGTGCACCGCTCCCAGAAGCGCCAGTTGGTCGATCACCGCCGGCAGGGCCGCGGCAATGCACACATCCAGGTAAGGGATTCCTAAAAATTCGGCCATGACGAAGGCGGCCGCACCCATGACGGGCGGCATGATCTGTCCGTTGCCGCCCGCGGCCGTGTCGATTCCGCCCGCGAGCTCTGCCTTGAAGCCCACCTTCTTCATCAGGGGGATGGTGAGGGTGCCGATGGTGGCGGTGTTGGCGATACCGCTGCCGGAGAAGGTGCCCATGAAGGCGCTCGCCACGACCGAGACCTTGGCCGGTCCGCCGCGGGTGTGGCCCACCAGCGACATGGCAAGCTTCATGAGGAATTCGCCGGCGCCGGTCCTTTCAAATATCGCACCGAACAGCACGAAGGCGTAAACGAAAGTGGAGGAAACCCACAGCGGGATCCCGAAAATCCCCTCGCTGGTCAGGTAGAGATGGTCGACGATGCGGCGGAACGAGTATCCTCGATGGGCGAGAATCCCCGGAAAGTAGGGGCCGAGCAGACCGTAGATCAGGAAAAGGCCGGTGATGATCACCAGCGGCCAGCCCACGGCCCGCCGGGAGGCCTCCAAAACGAGCACGATGGCCCCAACCCCCATGGCGAGATCCAGGCTGGTCGGGTCGCCGATCCGCGTGACCAGGTCCTCATAGAACACGGTTACATAGATGACGGCCGTTGCCCCCATCACCGCCAGGATGGCATCCAGAAAATGGATGGTCTTGCGCTTCGACTTCTTCGAAAAGGGATAAAAGAGAAAGCACAGGGTGATTGCGAATGTCAAGTGAATGGAGCGTTGCAGGGTGGAGGTCAGGACTCCGAAAAAGGCGGTGTACAATTGGAAGCAGGAGAAGGCGATGGCGATCAGGAAAGTAATTTTATAAGGGATTCCCGAAAGCCGACGCTCCCCGAATTCCTGCTTTTCTATCATCTCTTCGGCTTTTTTTACCAGGGCTTCGTCACGAACGATTCTCTCTTCCATGCTCCATCCTACTTTTCATGACCCAAGCGCACCAGCAGATAAGGATACCTGCGCACGGCCACGGTAACGATGTCACCTGATTCGATCAGGCGGTTCAGATCCAGCGTTTTATCCCCAATGCGCAACGATGACCGGTTGATCGGTGAAATGTAAAAACTGAATTCAGACAGCCTTTGCCCTCCCGGCGCCACCATCCATTTCCCTTCCTTGCTTTTGCCGGTCGTCTGGGACGGCAGCCCGGCTCCGTAGGACGGGAACCGGGTTTCAACCAGACGGAGCATGCCGTCGTCCTCCACGGCAAAAACCCCCTCGACGGGGATGTTCTCGATGGAGTGGATGTAGGCAAAGGTGAACATGTCGCCGGGATCGGATATTTCTCGGAAAATGACTCTGTCCGCCTGACGGCTGCGCACCTCCAGCGTCTGCACGGGGAAGAACAGCAGGCCGATCAGGACCGCCCCTGCCAAAGACCAACCGATTATGACTTTGCGTATCGGCATGACACAACTGCCCCGCCGACTGCTTGCCGGCGGGGCAGCATCGTCTCCTTGGTGGGAGAGCAATGACTATTTCTTAATGCCCTTTTCCTTAAAAAACTTTTCGGCGCCAGGGTGCAGCGGGACCGACATGCCGGTCAGCGCGCTTTCCAGCGTCAATTCCTTGCCCTTGGCATGCGCCCGCTCGATGTCCTTCAGGTTGTCGAAGATGGCCTTGGTGATCTGGTAGGCCATGGCCTCTTCCATTTCGGCCCGGGCCACCAGGATCGCCATCACCGCCACGGTGGGCACATCCTGCTCGATGCCCTTGTAGGCCCCCTTGGGCACCACGGCTTTGGTGAAGAAGGGGTACTTCTTCATCAACGCGTCGCGCTGGCTGCCGTCGACGGGCACGATGACGCAGTCGACGGTCGTGGCCGTGTCAAGCAGGCCGGCCGCACCTACGCCGACGGAGTAGAACGCCGCATCGATGCGACCGTCTTTAAGGTAGTCCGAGGACTCGGTCGCCGTAAGGCGTTCGACCTTGGCGAAGTCGTCGAATTTCATGCCGTAGGCTTCCAGGATCTGCATGGCGTTCTGCTCGGTGCCGCTGCCCAGGGGGCCGACGCAGACGCGCTTGCCCTTGAGGTCCTTGACGGAGTTGATCTTGGCGTCTTTGCGCGCCTGGATCTGGCAATGCTCCTGGTAAAGGGAGGTGATGCCGCGGATGTTCGCCACGGGCTTGTCGAACATGGGTTTGACGCCCTGCAGGGCATAAAAAGCGATGTCGTTCTGCAGGATGGCCATGTCGGCGTCGCCTGAGGCGATCAGTTTGGCGTTGGCCACCGATGCGCCCGAGGACTCAACCGTGATCTTGATGTCGGGCAGGTTCTTGTGCGCGATGTTGGAGATTGCGCCCGCCAGCGGGTAGTAAACGCCCACCACCCAGCCGGAGGCGATGGAGACGAATTTCTTGGCGGCGAAGACCGTGGTGGATGAGAAGGTGCACATGAACCCCGCAATCGCCAGAACCAGCAATCCTACCAACAGCTTTTTCTTCATCTTTCCCCTCCTTGGTGGTGAATGTGATTTGCTGCCGTGTCCGAAGCACGGCCCGGCCATCGAGCCGCTTTTTAATCCTTCAAACTTCGGTCGGTCTTCAGCGAGTCGTCCGACTCATTGAATGCTGCCAATTCATGTGGAACGCAAAACGGAAAGGAACTTGCCATAGGTGAAACGCTTTGAAATATGTAGAAATTTTTCTCCAAAGTCAACACAAAACACTTCCGCCGGATGTGGCGCCCTGCTTTGCTTCGCTGTCGGCAATCAGACCGGGTCGCAGCAGGTGGATGTCCATGAGAAAGCAGAAGATGGGCCATCCAGAAGACCTTCATCTCGCTGCGGGCGACGGCGTCGTGAAGCCCTTGGAGCATGTCGGCATGGAGCGGGGCCGGCAGGTTCGGCTGGACCAAGTGTGCCAGTGATACCGGCAGGCACAAAGAGATTCAATGGATGACCATAATGATGTCGCCGGTGGAGACCTCGGTGCCCTTCTGGACCCGGATTTCACGGACGACCCCGTCCTTTTGGGCAATCAGGTTGTTCTCCATTTTCATGGCCTCCATGATGGCGACGACCTGGCCGGAGGTGACCGGGTCCCCCACCTTGACCCGCACCTCTAAAATGAGGCCGGGGAGGGGGGCGGAGAGGGCGTCCTCGCCCGCGGCAAATGCTGCCTGGGCGGGGTTCAGCAGCGAAACCGCGGAACGGGCGGGCTTCTTCACCGGAGCGACCGCGCCTTCTACAGCCACAGCCTCCGGCGGGATCCCCGCGGTCACTTCCGCGGCGTTCTCTATCGTTACATCGTAGAACGTGCCGTTGACCGACACGCGGGCAAGCCCGTCAACGATCTGGCCGATTTCGACATCGAATTTCTTCCCGCCGACAGATAATTTGTATCCCATGGTGACGTTCCTCGCGGATGAAGTCGATTGATGGGCGTCACTTTCGGCCGGCGCGATCGTGCGTCAGCAGGCGGTCGCGCATGATTTGACTGCGCCCCTGCCGCGCCCAGGAAGACCCATCGGATCGATCCAAGCTCATGGCGGCCGAGGCTCTCACTTCAGTCAGGTGCAGCTGCAACGCCACCCCGATGGCCGCTGCCGCCTCCGCCTCGATCGCAACCGGTGTTTCCTTCGCTTTTTTCGAGGCCGGCGTTCGGCCCGGGGCGGGTTTCGGCCTCCCCGTCTGTTTTTGAAGTCGCTGGAAAATCGCACCCGTCAGCAGCATCCCCGCCTGGAGCAATCCGAGCACGATAAAAATCCCGAAGAACCGGATAAAAAGGGTGCCCAGCGCATACCCCCAGAAGGAATCCCTCGGGCCGGCGATCAGGAGGATCTTGCCGTCGGCTGCGTCGTCGCTGTCGAAGGGCCCCCCGTCTTTCACCGCCAGGACCAGGGCCTGTACGCGCTCCGGCCGGTCCAGATTCTGCGCTTGACTATTCGTAAGGTGCGGCTCCTCCCGACGGTTGAAGGCCCACAGTTCTGTGGCGCCGGTAAAGTAGCGTGAGCTCAAAGAGACTTCAACCTCACCCCCTGGGGAAACCCCGTCGATTTTGACGGCAAACAGGGCGGAGCGAAAGTCTTTCGGGTCGGCCGCGCCGTGGGTGGCTTCGTCCAGATCCACGCCCTCGACCCCGGTCAGGCGGCCGCCGGTCGCAATGAAATCGATCGAGGTGCTGGTGCTCTTGCCCCGGGGGATCAGCTTGGCAACCACGCGGTCGCCCTGCGTGGAGAACTCCGGGTTCGGCTTTTCGAGGTCGTCTCCGAAGGCCGCCATGGCAATGCTTGCGGTCCCCGTAAGAAACCCGATGCTGAAGAGCAGCCAGACGACTGCGACGATCTTTTTCGGTCTGCGGTCTTTCGGGTGCATGGCCGTCTCCTATTGGAACATGGCGATGAACATGCCGGCGGCGGCGGCCGAGCCGATGACACCGGCGAGGTTCGGTCCCATGGCGTGCATGAGCAGCCAGTTGTTGGGGTCCTCTTTGATGCCCATGTTGTGTGAAACCCGGGCCGACATGGGCACCGCGGACACCCCGGCTGAGCCGATCAGGGGGTTGATCTTCTCTTTCAGGAACCGGTTCATGATGTGCACCGTGAGGATGCCCCCGGCGGTGCAGACGATGAAGTCGAGCAGGCCGAAGCCGAAGATCAGGAGCGGCTTCCAGCTTAAAAACGCCTCGGCCTGCATCGTGGCGCCCACCGAAAGCCCCAGAAAAATCGTGACGATGTTCATAAGGGCATTCTGGGCCGTATCGGAGAGGCGTTTGACCACCAGGGACTCCCGCATGAAGTTTCCGAACATGAACATGCCCATGAGCGGCGCAACGGCCGGCACCAGCAAGATGATGAGGGCGGAAGCGATCAGCGGAAAGAACAGCTTTTCCCGGGCGGAGACTTGCCGAAGCTGGCGCATCTTGATCAAGCGCTGCTTTTTAGTGGTCAGAAGTTTCATGATGGGAGGCTGGATGAGGGGCACCATGGCCATGTAGGAATAGGCGGCCAGGGCATTCGCCCCCAACAGATGCGGAGCCAGCTTGGCGGTGAGGTAGATGGTCGTCGGGCCGTCCGCTCCGCCGATGATTCCGACCGAAGCGGCCTCTTTTAAGGTGAAGCCGAAAAACAGCACCCCGATGTAGGTAATAAACACCCCGAGCTGGGCCCCGCCGCCGATGATCAGGGTCTTGGGGTTGGCGATCAGTGGTCCGAAATCCGTCATGGCGCCGAGGCCCAGGAAAATGACGCAGGGGATGATTTCCCATTCCACGCCGTACTTGTAGAAGGCCCGGATCAGCTCCGGCGCGCCCTGCTCGGTGTAGCCCATGAGGGGCACCAGCGGGAAGTTGACCAGAAAAATCCCGAACCCGATCGGCAGCAGAAGCAGCGGTTCGAATTTTTTGCCCACCGCCAGGTAGATGAAAAGCAGGGCGATGAGCAGCATCATCACCTGCTTGACGTCCAGGTTCGGCACGCCGGTCTGGGTGTACAGGATGCTGAGGATCAGCTCGCTGATGTATTCCCAGGTCATCGTGGCGGTTCCTTTCTACAGCGGGATGTTCGCATGCTTCTTGGGCGGGTTGGTGTCCCGCTTGGTTTTGAGCATCCGGAGCGCCTGGATGATTTTCGGCCGGGTGTCGGCCGGGTCGATCACCTCGTCGATGTAACCCAATTCGGCCGCGCGGTAGGGGTTGGAGAACTTATTCTGATAGTCGGCAATCTGTTGTTTGCGTTCGGTCTGGGGGTCCGCGGCGGCTTCGATCTCGCTGCGACGGATGATGTTGACCGCCCCCGCTGCGCCCATGACGGCGATCTCGGCGCCGGGGTAGGCGAAGTTGACGTCGCCCCGGATGTGCTTGGAGTTCATCACGATGTAAGCCCCGCCGTAGGCCTTGCGGGTGATGACGGTGATTCGCGGCACGGTGGCCTCGCAGAAAGCGAAGATCAGCTTGGCACCATGCTTGATGATGCCGCCGTGCTCCTGGTGGATTCCCGGCAGGAACCCGGGCACGTCCTCATAGACGACGAGGGGAATGTTGAAGCAGTCGCAGAAGCGCACGAAACGCGCACCCTTGAGCGACGCGTCGATGTCGAGGCAGCCGGCCATCACGTTGGGCTGGTTGGCTACAACCCCCACCGGCATCCCGTCCAGTCGCCCGAATCCGACCACGATGTTCTTGGCATAGTGTTCGTGCACTTCGAAGAAGCGGTGGTCGTCCAGGTTGGAGACGATTATTTCGCGGATGTCGTAGGGTTTGGTGGGGTCGGCGGGAGCCACATCCCGCAAATGTTCATCCCTGCGCATGGGGTCGTCGGAAGGCTCGACGCGGGGCGGGTCCTCCATGTTGTTCTGCGGCAGGAAGCCCATCAGGTCGCGGATCTTGGCGAGACAGGCGGCATCGTTGGGCGAGGCGAAATGGGCCACCCCGCTCCTGGCGTTGTGGGCCATGGCCCCGCCCAACTCCTCCTTGGTGACCGTTTCGCGGGTCACGGCCTTGATGACCTCGGGGCCGGTGATGAACATATGGCTTGTCTTCTCCACCATGAAGATCCAGTCGGTCAGCGCCGGGGAGTACACAGCACCGCCGGCCGACGGCCCCATGATGGCGGTGATCTGCGGCACCACGCCGGACGCCATGACGTTCAGCAGGAAGATGTCCGCGTAGCCCGCCAGGCTCATGACCCCCTCCTGGATGCGGGCCCCGCCGGAGTCGCACAGGCCGATGACCGGCGCGCCTACCTTCATGGCCGTTTTCATCGCCTTGCAGATCTTCTCGGCGTGGGAGAGCGACAGCGACCCGCCGAAGGTAGTGAAATCCTGGGCGAAAACGAAGACCTGCCGTCCGTGGATCAGCCCGTGGCCTGTGATCACCCCGTCACCGAAGATCTTCTGGCGGTCCATGCCGAAATCCGAACAGCGGTGGGTCTTGAAGCGGTCGATCTCGACAAACGTCCCCGGGTCCAGAAGCAAATCGATCCGCTCCCGGGCCGTGATCTTGCCGCCGTCGTGTTGCTTTTTGACCCGTTCGGGTCCTCCGCCTTCCAGGGCCTGCCGGTTTTTCTGCTGCAGAATTTCGAGCGCTGTTTTCGAATCCATCTCGTCTCCTTCGGGTGTTTCCGTCAATTGAAAAGATGGGTATCAACCGCTCATGAATTTGGAGGTGAATTTTCTCTCACCTAGTCATTTAAAGTCAAGAATAAAAAGGGTTGTAGGCGTCGGGGGACTTGCCGGCAAGAAGAGTCATGGCAACGATCCAGCCATTCGTGTTTCAATTTTGAATGCCGTCATGGGGATCCAAGCGCGGCGGAACCTCTTCTTTGGGCAGCAAGATGCACAAAACAAGACAGAGGACCGAGGCGACGAAAACCATCCAGAAGACCGACATCGCGCTGCGGGCCACGGCTTCGTGAAGCTTCTGGAGCATGTCGCCGGAGAGCAAGGCCTGCACCTCGGGCCGGAAAAGGCTTTCCGGGTTTTGCTGCACTTGCGAGGCAACCGCGGCCGGCCAATCCGAGGAGGTCGCGCTTTTCAGAATGGCGTGGAGTTCGTCGTCGAAG
>Ga0075350_1000010_pt1 | contig 20043 bp, 22 predicted proteins | sample RushSE_TuleC_D1_FD_120070 | JGI IMG/M metagenome (GOLD analysis project Ga0075350, IMG submission 120070) | Natural and restored wetland microbial communities from the San Francisco Bay, California, USA, that impact long-term carbon... | ecosystem: Environmental > Terrestrial > Soil > Wetlands ... | reverse complement strand
GGCCGGCCGATCCCGGAGAGGGTCTCCTTCATTTTCGTTTCGACCAGGACCACATGCGCCGTCAGCAAGTCCCTCTCGTGACTCAGAGACTCTATCTGCAGGCGTGATTCCTTGAGCCGCTGCTGCAGCTCGCGGCCACGGCCGTGAAGCTGCTGGTTGACCACCAGCAGGACCGCCACGGCGGCCAGCGCGACAACGAGCGCCCCAAGGGTGAGGGCGATCACGGTCTTGATCCGCTTGAAAGCGATGACCTTGCCGTGATCCCCGATGAAGAGCACCGTCCAGCGGCGGTGGGCGGACCCATCGCCGCCTTTGTTCCCAACAGGTTGAACTGGATTCGAATCAGTTTCCATCGCCATGACCGTACACCCGCACGGGATCCCCCCTGCGGGCGTTGGTTAGCTTTTGCGAACTGCCTGCATTCACGGCAATCTCCAGGTAGCCCCGGCTGCCGATCAAGGCCAGGAGCCGTCCCGCAGCCACATCTGCAAATTTTCGGGCAATCCCCGTGATCACAAGGTCTCCGATGACCACTGTCAACGCCCTCTCCTGAATGGTTGCCAGCCGCCGCAAGGCCACCGCATCGATGTTGGTGATGAGGTTTCCGAACCGATCGATGTGGATGACCCGGCCGAGGAGGGTGCCGTCTGCGGTCAGGCCGGCGCGCAAGCCGTCGATATGAACCGCTCCGGCTGCATCCACCTCCGGCCCCAGCTGCTTCGCTTCCAAGCCCTTGGACAAATACCCGGCGGCGGGAGCCATGATGTCCCGACCGTGAAAGGTCGTGCTGACCACCGGCCGCTGCAACCGGATGTTCTCCACCCGCCGCAGCCGCAACTCCCGGCCCTTGGACATCACCAGTGACAACACTCCGTTGTCGGGGGCCAAAAAGCGCTGCCGGTCCGTCTCCACGTAGAGAATCGCCCGATCGGTGCCAACCCCGGGGTCCACCACCACCAGGTGGAGGCTATCGGCCGGGAAATACCGGTAGGCGGACTCTATCATGAATGCGGCCTGCGCCACGTCCTGAGGCTCGATCGAGTGGCTGACGTCGACGATGACAGCTGCCGGGTCGATCCCCAAGATCACGGCCTTCATGAGACCGACATATTCGTCGCGGGTTCCAAAGTCGGTGATGAGGCTGATGATCGCCATGTCAGCTGAAGAATTTCTTCTGCACGCTGAATCCCAGATGCCGGTAGGCTGATTCGGAGGCCTTCCGGCCGGAGGAGGTGCGCGTGATGAAGCCGATCTTCAGCAGATAGGGTTCGATGATGTCCACCAGGGTGTCGGACTCCTCCTGCAGGGTTGCGGCGATGGCTTCAATGCCGACCGGACCGCCGTGATAAAATTGAATGATCGTTTTCAGATACCGGCGGTCCAGATCGGTCAGCCCCTGCCCGTCCACGCCCTCCAACTCCAAAGCGGCCTCCACGGTCTGCCGGTTGGTGAGGCCCTGGGATCGCACCTGGCTGTAATCCCGAACGCGCTTGAGCAACCGGTTGACGATACGCGGCGTCCCCCGGGACCGCCGAGCCAGCTCAAAGGAGCCTTCCTCTCCCAAATCGGCGCCGAGAAGCGCGGCCGAGCGTCGGGTGATTCGGATCAAATCGTCCATGCCGTAGAAATCGAGACTGCGGAAAATGCCGAACCGGTCCCGCAAAGGGGATGACAGAAGGCCGACCCGCGTGGTCGCCCCTACCAGGGTGAAACGCTTCAGCCGGAAACGGTGGCTGCGCGCGTGCACGCCTTTGTCGAACACGAAATCGATCGCGAAATCCTCCATGGCCGGGTAGAGCAGTTCCTCCACCGGCTTGGGGAGCCGGTGGATCTCATCGATGAACAGGATGTCGCCGGATCCCAGATGGGTCAGGATCCCAATGAGGTCGCCGCCTTTTTCGAGAGCCGGGCCTGAAGAAAGCGTCAGGTTGGAGCCCGTTTCGTTGGCGATGATGTGCGCGAGGGTGGTTTTGCCGAGGCCCGGCGGGCCGTGCAGCAGCACATGATCGATCGGCTCGTTGCGCTGCATGGCCGCCTCGATGGCGATCTTCAGCGTTTCGACCACATCGGCCTGGCCGACGTAATCGGTCAGATGCCGCGGCCGCAGAGACACGATCTCGGGTTCCAGGTCCTCTTCGCGGGCCCGGCCGGAGACCAGCCCCTGCCGGTCTTCAGAGGAATAGGAAATGATCTCGTCGCTCATGCGATCCTTTTTCTATGGGCCGGACAGCCCGGGGTTCAGCCGGCCGCCGGCGGCGGACTTGACTGCTCACCGCGATAAACTTCCTCGAAAAGCGCTTCCGCCGTGGAGATAGCGCTGTTGCGTTTGAGCGCATCCGCAATCATCTTCCGGGCGTCGGCCGCACGGTGACCCAACTGCTGGACCATTACATCGATGACTTGCTGGGCAAAATCCGCGACGGGCTGGGCCGGCGGGGGTTGTTCCGCGCGCATCAGGGCGAATTTGGCCATGCGGCCCTCCAGGGTGGCGACGATTTTCTGGGCCGTACGCTTGCCGATGCCCTTCAGGCGGCCGAGCGCTTCCAGGTCGCGCTCCTCTATCGCGCGCGCGATCTCGCTGACAGGAAGCGTCATCGCCTTCACGGCCTTCAACGGGCCGATATCCTCCACGCTGATGAAGCTCTGGAAGAACTCCTTTTCGATTTCATGATTGAAGCCGATCAGGACCGGTTTGGGCTGGCGTTCGGTCTGCTGGAAGTAGATATGCAGGGCCAGCTCATCGCCGAGTTTTTTTTCGGCCAGGGACTCCATGACCACGGCCGGAACCAGAACGTCATAGCCGACCTGGTTGGCGAGAATGAGGACACGATCGTCTTCTTTTTTGAGAATCTTGCCTAAGAGATACCCGATCACGAGGTCCTACACCATTTGCGTGCGGTCATTTTCGTGCAACCAATCGCCGCCGCACGGGGTGCGGGGCGCAGCAGGGCGATGGCGCCGCGGCCGGTGCCGGTTTGCGTTCCTCGCAGCGGAAGAGACCGATCAGCGCCAGACCGAGGGCATCCGCTGCATGGAAGGGGCGAATGGGGCCGGGGTGCTCGAGGTGGCCGCGTACGGCCTTTTCCAGTTGCAGCTTCGAGGCGTTTCCGTTCCCGGTGAGGACTTGTTTAGCTTCCCGCACCGGGATTTGCACGCAGTTCAACCCGGCGCGAACCGCGGCGAGCATGACCACTCCGGAAACTTGACCAAGGGAAATTCCTGACTTGGGGTATTCTTTCAAGGAAAAAACGTCCTCGAGCACCACTAGGTCAGGGGTTTCATCGGCAAAAAGGTGTTGGAGCTTCGAGAAAATGCAATCCAGTCGTTCGGCCAGGGGAATCGATCGAGAGGTGGTGATGCATCCAAACGAATACCCCGCAACTGCGACCCCGCGTCCGCTCACCACACCCACACCGGTGGCCGCAAGGCCTGGATCAATCCCCACGATTTTGGTCATGGCGTGAAACCGGTCTCCGGATCGTTGAATGTGTCTGCCGGAGGTCGCGACTCGATCAGCGGATTTCCTTCAATTTGTCGGATGCGGCCTTGGCCTCAGCAGAGTGCGGATATTTTCGAACCAGCTCTTCAAATATCAGCCGCGAGTTTACTTTGTCTCCAAGGGCCAGAAAGGCATGCCCCTGTTTGAGCAGGGCCGCCGGCACCTTGTTGCTCTTGGGGTACTTTTCGATCACCTTCTGGTATTCGAGAATGGATTTCTCATAGGCTTTTTCTCGGAAAAATGTCTCACCGATCCAGAATTGGGCGCTACCTGCGCTGGCTGAAGCCGGGTAGCTCTGGATGACTTCCTCGAAGCCTCTGCGGGCCTGCACATTATTGCCTTGATCGAAAGTTTGCTTGGCCTTGTTGTAAAGCTCTTCCTCGGACGGCATTTTGGCGGAAGATTCGGGTCTTATCTTGGATCCGGGCTTCGGACCGGCCGCGGCCGGCTCCAGTTTCAGGTGCTCTTCGATGCGGGTCAGCCGCTGGGCATACTGACTGCTGGCGTCCTCCAAACGGGCCAGTTTGTCCTCACGCGGTTTTTCGCCGATCTCGCCGGAGGCCGGCTTCAGGCGCTGCGCGTGTTCCATTTCCTCCATCCGTCCTCGCAGCCCTCGCACTTCATCCCGCAGCTCGTCGATCTGCGCCCGCAGAGAGGCCGACATTTGCCGCAATGCCGTCTCGTTGGATTCGCGCGCTTTGGCGATTTCATCGCGCCGCCGCCGATCCTCGCTCTCACGCAGCTCGATTTCGCTCAAGCGGGAATCGATCGTGGTGACATCGCGGCGCGTGGCACATCCAAAAACGGAGGACATGACCATCACCGCACAGATCATCGGTTTCCAAAAACCATGAATGCTCATAGCACCTAACCTTACCATGTTCCTGCGCCCAATGCCAGCAGCCGGTTAAACAGACGGCAAACGACGCAGCTTCGCGTTCGTTTGCCGTCTGTTAACATCATGTATCGCCTACCGCAGTGCCCGGGCTGCCGGGACACCCAGCGAGTCTGATACTCTTTAGTTGATCACAAACCCATCGTTGCGGTTCTTGGCCCAGGCATCCTCGGTGTGACGGGGATCCATCGGACGCTCTTCACCGTAGCTGATGGTGGAAATGCGCTTGGCGTCTATGCCGAGGTCGACCAGGAACTTCTTGGCGGATTCGGCCCGGCGTTCGCCGAGGGCCAAGTTGTACTCAGCCGTGCCGCGCTCGTCGCAGTTGCCCTCAATGAGCAGCTTCGCAGCGGGGTTGGCCTTCAGCCACTCGGCCTTTTTCTTCAGCAGGGCCTGCGCTTCCAGCTTCAACGCGGATTTGTCGAAGTCGAAGTAAACACGCTCCGTCATGAAGGCCGGAACCTCCATCTTCGCCATCGGCGCAGGTGCCGGGGCCGGGGCGGGTTTCGGGGCCGGAGCGGGCATGGGGGCCGGGGCCTGGGCCTGCACCCGTTTCTGGCATGACACGGTAAACATGAAAACCGGCACCAGCAGCAGCAATGCCAACACAATCCACACCTTCTTTTGCATCGTTCTTCCTCCTTTTCGTTTAGACACTTTAGGGTTGATGGAGATCAGTTGAAGACACCTGAGGACCATTTGGGGTTCGTTTGCTCGCCATTCAGCAACAGCAGGCGGCGCTGATCGGTTCCGAAAGCGGTCATCACATAGAGTCGCGAGGGCCCCTCACGGGTGCTGTTGAACATGATCAGGCTTCCGTCCGGAGACCATGTGGCCGATTCGCTGTCACCTCCGTCGCGCGTCAACTGCACCGGGTTGCGGCCGTCGACATCGATCACGAAAATCTGATGAAACCCGCCCACCTGTCCGCTGTAAGCGATTTTGTCGCCCCGCGGAGACCAAGTGGGTTGCGTGTTGTACTTTCCCTCGAAGGTGAGTCGCCGCTCGTTCCCGCTGTCCAGATCCAACACGTATATTTGGGGGCCGCCCGTCCGGTTGGAAACAAAGGCCAATTTTCTTCCGTCGGGCGACCATGTCGGCGACACATCACTACCTCGATTGTTAGTAAGTCTTTTAATCATTTTTCCGGTGCCAGTCAACAGATAAATTTCCTGGTCGCCTGAAAAAGACATGGTCGCCGCCAGCTCCAATCGACCCGGCGCCCAGGCAGGAGTGATGTTGAGGCCCTCCTGGGCGATCACGCTCTCCCTCTTGTCGGCCAGATTCCGGATGTAGATATCGGGTTTGCCGCCTTTGTAGGAAGTGTAGGCGAGATACTGCCCGTTGCTCGACCATGACGGAAAAAGCGAAATTGAATCGTTGTAGGTCAACCGGGTGGGGTTGTAGCCGTCAAAATCGCAAATGTAGATTTCCTTCTTGCCGGAACCGGTGGACACGAAGGCGATCTTGCTGTCGAAGATGCCTCTGTTGCCGGTAAGATAGTAAATCACCTCGGAGCAGAAGCGCAGGATCATTTTCCGGGTCTCGGCGACATTCCCGGAATAGCGCTTCCCAAGCGCCTGCCGGCTGCGGATCGTGTCGAACAGACGCAGCTCCATGGTCACGTTGTCGCCCGCCTGCTCGAAAATCCCGGTAATCAGGAGTTCGGCGCCGATCACCGTCCAGTTCTGGAAGTTGATGTCGGCGGCGGCCACCCCGCTTTTCTGAGGGTCGAAAAGAAAAGCGGCTCTGTCAAGAATCTTGAAATAACCTGTGAAATCGAGGCTTGCACCCATCACCTCCACGGCTTTCCTGGAATTTTCATCCTCGCGGGGGCCGCCGGTCTGATTTTTAAACAGGGGAACGGCAAGCGGAATCTTGCGCAAAAAGGGGTTGCGGATGTCGATGTACTGATAGGTTTCACTCTGAGCCCAGACGGGCAAAATACTGAAAGCAACGGCAGCGCATGCCAGCAAGCAGATCACCCAACGCCGATATCTCATGACAGATCCTTCTTCACTTTACAGGAGTGTAGTTGTTCTAAAATTTTGATAGTAAAACATGTTGTCTGTCTTTTCAAGCAATCAACGCATTCCTTCCGGTGTGAAACGGATGGCCACCACCACATAGGGGGCTTTGATCACAGGCGGGTGCGCCGCCACCGGGCTGGATTTGACGATGGCCTTGTAGGCGGAATCGTCCAGATAGGAATTGCTGGAGCGCTCGGTGTAGCGGATGTCGGTGATCTCCCCGTTGGGCAACACCTTGAACACAAGCCCGACCTTGAGGCTCTTGTCCGCGCCGGCGAGTTGCGGGGAGAATGCCCAGTTCCGTTCCACCTGCGAGGCGACAGTAGCCCGATAGATGTCAATGGGCTCAATTGGGCCCGACCCCCCACCGCCACCGCCGCCTCCGCCGGGCGGGCCGCCGCCCCCGCCCTGGCCGGCCGCCGGCCCCGGAGGGTTGGGACGGCCGGCGCCCTTTTCGGTTTCCCCGAATTTCTTCTTCAAGCGATCGATTGCCGAAGCCACGGAACTCGTGTCCGGCTCACTCACCTTCTTTTCGATGCGCTCAATGGCGCGCTCGATCATCTTCTGGGGATCCTTGGTCGCCTCCTTGAGCGATTTTTTCTCTTTGACCTTGGGGGTGAGGGACACCTCGGGCTTGGGCGCCTCGGGCACCGGTTTCGGGGCCGGCGCGGGCGGGGCCACGGAAACGGCGGGCTTCTCCGGCGCCGGCTTGGGGGCCTCAACCGGCTTGGGGCTCTCGGACGGCGGGGCGCCGTCACCGGCCGGCGGCCCGGGCGCCGGCCCCGGACCGGGCAAGGACACCAGGTTCACGCTGATGGCTCCGGGCGGCAGCCGTGGTTTAGAGAAATCCGCCGGGATGTAGAGCAGCGCCGCGATCACCAGCACGTGCAGGCCGATCGATATCGCGAAGGAAGACGCCAGGGAGCGGGGAACCGCATCGCCTTCCGTCTCCCTGGTTCTGCGTGTAAACTGTAACTCTCTCATCCCCGTTTCGATTTCGGCTTTTTGCCGTCCTTGTCAGGAGGCGCAGGTTCGGTGACCATGCCCAGCTTCTCCACGCCGGCATCCTTGATCTGGGCCATCACATGGGCCACCACTCCGTAGGGGACATCCCGGTCGGCCTTGAGATAAACTTCCGGGTTGGTCCGGCCCTGGAGAATCTTGGCAAGCTTGTCCTGAAGGGTGTCGACGGTCACCTGGAAATCATTTATGAAGACCTGTTGGTCCTTGTTCACCGTGATCATGAGCTGCTCTTCCTTGGTTTCCAGGGCCTTGGCCGTCACCTGGGGCAGGGCCACGTCCAGCCCCTGCACCATCATCGGCGCGGTCACCATGAAAATGATCAGCAGCACGAGCATGACGTCCACAAGGGGTGTCACGTTGATCTCGGACATGAAGCTGTCATTGTTGTCGCCGGACCTCATCCTTCCTCCTTTCAAACCGCAGGATGTCCCGTTCAATGATGTTCAGGAAATCCGCTGAAAAGCTTTGAAACTCAGTCTCGACGATGCGGATCTTGCTCATGAAATAGTTGAAAGCGATGACCGCGGGGATGGCGGCTGCCAGGCCGGCCGCCGTAGCGACCAGAGCCTCCGAAATGCCGGGCGCCACCACCGCCAGGCTCGCCGAGCCCTTCTGGCCGATTCCGTGAAAGGAGTTCATGATCCCCCAGACCGTTCCGAACAGCCCGATGAACGGTGTGGTGTTGCCGGTGGTGGCCAGAAACGGCACCATCTGGGTCATGCGGGTCATCTCCGTGTTGATCGCCCGGCGCAGGGCGCGCTTCACGTTGTCGGTCGCCGCGAAGCGGGCGCCGAAGGCGAACGTGGAGTGCGCCTGAGCCGATGCGTCGGCGGGATCCATGGATTCGCCGGCCTGGCTGGTTTTTTTCAGCTCCATGTAGGCGATGCGGAAAATCCGCGCCAACGGGCTTCCGTGCAATCCCTTGGCCTTGGCAAAGGCGCTCGAGAAATCCCGGCTCTTCCAGAAGTAGTCGCTGAACTCGGCGGATTCCCGGAAGGCGCGCCGAATGTAACGGTACTTGATGACGATGATCGCCCAGGAGGTGACCGAGAAGAAGAGCAACAACGCCATAACCAACTGCACGACGAGGCCGGCATTGCGAATCATGCCGATCAAATCCATCTGTCCTAAATCCATTGAATGCGCCTATGCCTCCTTCAGGTTTTAGATGCGGCGTCGATTCGGCCGACCGTGGGATGTCTGGGATGAGGAAAAGTGCAGCAGGGATCCTGCGGTATCATTGCCCCGTGGGGTATGCGATCATTCATGACCGGTCGGCTCGAATGTCCGTCACACTGCGTTCCAGCCGGAACACCCAGCCGAAGTCTGAACGCCAATTTGTAACTATACTCTGATCACAGAAAAAGTCAAAATAGATTTCAGTTTGGGGTTGTCTTTGTACAAAGACCGGCGTAAAACCGGCGCCGAAACCCTCTCATCCCTCCGGAGGCGAAATGAAACGAATGGCCGACCTTCTCTTTGAAGCGCGAATGCTCAAGGAAATCCCCCGTTCGGGGTTCCAGTTCCTGGGAGCGGGGCGAGAATCCGTGGCCGAGCACGTCTACTCGACCACCTTCATCGCCTATGTAATGACGCAGTTGGAGCCCGGTGTCGATGCCCTGAAATTGATCTCCTTGTGTCTCGTTCACGACCTGCCGGAAGCGCGCATCGGAGATTTGAACTCCGTCAACAAGGCGTATGTGCGGGCCGATGAACCCCGGGCGGTTGCCGATATGGTACGCGAACTGCCTTTCGGAGCGCAGTTGAAAGACCTAATCGAGGAATACCATGCGGGGGAGTCCCGGGAAGCCCGGCTGGCCCGCGACGCAGACCAAATCAGCCTCATCCTGGAACTGAAAGACCTGGACGAGATCGGCTATCGCCCTCCGCAGGACTGGCTGCCGCACGTGCTGAACCGGCTGCAGACGGAAACCGGGAAAACGCTGGCCGCAGCGGTCATGGCGACCCGCCGGGACGCCTGGTGGTGGAACACGGCGGCATCGCATGAGACCTCGCGATAGGCGCAGGAAGCCACCCGCCGCCTCCCGACCGTTTGTATCTGTTGACATGCGCGTTGCAACCATATTATTAGGCTAACCTTTATCGGGCTTTTTAGAGCACGCCGCACGCTACGGCCCTCATACTCGGAGGTGCACCTATGAACTGGTTCTCCGCCACGCTTGGATCATCGGTCGGCAAGAAACTCCTCATGGCACTGACCGGCCTTGCGTTCGTCGGCTTTCTGGCCGCCCACCTGGCCGGCAACTTCACCATCTACGCCGGCAAGGCCGCGTTCAACGGGTATGCGGAAAAACTGCAAGCACTAGGGCCTTTTCTTTATCTCTTTCGCACCGGCCTGATCGCCTTTGCGATGGTTCACATCCTGACCGGGTTGATTCTCTTTTTACAAAACCGCAAGGCCCGACCCGTCGGCTACCGCACGCACGCCTCCGCCGGCGGTCGAACCCTGAGTTCCCGGACCATGCCGTACACGGGCCTGATTATCCTTTCTTTCGTGATTTTTCACCTCTTCCATTTCACTTTCGTGGACAAGACCTCCACCACGATCTTTGACCTCGTCACCGCCGCTTTCAACCAGCCGGTGTGGGTTGCGCTGTATGCGGCCCTGATGGCTGTCGTAGCGCTTCACGTGCGGCACGGGTTCTGGAGCGCCTTCCAGACGATCGGCGCCAACCACCCCAAATACATGCCGGCGATATCCCTGCTGAGCATTGCCGCCGGACTGGCGGTCGGCGTCGGGTTCGGCCTTCTGCCGATCGTGATTTCACTGAAATACTAGCGTGCATCGTACCGGATGGAAAGGACACCCCATGCACCTTGACGCCAAAATTCCTGCGGGCCCCCTGCCCCAGAAATGGGACCGACATCGTTTCGAGCTCAAGCTCGTCAACCCCGCCAACAAACGCAAATACGACATCATCGTGGTCGGCACCGGCCTGGCCGGAGCCTCCGCCTCCGCCAGCCTGGCGGAGCTGGGATACAACGTGAAGACCTTCTGCATTCACGACTCCCCCCGCCGGGCGCACAGCATCGCGGCCCAGGGCGGCATCAACGCCGCCAAAAACTACCCCAACGACGGGGACAGCATCTGGCGCCTTTTCTACGACACGGTCAAGGGCGGCGATTTCCGCGCCCGCGAGGCCAATGTCCATCGCCTGGCCCAGGTCAGCAACCTGATCATCGACCAATGCGTCGCCCAAGGCGTCCCGTTTGCCCGGGAGTACGGCGGGCTTCTGGCCAATCGCTCCTTCGGCGGCGCCCAGCTGTCGCGGACGTTCTACGCCCGCGGCCAGACGGGCCAGCAGCTGCTGCTGGGCGCCTACAGCGCCCTGATGCGCCAGGTGGCGACCGGAAAGGTGCGCATGTTCCCGCGCCGGGAAATGCTGGATCTGGTCCTCGTCGACGGGCAGGCCCGCGGCATCGTCGCCCGCAACCTCGTCAGCGGCGACATCGAACGCCACGAGGGGCATGCCGTCGTGCTGTGCACGGGAGGCTACGGCAATGTCTACTTCCTGTCGACCAACGCCAAGGCCTGCAACGTCACGGCCACCTTTCGGGCTTACAAGCGCGGGGCCTTCTTCGCCAACCCGTGCTTCACCCAGATCCACCCCACCTGCATCCCCGTGCACGGCGACTACCAGTCCAAGCTCACCCTGATGAGCGAGAGCCTGCGCAACGACGGCCGGGTGTGGGTTCCCAAGACCCCGGGCGACAAGCGCCCGCCGAGCCAGATCCCGGAGGTCGAGCGGGATTACTTCCTGGAGCGCAAGTACCCGAGCTTCGGGAATCTCGTTCCGCGCGATGTAGCCTCGCGCAACGCCAAGGAGCAGTGCGATCAGGGCAAGGGCGTCGGGGAGACGGGCCTGGCGGTTTTTCTTGATTTCGCCGACGCCATCCTGCGCGACGGCCGGGCCGTCATCGAGAAGAAGTACGGCAACTTGTTTCAGATGTACGACAAGATCACCGGCGAAGACCCCTACGAAACGCCGATGATGATCTACCCGGCCGTGCACTACACCATGGGCGGCCTGTGGGTGGACTACAACCTCATGAGCACCGTGGACGGCCTTTTCGTCCTCGGCGAAGCCAACTTTTCCGACCACGGCGCCAACCGGCTGGGGGCGAGCGCCCTGATGCAGGGGCTGGCCGACGGCTACTTTGTCATCCCCTACACCATCGGAGGCTACCTGGCCGGAACGCGCTTCGCGGAGGCGAAGAGCGACCACGCGGCCTTCACCGATTCCGTGAAACACGTCCAGGAGCGGACCGCCGCGCTCCTGGCGGTAAACGGCCGGCGCACGGTTGACGACTTTCATCGCCAGCTCGGCCTCATCATGTGGGACCACTGCGGCATGGCCCGCACCAATGAGGGCCTGGCCAAGGCCCGCACACTGATCCAGGAGTTGCGCGAGGAGTTCTGGCGGAACGTGCGGGTGCCCGGATCGGAGAAAGATTTCAACCAGAGCCTTGAAAAAGCCGGACGGGTGGCAGATTTTATGGAATTCGCGGAGCTGATGGTCATCGATGCCCTGGCGCGCCAGGAATCTTGCGGCGGCCATTTCAACGAGGCCTTCCAGACCGAGGAAAACGAGGCCCGGCGCGATGACGCCAATTTCTGCCACGTGGCCGCTTGGGAGTTCACCGGCGACGGCAAGGAGCCCGGCCTCCACAAGGAGCCCCTGGTGTTCGAGAACGTGCACCTCACCCAAAGGAGCTACAAGTGAGCAAGTCCATTCACCTGACGCTGAAGATCTGGCGGCAGAGCGGCCCCGGCGACAAGGGTCGTTTTGAAACCTACCCGGCCAAGGGCATCTCCACCGACATGTCTTTCCTCGAAATGCTGGACGTGGTGAACGAGCAGCTGACGCTGGAGGGCAAGGAGCCCATCGCCTTTGAACACGACTGCCGCGAGGGCATCTGCGGTACCTGCGGCACCATGGTCAACGGCCGCGCCCACGGACAGCTCCAGGGAACCACCCTGTGCCAGCTGCACATGCGCCACTTCTCCGACGGCGATACCTTGGTGATCGAGCCGTTCCGCGCCCGTGCATTCCCTGTGATCAAGGACCTGGTGGTGGACCGCAGCGCCCTGGACCGCATCATCCAGGCCGGCGGTTACATATCCATCAACACCGGCAGCGCGCCCGAGGCCAACACCCTGCCGGTTCCGCAGGATCGCGCGGAAAGGGCCATGGACGCCGCCGCCTGCATCGGCTGCGGGGCCTGCGTCGCTTCGTGCCCCAACGCCTCGGCCATGCTTTTCGTGAGTGCCAAGGTGTCCCAGCTGGCGCTGCTGCCGCACGGCCGGCCGGAAGCCGCCCGCCGCGCCATCGCGATGGTTCGCACGATGGATGCCTGCGGTTTCGGCAACTGTTCCAACCACCGGGAATGCGAGAAAACCTGCCCCAAGGAAATTTCCATCGTCAACATCGCGCGCCTGAACCGCGAGTACTACAAGGCCGGCTTCACCTCTCTCGAGAACTAGCAGGAGGCTTATTTTTCGAGGAGGGTTTGAACCATCTTGAGCAGCATGGGGATGTTGAAGGGCTTGGCGAGGACGTGGTTAAACCCGAGGGCAGCCAACTCGTCCAGCTTGGGATGGCCGGGAAACCCCGTGGTGATGATGACTTTCATGCCCGCCAGCGCGGGCTCCGCTTTGATGTTCCGGCACACCTCCACCCCATCCATCTCCGGCATGAACACGTCCAGAAGAAGCAGGTCGGGCCGGTAGGTGCCAAGCCGGATCGACGCCTCGATCCCGTTGGTGGCCTCCTCCAGGAGATAGCTGCGCGGGATCGCAAGCGCCTCCATCAGGATTTGCCGCACCATCCGGTCGTCATCCACCACCAGGATCTTGGCGGCTTTGCGTTTCAGAACGGTGGGCAGGAGCACCGTGAACCTCGTGCCTCCGGACGCCCGGTTCTCAAAGCTGATTTCCCCGTCATGAGCTTTGACCAGACTGTAGCTGACCGAAAGCCCGAGGCCGGTCCCGCCCTGGGACTGCTTGTCAGTGACGAAGGGCAGAAAAATCCGGTCGGCAATCGCAGGAGCGATCCCGCGGCCGTTGTCTGAAATGCGCAGGTGGACCCGGCCGTCTTTTACCGTGAAGCCCGTTTGGATCGATATTTCACCATGCGGATGGTCAATGGCCTGCACCGCGTTGATCAGGATGTTCAACACGATCTGCTCGATGTTCTGTAGATTGCCCTCGATGTCGGGGAGACCCTCCTGCAAGTCGAGCGAGACGTTGACACCGGCCTTGCGCAGGGTGCTCTGGCACAGGCGTAAGGCATTGCGGACGGCGGTGTTGATGTTGAGGGGCGTTTTCTCGGCGATGTTGGACTGCCGGGAGAAATTCTTGAGATCCGCCACGATCTTGACCACCCGGTTGGCCGCCAGTTCCATGTCGGCAACCAGCTGCGGCAGATGGTCTTTCAAGAAGTCGTAGGTGAACCCGCCGAAGGTCCGGTCGGGTTCGCTTCGACGGTGCTCCAAGAGCAGCGGCATGAAATCCGCCCACGTTTTCTTAAGCAGCGGCAGGTTGTAGAGAATGAGATTGATGGGATTGTTGATCTCGTGGGCCACGCCGGCCACGAGCGTGCCGAGCGCCTCCATTTTCTGGGCCTGCTGAAGCTGCTGCCCGGCCTCCTTCAGAGCCTGCTCGCGCATGCGCACGAGCGACTCCAAGCGTTTGCATTCGCTGCGGGCTGCTGCCAGTTCCTGCAGCAGGTCTTCCCGGGTGCGGCCCTCCTGCGTCATGGCATCCCCCCCTGCCCCGCGCGCACCGCCGGCTCCAATTCTGCGGGATGCCCCAGAATCTCTTGCGCCGCCCGCCGCACATGCGGTGTCAGCTCCGAAACCATCAACCGTATCCGCCGGTCGCCGGTGGAGCGGCCGGCGCCGTCCGCCACCTGCAGGTGCGCGGCTACACGGCCCGCGAGCTCCTCAGCCGGCTCCACGAGCGTCACCTGCGACCCCATCTTGCGTTGGATGACCCCTCTCAGGGGGGTAAAGTAGCTGCTGCCGAGAATGAGGGTGTCCACTTGCAGCAACCGGATCGGGCGCAGACCGCGCTTCACGACCATCGCCGTCTCGCGCCGCTTCACCCATCCCTCTGCAACGAGCGGCGCCCAGAGCGGGCAGGAGGCCGCAATCACCTCGGCCTCGGGACAACGCTCACGGATCAAGGCGGGGTAGCGCAGGCTTTCAACTGCCGCCGGCGAGGCCACCAGACCGATGCGCCGCCGAGACGAAACGTCCACGGCCTTCTCCGCCGCCGGCGTCGCCACATCGAAGACCGGAACCTCATGCTGCCGCGACAGCTCCGCGAACGCCAAGCAGGATATTGTGTGGCTGGCCAGAACGAGCAGCGTGGCCCCCAGGCGGCGCAGGACACCGGCGCTCTCGTCGGCCCAGCCGACGACCCGCTCGAGGCTGGGATACCCGCAGGGCGTGCAGCCGGAGTCGCCCAAATAAACGAGATCTTCTTCCGGCAGACGCTTCCGCAACGCGTCGACCACGCTCAACCCCCCGATTCCGGAATCGATGACACCGATCATGCGGGCCTCGTTGATGAACCAGATGAAACGTTGTTCACTTGCCCGGGGAGCTACTTGCGCCCTTCGGACTTCAAGACCGCTTCGATGCAGTCTCTAACCCGGGGGAGAGGGATGTCGGTGCGCATGCCGGGGCAGAAACCGGCCATGATCAACCAGTTTTGCGGCTCGGCCACGACGCTTTCGATGAACGGCCAGCGACGGCACATGCGGGGCTTGACGGGGTGGATGGTGCAGGTCTCGTCCCAGAAAACGCAATAGCCGTCTTCCCGCTGCGCCAGCAGATGCTTCCCGCCGGATAGCCGACAGTGTCGTTCGACCACCACGGACGGATCGGTGCGAATGAACGCCGCAATGGCGGCGATGTCTTCAGCGTCGACATAGGTGCCGCCGTACCCCCTGCAGCAACCCCCGCAGCGCGTGCAGGCGAAAAGCGCTTCCGGTTTCAGATCATCCGAGGGCACGTCGCGACTCCATGGCTTTCTTGAGCGTAACCTGGTCCACATATTTCAAATCGCCGCCCATCGGGACCCCCGAGGCGATGCGCGTCACGGCCACCGGGAATGCGGCCAGCCGCTCCGCGATGAAAGCGGCAGTAGCTTCCCCTTCCACGCTGGTGCCGGTGGCCAGGATCACTTCCCGGACCCCGCCCGCCGCTACCCGGGCGATCAGCTCGCGAATGCGGATGTCGTCGGGCCCCACGCCGTTCATGGGAGACAACACGCCGGACAATACATGGTAGCCACCGCTGAACGCGCCGGACTTCTCCAACGCCGCCAGGTCTCCCGGCTGTTCCACGACGCACACGGCCGCGGCATCGCGCGCCGGGTTGCTGCAGATGGCGCAGAGTTCCGCATCGCTCAGGGAAAAGCATCGTGAGCACAACCGGACTTTCTGCTTGACCTCGAGGATGCTTCGCGCCAGCTCCTCCACGAGGTGGTCCGAGGCATACAGCAGGTGCAGGGCCAAACGTTCGGCGGTCTTCTCCCCGATCCCGGGAAGGCGCGCCATGAGTTTGATCAGCTGGCGAATGGATGCCGGGTAATGGTTCATGGGTTACATGAGACCTGGAAGTTTGAGACCGCCGGTGAGCTTGCCCATTTCGGAGGAAACCATTTCCTGAGACCTGGATAGGGCGTCATTGACGGCCGCCAGCATCAGGTCCTGCAGCATGTCCACATCCTCCGGGTTGACCACCTCCTTCTCGATCCGAATGGAGACGATCTGCTGGCGCCCGTTGGCGACCACCTTGATCATGCCGCCGCCGACGGCGGACTCCACCGTTTTTTCAGCCAGTTCCTCCTGCATCTTGAGCATGCGCGCCTGCAGCTTCTGCGCCTGCTTCATCATGTCGCCCATCCCTTTCATTTGTCCACCTCCTTGGATATCGTGACATCCACGAGCTTGCCGTTGAAGATTTCAATGGCATCGGCAACCACCGGATGATTCAGCGTCTCCTTGACCCGCGCCTGGTTGCGATCACGGCGCTCGTGGGTCGATGCGCTGCAATCCTCCCCGGCCGCGACGACCACTTCCGGAGCGCCGCCGAAGATCTCGGCGCAGGCCTTCCTTAAAATCGCCATGTGCTTGTCGCGCTTCAGCGTCGCGCCGACAAACGAATTGCCCGAGGCGATGATCTCCACCCTTTCCTTCCCCCCGTGTTTGAGGCAGCACCGCTTCAACGTGGCGGCCAGGCTGGGCTGGATGCCGGCGACGAGCCCCACGACCTGCTGCCAGGCCGCATCCGCATCGGCCGCCGGTTTCGAGCCCCGGCAGGCGGCCCGGCGAGCCGCCTGCTCCGGCGCGGGTGGATCCGACCGAGCTCGGCCCAAGCGGGCATTCGGCGACTCCTGCCCCCCGGAATCAACCCTCGGCTGCTCCCGGGTCGACGGCAAGGAAACGTCCGCAGCCCCCTGCACCTCCCGGCGCAAATCCTCCAGTTTGGTGATGAGCGTGTCGATGGACAGCACCGCGCGCGTCTGCAGAACCCTGAAAAACACCATCTCCAGCGCCAGTTTGGGCTGGAGCGAAAAGCGGATGGCGGCCTCCTCGCGAAAGAGAATGTCCAGGGCGTGTTCCAGCATGGGCCTGGGAGTCCGCCCGGCCTGATCCTGCATCAGCTTGATTTCGTGGCTGGGCAGATCGACCAGTTTTTCCGGCGATCGACTGGTTTGAATGACCCAGAGGTCCCGCAGGTATTCGAGGAGGTCCGAAAACAATTTCTTGAGATCGTGGCCGCGGTCGAAGATGTCGTCGAGCGTCGCAAGAAACGGCAACGCGTCGCCTGCGAGAACGGCCCCGGCCAAAGTGTAGAGCTGGCTGCGGTCGATGACCCCGAGGGTTTCAATGATTTGCTCGTGGGAGATGGCATGCTGCCCGCCCGAGATCACCTGGTCTAAAAGGCTGAGGCTGTCGCGCACGCTGCCGCCGGACTCCCGGGCGATCAGCTCCAAGCTTTCGGCAGGGATCTCCACGCCTTCCTGCCGGCAGACCTCCGCCAGATGCCCGGCGATCGATGAAAGCCGGATGCGCCGCAGGTCGAAGCGCTGACAGCGGGACAGGATGGTGATCGGGATCTTGTGCGGCTCGGTGGTCGCGAACATGAAGAGCACATGGGCGGGCGGCTCCTCCAGGGTTTTCAACAGGGCGTTGAACGCCGGGGTGCTGAGCATGTGCACTTCATCGATGATATAGATTTTGTAGGGGCTGTGGGCGGGCATGTACTTAATGGTTTCCCGCAGCTCCCGGACCTGATCCACGCTGTTGTTGGAAGCGCCATCGATCTCATACACGTCCACTGCGCGTCCCGCCGTGATGTCGGAGCAGGAACGGCATTGATTGCACGGCGCCGCCGCCGGTCCGGTCTGACAGTTCAGTGCCTTGGCCAGTATCCGCGCGATGGTGGTCTTGCCGGTGCCCCGCGGCCCGGCGAAAAGGATCGCGTGCGCCACCCGGCCCGCCGACAGGGCATTGCCGAGGGTGCGGGTAATGTGCCCCTGCTCGATCACTTCTGCGAAGGTCTGCGGGCGATATTTACGTGCTAGTACAAGATAGGACATATCCCTGAACGTCGGATTCCTGTCGGAGGGATGAGGGGAACGAGGACATTCAGTGCGCCGGCATCATGCCAAACCGACGCTTGCCGTCGAAACAAAACGAAGGAAGTGGCGGAGAGAGTGGGGTTCGAACCCACGGTGCCGTTATTAGCAGCACACACGATTTCCAGTCGTGTTCCTTCGGCCAGCTCGGACATCTCTCCGCAAATCAGCAATGTTTTTGAAAACGCTCTCCGCGACCCAACCGGCTGTCAAAAACGCCGCCTCAGGCCGTGATCCGGCCTTGCGCGGCTTTTGAAAATGCTCAGGCATAAATGAATAGTCGCGTTTTTTAAAACGCCGCGCGCCTTGTCTGAGGGCCCGATGCTTGTTTTCAAAAGCCTGTTAAGGCGCGTAAAACCACCGTCCGCCATCCCGGCCGACCCGCCGGATCAAAGGCTGGATGAATGGCGGAGAGGGTGGGATTTGAACCCACGGTGCCGTTATAAGCAGCACACCGCTTTTCGAGAGCGGCGCCTTCAACCACTCGGCCACCTCTCCAGGGTGAATCGCAACAAACGATAACTTTTTCTTTTATCTTTTTTGCCGGGCGATGTCAACCACACATCAAACTCTGAACATCGCCTGAATTTCCTGTGTGTAACGGCCGTCCCCGTCGTAGACGATCAATGGCGGGGAGACCACCATACCGGGCCCGCCGCCACGGGTGCCTTCCACCAGCGCCAAACGCGCATCTTGCCCGCTCGAGGAGTGAATGCTGCGCAAGCGCTTCGGCTCAATTCGCTCCTCACGCATGTGGGAAAGGAGTTCCGCGATGCGGCCGGCCGCATAAATCATGTTGAAGCGGCCGCCGGTTTTCAAGAGCCTTCCTGCCGCCCGCACGACCTCCGCCAACGTGATGGCGATCTCGTGGCGAGCGAGCGCCCGCTGCAGGTCCGGGTTGACCCGACCGGAACGGCCTCGCCGATACGGCGGGTTGGAGACCACCATGTCCACCGGCCCTCCGACCCGCTCCGGACGAATGTCCCGCATGTCGGAACACATGACCGTCACCTGCGACGCCATATCGTTGTCGCGAATGTTTTCCTCCGCCACGGCGGCCAGCGCCGCCTGAAGTTCGACGCCCCAGATGCGAACGCCGGGCCGGCGGAACGCCAGGATCAGCGGGATGATGCCGCAGCCGGTCCCGAGATCCACCACTGTCTCGCCGGGCTTCGGGTGCACGGCACTCGCCAGGATGACGGCGTCGATCGAATAGCGGTACCCGTGGCGGTGCTGCTTGAGCCGGAGGCGCCCGTTGAAAAATGAATCCTGGGTGACGCCGTCCATATCAGAAGGACCCGATTTTAAATTTGATGTCGCTCACAGCGGCCTGCCCCAGATCGTCGTTCAGCCGCGCGACGAGGTCGCCTTTCAAATACTGTAGGTGGTGAAGCCAGGTGGAACTCGTGACGTGCACGAGCAGGATGGACCCCTTGAAGGCCGCCGGCCGTGCGTTGCGTGCGATGTCCGCGCCGACCACCCGGTCCCACACCCGCCAGATGCGCAGCATCCCCTTCTCCGCCTCGGGCCGGAGGTGTTTGAGCAGTTCGGTGAGAACCCCGCCGATATGTGCCGCACCGCCGGCCTTCTTGTCTCCAGCGTTCATGGGGGCCTATTATGACGCCGCCCATCCCATCCGTCAATCGTTCGGGTCAGGAGGAGGCGATTGGCGTTCCTCCAGGAATTAAATATGTGAACTCCTGGCTAGGCGCAGGCAGCCGGCGTGGAGGGTTCGGGCTTCAGGAGGGCAAGAATCTGCCGGGAGGAGGCCGAGGATTATGACGCCTGTCCTCGCAAATTTCCTGAACCCCAAACCCTGAGAGCGGAGTATTTAAGGCGATTTCTCTTGACTTGATGGGGAGGGTACCTTAACACTGTTGGTATCATCTGCATTTTTTTCGCTCGCCGCAGCCTTCGTTAG
>Ga0075350_1000005_pt1 | contig 22399 bp, 15 predicted proteins | sample RushSE_TuleC_D1_FD_120070 | JGI IMG/M metagenome (GOLD analysis project Ga0075350, IMG submission 120070) | Natural and restored wetland microbial communities from the San Francisco Bay, California, USA, that impact long-term carbon... | ecosystem: Environmental > Terrestrial > Soil > Wetlands ... | reverse complement strand
ATCGGCAGCAAAAGCGCAGTCTTTCATCAGGAGATCAGGCTGAAAGGTGAAGATACCGTTGTTGCAGATGCCCAGGTGACGTTTGTATTTGCAGATGCAAATTCGGGCAGGGCCGTCAGAATAGATGATGAGATAAGGGGGCTGCTCGAAAAACTTACCAATGGGGCCGGAATTAAATAGACATCATCCCGGTGCGATACAATATTTGGGAAGAAGGGTTGAACCGGCCGATTCCCTGCTTATTTTAAGCGCATGCAAAAATATAGCCTTTTGAAAATGAATCGCTTCAGGTATGCTAAAATTTTTTCTGAAAGAACTCGTAGATAACGGCTTCTAATGAAAAACTGGTTTTAGCTTTTAAGAATGGTTTTGGTTTTAAGACCAAATGGTTGCATTTAAGCTAATCCGGAATGGTTTTTTCATAACAAGCCGTAATCTACTCAAACAGCTTCCAGTAAAAATTTTAGCACACCTGAAGCTTCCTAAAAACAGGTTTTGTTTCAAAAATCTGAACGGTTACAATGGAATTAATGAGGAGTTGTTCAACCGCCACAGGAGTTCAATGATGCCGTTTGTGACTGTACCCGGATTAAAAGGCAAGGTTTATGTGCCTGAGAAACCGCAGGAAATCGCCAAGAAGCATCCATGCAGGGATTGCTATTTTTGCCAGTCATGCAGTGACGATCGGTGCAGAATGTGTCTTGGTCCAAAAGACCACAACTGCAGGAAATCAGTTGAGGAATAAGTTGTCCGGGGCCAATACCTGATTGGACCGGATACGGGGGCGATAGTGTTTACAAATAAAAACACACCGCCCCCTCATCTAACTCGGATCAGGTGTTTTTTTGTAATTTCAACTGATCCTCAAGGAGTTTTAATCGTCCTTTCAGCTCCTTTTCATGCTGCCATCGTTCTGTTACATCTCTGATGATGGCGGCACTGCCTATAACTTCATTCTGATGGTCCCGTACGAGAATTATCGTAAACTCGACAGATATTCGTTTCCCATCCTTATGGGCGGCCGGCACTTTAAGCAGCTCACTGCCATACCGAGTTTCACCGGTCTCCATTACCTTGTAGTACCCCTCCCAGTGCCGTTCACGCAATTTTTCCGGAACGATAATATCTAAACTCTTTCCGATTGCTTCTTCACTGGTGTAGCCGAAAATTGTCTCGGCACCCGAATTCCATACCCGTATATTTCCTTCTCGATCGGCAAAAAGGATAGCATCCTGGGCGAAATCTACAATATGTTTGTATATCCACTCTCGATCGGTTAAACTCGTCATGATTTACCTCCTCCCATCTCAATCGTCATTGTCCTTTATCGGATCTTACCGGTTTCGGTTTTCATTGCTCCTTTGGAACCTGCCGGTTTAACACCGCAAATAGAATCATGGCCAGTACGGCCATGATCACGAAGACCGAAAACCCCTGCGCGTAACCGGTTTGACCGTTTATTTTGACAAAAAGTCCCATCAAAAGCGGTATGGCAAAGCCGCCAAATGCACCCAGACCGCCGACGATTCCGGCTGCACCGCCTACGGCTGCCGGACTGTATTTGGGAACCAGTTTGAACACGGCTGCATTGGCAACCCCCATTCCCAGTGCGAGAATCATCTCTCCGGCCAATGCCAAACTTTCCGACCGCAACGCCAAAAACATGAATAATGCACCAATGCCGACCATCAGGAAGGATGCAAGCGCAACTTTTTCACCCCCCATTCGATCGGAAGCATAGCCGCCCAGAACCCTCAGCAAACTTGCTGAAATGGAGAAGAGAGCGGTGAATAAACCGGCACGCACGAGACCCGTTCCGAACAGTTCGGCCCAGTAAGTGGGGAGCCATACCGTTAAAGCAATAAATCCACCGAACGTTACAAAGTAAAAATAGGTTAACACCCATGTGCGCCAGTCCGAGCCTGCCTTTTTGATCGATTCCATGGCGGTCCCGGAAGGGACCAGTTCCTCACCACAGGCGAATAGCAGTGCGTCCGGATCAATTTCGATGCCCATTTCCTGGTACTGAAAATAAGGGGCGTCTTTCATGTATGTGTAAATGAGGACGACAAGGAGCAGGAGCATGCCGAACCAGAACACGTAGGAAACGGTAAATCCCAGCGAGACCACCATAAACGGCAAAAGGAAAGCGAATAAACCGGGAGCCAGGTTGCCCAAACCTGCATAGACGGCCAGTGCCGAACCCTGTGTTTTTTGCGGATACCAGTAGGATACAGTGGGTATGCCTACAGAAAATACTGCGATACCGCAACCACAGAGGACACCGGACAGCAGAAAAAATGGATACTGAGCAGGGCGGGGAATTGGGAAGAGCCAAAACATCAATGTGATACCCGTCACACCCAGGGCGGCGAGCCCCAACAAGATCAAGATCGGTTTCTTACCCCCAATTCGATCGACCATTGCGCCGAAAGGAATCCTTAAGAGAGAACCGGTCAGCGCAGGACTCGCAGCCAGCAGGCCCACTTGAAATGGGCTCATGGTCATCGTGGCCTTTAGTTTACTCACAATGGGACCGAAAGCAGAGACGCCGGCAAAGCCTCCGAAAAACGCCAGAGTTGTCCAGAATAGAGCCGCCCCGCGACTGGATTTTGCGTAACAGACAGCTTCTTCGGTCATATCAACCTCCTTGTTGTGGAGAGATTGACTGTTAAGAATACTCAATCGACAACCGGGGCAGATGTCTCGGACACCCGGCGTCGAAAGACGATGTATCGTCTCAACAGGTATGTAAACGGCGCGCTCCAAATATGAACCAGGCGACTAAACGGTGAAAAGCCCAACAATGCAAACGCACTCAGAATATGAATCTTGTAACTTAAAGGTACTGCCGACATCAGTTCCGGATTCGGTTGAAAAAATACAATGCCTCTAATCCAAGGTGCAATGGTGTCCAAAACATAGAAATGGCCGAACACCACGTTAAACAGCCCGGCACCAGTGACAAAAATCAGACCCGCAAGGGTCACATGGTCATTGAAGGTCGTGGTGGCCCGGATACGTTTTACGGTTACCCTGCGCCAGAGCAGCAATATCGAACCGACAAAAGCCGCAGCACCGACCACGAGTCCCGCCCAGTAAGCAATCCGCGTATGGGCCTGGCCGTCGATACCCACCATATCAAAGATGGTCTGTGGTATTAAAAGGCCTCCGGCATGGCCGACCAGTGTCAGCAGAATTCCCCAGTGAAAAAGGGTGGTGCCGGGATATAGATTTTTCTTTTCGAGAAATTCGCTCGATTTTGCGTTCCAGGAAAACGGGTCCGCAATATACCGATAGGCATGTCCGACAACAAATGTTGTCAGAGCCAGGTAGGGAAAAACCAGAAATGCCAGCGTGTTTATCAAATTCATTTGTATTGCTCCGGTGTTTAATGGATATTTTGATGATCAGTATAAAACCGGTATCTCTCAGTTTATCGTTTTCGCCTTGGCAGCCAGGGTTGCTCCGGATAAGGCAAGAATGTCTATCAGCTGTTCAAACAAAATCGCATACGGATGACCTGCCCGCCCGAGCCTCTCGGCCAGTGTCACCACAACCTCTCCATAAATCGGAATGATTTCCGAACACGCAACATCCGGTCTTTCGGATGTAAATTCCAACACCAGCGGCAGAAAATCAGGCAGCTCGCTGCTGATTCGCTCAAAACCCGTCTTCAGATAGACCTCTTCCAGGTGCACCAAAGCCGGACCTCTCTTTTCGGTGTCTCCCCAGCGATGATAGGTCAGGTTCATACAATTGGAAGGACTGATATCAAATGTTTCAGTGTATTGCTCCTGAAGCTGAATCAGGGGGGTCTGTTCGAAATATGACAAAATTTGGTCGTATTTATTTCGCACAGAAGCATTTTCGATCTCTTTAAGAACTTCTTTGAATGCCGGCAGCAATCCGAGCAAGGATTCGTCGGGGTAATGAAGCAAACAGGAGATCAGTTTAACCTGAACGTTCATTGTTTTCACCATCCGCAGTTATATTTCAACTTCAAATAAGAAATCCGGGGTATTTTCATTATAAACAATTAGTTATCAGCGTAATGGATCATCTTTTTTTAAAAGCGTGTATTGTTTGAGTGGTTTAGTGATCGTTAGAAAGAACAGACGATTGCCGAAAAATATCGGCAGAAAGTAAGTATTTGCTATAAATCAAACCCATTGTTTATGTATTGCATCCTGTTCTTTCTTTACGATCTATTAACCACGAGTTTACACGGTTTGAAAAAAAGCATTATCCATGGAGCGATCTAACAAATAAAAACTCCCTGACCCCTCATTTAGTTCAAATGGGATTTACTCAAAGCCACAGCATCCCTGATCTGTATAAAGTCCTTTCTCGTCGGTTCGACTAAGGGTCGGAACAACAAATCGTTCATTGTAATCGGCGATGGCCAGCAAACGATAAACGGCCTCGGCCGTCTCCACCGTTAATCCGACGCTGTCCAGCACTTCAGCGTCAATGGATTGCTCAACACGAACGGATCGCATGTACTGGCGAATAGCCGCCAGGCGTTTGAGCGCCAGTCGTACCGGTTCTTCGTCTCCGGCGCTCAGCAAATTTGCCAGGTAGGTAATCGGTATTCGCAGGGAATCAATCAACGTATCCAGGTTCGTTGACGTTGAATGTTCGGCGATCGGACTCAGCGGCGGAATATACCATACCATTGGCAGGGTTCTATATTCCGGATGCAAGGGGAGCGCCAGCTTCCAGGTTTTGGTCAGCCTGTAGATCGGCGAGCGTTTTGCTGCTTCAATAAAATTTGCTGAAATTCCCTGCTTTTCAGCGGTCTTAATTACCTCGGGGTCTTCGGGATCAGCCAGTATCTCCAGATGGGCAGGATACACTTCTTGATTTTTTGGGGCGGATGCCGCCCACCGAATTTTGTCGACGTCATACAACACCACACCGACGTATCGAATCCTTCCGACACAAGTCTGGGCACAGAGGGTGGGCATTCCCGCCTCGATGCGCGGATAACAAAAAATACACTTTTCAGACCGGCCGGTATGCCAGTTGAAGTAGACTTTTTTATAGGGACAGCCGGATACACAGTACCGCCATCCGCGGCATCTTTCCTGATCCACAAGGACAATGCCGTCTTCTTCACGTTTATAAAGGGCTCCGGACGGACAGGAGGCCACGCATGCAGGGTTCAGACAATGCTCGCACAGACGGGGAAGGTAAAATAAGAAGACTTTTTTGAATGCCAGATAAATCGAATGATCCAGGTTATTAAAATTGACGTCATCACTTCCGGTTTCACAAACGCCCGCCAGGTCATCCTCCCAGTTGGGACCCCACTGAATCCGGGTGTGTTCTCCGGTGATCTGCGACTTCGGCCGGATGGAGGGTTGATGCTTTTTCCGGGGACCGGATATCAGTTTGCCGTAATCATACGTCCAGGGCTCATAATATTCGTCAATGGCCGGCAAATCGGGATTGTGGAAAAGGTTGAGCAGTTTGCGCCCACGACCACCGGCATTGAGAGACAGCCGGCCGTTTTTCAATTCCCATCCGCCTTTGTGAATCTTCTGGTTTTCCCACTTTCGAGGATAGCCGATTCCGGGCTTGCTTTCCACGTTATTAAACCACATGTATTCGGCGCCCTTTCGGTTGGTCCACACATTTTTGCACGGAATACTGCACGTGTGGCAGCCGATGCACTTGTCCAGGTTTAAAACCATTGCATATTGGGCCTTAATCTTCATACCACTCCACCTCCTTCGCCTTTCGAACAACGACCACTTCGTCCCGTTGGGACCCGACCGGCCCATAGTAATTAAAGCCGTAGCTCAGCTGCGCATAACCGCCGATCATATGGGTGGGTTTGACCATGATACGGGTAACACTGTTATGGGTTCCCCCCCGCTGCCCCGACAGATCGGACCCCGGTGTATTAATCAACCGTTCCTGTGCATGGTACATGAATGCCTTGCCCGGCGGAATGCGATGACTGACCACCGCCTTGGCCATGACCACACCGTTCACATTGAAACATTCCAGCCAGTCGTTGTCCTTTACACCCAGTTTCGCAGCATCGTCATTGTTGATCCAAATCGCCTCGCCGCCGCGAAACAGCGTCAGCATGGTCAGCGTATCCGAATAGGTGCTGTGAATGGACCATTTGGAATGGGGTGTCAGGTAGTTGAGCACCAGTTCCTTTCGATCATCACGCTCTACCCCGGTGGAACCGAGGGCATGCATATCGACGGGCGGACGAAAAAGGGGAAGGTTTTCCCCGAAATCGAGCATCCATTGGTGATCCAGGTAAAACTGCGCTCTGCCGGTTAAGGTTCGAAAGGGGACCTTTTCCTCGATGTTGATCACAAACGGCGAATACCGTCTGTTTTCAGATTCTATGCCGCTCCAGGTGGGTGATGTGATAATCTTTCGCGGTTGAGCGCCGATATCGCTGAAAGAAAACTTTTCACCCTCTCTTTCACGGCTCAGATGGGTCAGTGTCAAACCGGTTTTATCTTCGAGCATTTTCCAGGATTTGACGGCGGTGGCGCCATTCGTCTCCGGCGCAAGGGCCAAAATCGTTTCAGCCACCTGTTTTCCGGTCTCAAGAGACGGCATTCCATGGCTGACGCCATCTTCCGAAACCGTGCCAATGGTTTCTTTTAACAGCGCATATTCTTCATCAGAAGCCCATGCAGTTCCCTTTGATCCGATACCGACCTTGTCCGTCAGCGGTCCCAGTGCGGTCATCATTTTGTATGTATTGGGGTAATCGCGGTTGACCACAACCAGATTGGGTAGGGTTTTACCCGGTACAGGATCGACGTCTCCTTTTTTCCAATCCATGACTTCGGGCTGGGCGATTTCACCCGGTGAGTCGTGCATCAGCGGTGTGGCCACCAGATCTTTCATTTCACCCAGGTGAACGGCGGCCAGTTCCGAAAACTTTTTGGCGATGGTCTTGAACTGTTCCCAGTTGGTACGTGACTCCCAGGGGGGATCGATGGCCGGATTGAACGGATGAATAAATGGATGCATATCCGTGGTGCTCAAATCATGCATTTCATACCATCCGGCAGCCGGCAACGCCACGTCAGCATACATTGCGCTGGTTGACATCCGCAGTTCCATGGTGACGAGAAGATCGAGTTTGCCCTCCGGCGCCGGGTCACGCCACCTGATTTCTTCAGGCCGGATATCTCCATCCGTATTAAAAACCGCATTCTCAACACCGAGCAGATGTTTAAGGAAATACTCATGTCCTTTGCCGCTTGCACCAAGCAGGTTGGCCCGCCACAGGAAAAGCATCCGGGGAAAATTTGCGGGATTGTCGGGATCCTCTATAGAAAATTTTATGTCCCCTTTTTTGAGTTTATCAACCGTGTAAGCGATAATTTCCGCGTCAGAGGAACAGCCTTTCTCGACCGCCTCCCGACAAATGTCTATGGGATTGATGTCGAACTGCGGGTATGAAGGAAGCCAGCCCAGACGTGCGGCGATGGCATTATAATCGGCCATGTGCTTATAACCTCTGGATTTTGCATCGGGTGAGTAAAGCTGTTGCGGATTTATCGTGTCGTAACGCCACTGACCGGTTGCAAAGTAGTAAAACGAAGTCCCGTTTTGGAGTCGAGGCGGACGCCGCCAGTCCAGACCAAAAGCAACCTGTGACCAGGCGGCCTGAGGTCGAACTTTCTCCTGACCGACATAATGCGCCCAGCCGCCGCCGTTGACTCCCTGGCATCCGCAAAGCGTCGTCAGACTGATGATGGTTCGGTAAATCATATCACTGTGGTACCAGTGGTTGGTCCCGGCGCCGAGAAAAATGAGAGATTTGCCGCGTGTTTTTTCAGCATTTTCGGCAAATTCTCTTGCCACACGGACGACATCCTCCTTTGGTACGCCGGTTATCGCCTCCTGCCAGGCCGGTGTATAGGGACGCGGATCATCGTAATTCTCAGGATAGCCGGCTTGATGAGGGCTTTCCGGATGCCGTATGCCCAAATGTGCGGCCATGAGATCGAAGACCGTTGCCACCCACCGTTCTCCTTTTGTGGTGATGACCTTTTTGGCCGGCACGATACCGGATTTTAACTGCGATCCGTTAAAGTCAAACAAAGGGAAATTGACCGTTATCCAGGTGTCATTGTCTGCTGCAAAGCTGAGCGCAGGATCAATTTTCTTGTCGTTGAGCGCATCGGTGAGGTCAAGATTCCATTTGCCGGATTCATTCCAGCGAAATCCGATGCTGCCGTTCGGAATACAGAAATCGCGTTGCGTGTTGTCGTATAGAACGGTTTTCCATTCCGCATTGTTCATCTTTTTATCCAGATCCGATGCCCGCAGAAAGCGTCCGGGAATATGGGCATCCTCTTTTTTGTCCATCACCACAAGAAACGGCAGATCGGAATAATTCCGGGTGTATTCGAAAAAATAATCTGTTCGACGATCAATATAAAATTCTTTGAAAATCACATGGGCCATGGCAACGGCCAATGCCGCATCCGTTCCCGCTTTTGCAGGAAGCCACGTGTCTGCAAACTTGACGTATTCGGCGTAATCAGGGGCAACAGCGGCAACGCGCGCACCACGATATCGCGCTTCGGTGAAAAAATGAGCATCCGGTGTCCGCGTCATGGGAAGATTGGTGCCCCAGACAATCATGTACGTTGATTCATACCAGTCGGCGCTTTCCGGAACATCGGTCTGTTCTCCCCAGATTTGCGGTGAGGCTGGAGGAAGATCACAATACCAGTCATAAAAGCTGATCATGGAGCCTCCGATTAATGAAAGGAATCTGGCTCCGGAAGCATAGCATACCATGGACATGGCCGGAATGGGCGTAAACCCGAAAATTCTGTCCGGGCCGAATTTTTTTACGGTATGGATTAACGCAGCAGAGATTAATGTTGCGGCTTCATCCCAGGAAGCCCGAACAAATCCGCCCTTGCCACGGTCTTTCTGATATACGGCTTTCTTTTCCGGATCTTCGACGATACTTTGCCAGGCATGCACCGGATCGTTGTGTTCTTTCAGGGCCGTCCGGAACATACTTATCAGCGATGAGCGTATGAACGGATATTTGAGCCTTACCGGGCTATATGTATACCAGGAATAGGTGGCACCTCGCGGGCAACCCCTGGGCTCGTGATTTGGAAATCCCTTTCCACAGTCCGGATAGTCCGTTCTCTGGGTTTCCCAGACCAGGATACCGTTTTTGACATACACGTCCCAGGAACAGGATCCGGTGCAATTCACACCGTGGGTGGAACGAACCTTTTTGTCGTATTGCCATCGTTTACGGTAGAAGTCCTCCCAGACTCTCTGTCCGCAACGAATTTCTCCCCAGTCTTCGGCGGTTTTTTCTTCCTTGCACCCATACTTTTCACCTTTGGGGCGGAAAAATCGCAGGTTGGACAGAAAGGATCGATCGGACATGGGCCACCTCCTGGGCAGGGTGTTATTTGTTCCTATGTCAAATTCCGGTTTGACCTTTAATTATCATAAACTGATACAACGACAAAAATAATTGACTTAAGTCAAAGTTACTAAAAAAATTGTGATATTTTTTTTCGAAAAAAGCAAATATTTTTTAAAAGGTTGCCTTTTGATTTTTTGTGGATTTCAAGATAATGTAAATCTAACCTGAACTGATCGGTTCCAGGTTCAGAGTTTAAGGTTCAAGGGTTAACTATTTTAGAAAGAGCATGATATGACCATGAAAGCATTTCAAGATTACTATGCGGATGAATTTGCAAGTTGCTATGGTTGCGGGAGGCTGAACAAACATGGCCTTCACATTAAGAGTTATTGGGACGGCGAGGAAAGCGTGTGCCATTTTCAACCCAAACCGCATCATACCGGCGGCTATCCGGGCTATGTATATGGCGGTTTGATCGCATGCCTGATAGATTGTCATGGCGCAGGCACGGCTTCAGCGACGAAATCTCGTGATAGTGGAGAGGAAATGGACATTCATCCCCCTCCGCGCTTTGTAACAGCGTCTTTACATGTAGACTATTTGGCCCCGACCCCGATGGATACGATGTTGGAACTCCGCGGCAGAGCCATAGACATCAAGGGTCGCAAAGTGATTGTCGCCGTTACGCTGTCGGCGAATGATAACGTATGTGTAAAAGGTGAAGTGGTGGCGGTACAAATGCCCGAGAATTTTTTTTAAAATAATACACAACAGCTTTTAGTTCATGCCGGATCACAGGCATCATCGAGGTCTTGATAAGGGTTAATCCACCTGAAGTTCCTTTAAACCGGCATAGTCGTCGAGGGCCTCCGGGTTCCTCAGGGCATCTTTGTTTAGCACAGGCTGGTTGTGGATGGTTTTTTTTACCGCCAGTTCAACTTTTTTCATATTGTGGGTATAAGGAATATCCGGCACGGCCAGAATCTTGGCCGGAACGTGTCTTGGGGACGCATTGGCCCGAATTGTTTTTTTTACGGCATCCTTCAGGGCTTCCGTCAATTCATACCCTTCGGCCATCTTAACGAAAAGGATGATACGCACATCTTTTTTCCAATTCTGGCCGACGACGATGCTATCTTCTATCTCCTCCAACTGGTCGACCTGCCGATAGATTTCGGCAGTTCCGATTCGGACGCCGCCGGGGTTTAAGGTGGCATCCGACCGTCCATATATAACCACACCGCCGCGTTCGTTGATTTCGATAAAATCCCCGTGTCGCCAGACATTGGGATATACATCAAAATATGCATCGAGGTATTTTTTGTTGTCCGGATCGTTCCAGAAGTAGATCGGCATGGACGGAAAGGGTGCGCTGCAAACCAACTCGCCTTGCCGGTTGATTATCGGTTTTCCATTTTCGTCGAAAGCCTCGACCTTCATGGCCAGTCCCCTGCACTGCAACTCACCTGCATAGACAGGTCCAATGGGATTACCCAGAGCAAAACAGCCGTTCAAGTCCGTTCCGCCGGAAATGGAAGCCAGCTGTAAATCCGCTTTGACTTCCTTGTAGATGTATTCGAAACCTTCTTTTGAAAGGGGCGAACCTGTGGAAAGCAGCGACTTGAGCGATGAGAGGTTATATGATTTTCCGGGTTTCGCACCGGTATTTTGAAGGGCGGCGATGTATCCCGCGCTGGTTCCGAAAATGGCAATCTTTTCATCCTGGGCCATTTTCCACAACGCCTCGGGATCCGGGTGGAAGGGATTGCCGTCATAAAGGACCAGCGTTGCGCCGACGGCCAGAGAACTGACCAGCCAGTTCCACATCATCCAGCCGCATGTGGTAAAGTAGAATATGGTGTCCTCTCGTTTTAAATCGGTATGAAGCATGAGTTCCTTCAGATGATGGATAAGAATCCCTCCGGCACTCTGAACCATGCATTTCGGAAGGCCGGTGGTGCCGGAGGAATACATGATATAGAGGGGATGGCCAAAGGGGAGTTGCTCGAATTCAATGGTAAGGCCGGATTCAGGTGATTTGAAATCGTCATAAAGGACCGCATGCGATACGGTACCGATATCCGGATCTTGAATCGTGTAAGGCACGACGACCACTTTTTGTACGGACGGTAGTTCTTTCAAGATACTTGAAATGCGTTCAAGGCTGTCCAGCCGTTTTCCTTTAAAAAAGTATCCATCCGCAGTGAAAAGTACCTTGGGTTTGATCTGTCCGAATCGATCCAGAACCCCTTTGATGCCGAAATCAGGAGAGCAGGAAGACCATGTCGCTCCAATGCTGGTGGCCGCGAGCATGGCGATGACGGTTTCAGGCATATTCGGCATAAAGCCGACCACACGATCACCGGTTTGAACCCCTGCTTTCCTTAACGATCGCGCAACGGATGCAACTTCATCATAAAGCTCGGCATAGGTCATCCTTTTGTAAACCCGATCTTCTCCCTTGAAGATCAGTGCTGTTTGATCATCTTTGTATCGCAAAAGATTTTCGGCAAAGTTGAGCCTGGCACCTGAAAACCATTTGGCGCCCGGCATTTTTCCGACATTGTCGACGACCTGGTCATAGGGCGTCGAGAATTTTATGTTTGCGAATTCCCACATAGACGCCCAGAAATCGGAAATGTTTTCAATGGACCATTGATAGAGGGACTCGAATTCACTAAAATTTTGGCGGTACGTTTTATTGATGATATTCATGAATCGGTACAGGTTTGTGCTTTTGATTCTTTCTTCCGAAGGTGTCCATAATCGCTTGGCCATGACATATTTCCCTTGAACGGCCTTGCCTTGCTGCTTGGTATGGCATGAAGAAGGGTATCTGCGTCCTGTTATTCGTTAACCATGGATCTCAGCTTGCCGGAGCACTTAAACGTAACAACCTTCCTTGGATTGAGCATCAAATCCTCACCCGTCGCTGGATTCCTGCCTTTACGTTCCTTTTTTTCCTTTACACAAAACTTGCCAAACCCGGAGATCAACACATCCTCACCGGATGCCAACGTGCTTTTGATTATCTCTAATAGGGTTTCAACAATTTCCAGAGATCTGTTCTTGGGAAAACCGGTCTCATTCTGGATGGATTCTACGATCTGAATTTTTGTTAAGGTCATAATGGGAGGCTCCTCACATATTGGGTTGAAAATATAAATTATTTATCTCATTTTCGGTGTGATTGTCAATTACAAAGGTTGATCTGCCAAAGTGTGTCATTTTGACCATTTCAAATCCTTTGTCAACGAAACGGATGCTGAACTTTAATGCAGCTTGGAAATCCCGTTCCTCAGGGCCGGGTCAGAATTCAATTGCTCTGCCGGTAAATGATTCAACAGGAATAATGGAATGATGGAATCGTGGAATAATGGGTTGTGAAGGAATTCTATCAGTTTTAAGGAGATCATTTCCGCTTCTACCACCCAATCTTCCAGTATTCCAATGACTTGCAAAATGTACAAATCATGCCCGCTGGGCTTAGCTCAAAGCTGAGCCCTCTGGACACGGATCTTCACTTAAAGAACTTCACTCGTTTGCGGTATGGCTTCAAGGTGCCGGGTCCTTTCTTTCAGTAAAAAGTGGTAAATTAAATCGCAATATCGATCCATTTCAAGCATCCCTTTACCTGAAACGGCGTATCTCCAAAATCCGTATAGTTTGGTAAGGTTAATGAGACGCTGACTGTAAGATTTCCAGTTAAAATGGTCCTGAACGCGTTGAATCCCGTTTGCGGATATGGTTTTCCATAAATTTTTATCTGTTTCACACCGTTCGATGAAATTTTCGAGGCTTTTTGATATCAATTCAGGCTTGCTCGTGTTCAGTAGAAATCCGCTGACCCCGTATTCAATAATCTCTAACGGTCCGCCGAATTTGGGAGCAAAGGTGGGAAGACCCGTAGCCATCGCTTCGATGACCGTCAAACCGAAGGCTTCAAACAGGGCCGGCTGAACAAACAACCCTTTATGGTCGGCAATAATCCTGTAAACCTCGCCGGTATCCAATTTGTTGATGCTGGGAAGCCAACGGAGTTTGCCGTGCAAATTAAACCGTTCAATGAGGTCGTATGCCTTGGCGATTTCATTTTTTTCTTCAATATCTCTGGAATCTTTTACATGGATTGTACCGGCGGCGAAAATAAGATTGCACGATTGCCGGAGTTTTTTGCTCATGCCGAATGCATGAATGAGCCCGGTAATATTTTTGATTTTATCAAATCGGGCCATCGTGAAAATAGGCGGTTTATCAGGATCATCCAGGTTTCCGAAAATGTCCTTCGATTCGTCATAAAACAGCTGCTTTTCCCATTGCTTCCATTGGTGCTCGACACGTTTTTCTTTTTCGTAATAGGGAAAATAAAGTTCTTCATCAACTCCCGGCGGTATGACATTGAATTTTGGCGCAAACAGGTTGATGCCGCTAATGACCTGGTACAGATCCGGCATGGTAAAGAATTGATAGGATTCGTACTGGCCCATGGTGTCTTCCGTACCGATGATCTCCTGTAATGTGCTGGTGATAATGAAGTCCGATTTGTTCATTGAATAAAGGTCGGCGGTATATTGGATCGAAAAATGGTAATCTTGTTCGTTGCCCTGCCATTCGATATCGGAAAATGCATATTTTGTTTTCTCCAGGGCATGGGCAATGGTGCATTGAATAACGTCAAACTTGTCCGACAATAAAGAGGCAACTAAATTCCCGTCCGAATAATTTCCGATAATCAGATCGGGACGTCCCTGAAATTCTCCTAACAGTTCTTTGGATGCATCTTCAGCAAATGTTTCCAAATATGGCCAGACCTTAAAACGAGAGACCCAGTGTTTGACCACATTATACTGCTTATCCCGAAACGGAACCCGTAATATCCAGCCGTTATCCGTCTGAAAAATTTTTTCCATGCGTTGATTACAGGTGGTGTCCTCTGCCTCAGGGATCAACCGGGTCAGGACAATGATTTTTGGATCGACGTCCAAACCTGTCAATTGAATTTCCGTTTTCAGGTGGCGTTCCAAGGCTCTCACCTGATCGAGGATATAGATCACCTGGCCACCGGTATCGGGCTTGCCCAGGGCATTGGTTTGACCAAACCAGCCATGGGGTGAAATGATGGCAATTTTTGAAATCAACGGCATGGGGACGCGCGATATAAATCGCTCCAACAGCGCATCGGTGGGTTCATTAATGAGATTCAGCAGTGTTTCAATGGTTTCCATAATGCGTCCCACGGTATTGCCCCAACCAACCGAAAAACCGGATTTTTTCATTCTCGCTTCAACGCTGGAAAATGGTGTTTCGGGTTTCTTTTTTGCAAGCCATTCCAGGAGGTGTTCAAGTTTGGTGTAGAATACTTTCGGGTTTTTGATCACTGCCCCGTTTACCAATAACTGACGGCCGTTATATTGATGGAGTTGAATGAACTCGAACAGTTTTGAATTCCACTCGTCCGGTTGGCTAAAAATGTTGCTGCTCAAGTATCGATTTAAAAAACGGATACCGTTTCCGACTGAGCGAGTATCCCGGATGGACGGTGAAAAATCATAAAACGGCATGAAATCAATGTGAAGATGATGGCCGTCCTTACTTTCCTGACGTGCGTAGTAATCTTTAAGATCCAAATACGTTGGAAGCGGAATTTCTTCCATGTATTCTCCGTCTCGTCGAACCATATAAAAACGGTACTTTGCAATGGCATAACGGTGCATCAATACGAGATGCTCCCTGGTAATAAACAGCTCCTGAGCTTTCTTAAAAAAATGAAACAACGAAGAGTTATCTCGAAATTTCTTTGTCTTCCGATGTTGATCACAATATTCGCGGAACAACTGTATAATTTCGTTTCTTAAATATATCGTTTGGTGTTGATTCGACATAAAAGAGACGAGTTCTTTGAAATCTTTGTGCTCGTTTTTTTTAATCATTGATTCCTGTAAATTCTTCATCATCATTCAGCCTTATGTTTGTATGTGTTCAGGGGGCAGTCATTTCCCCTTCACTTCGGTGTCTCCGTCACTGGTATTTTCAGTAAGTTCGAAGTGGTTGCATTCCTGCCCCCTCCGCGTTCTCCCGCGAAAAGCATGCGGGAGCCGCGGTCTCCCCCACTGCTAACTTGCTGAAAATACGAAGCGACTCCGCCAATAACGTTACGGGAAAACAACTGCCCGCCTGAATATTTACTTATGTTTTGCTTTTTCTAAAAAATTGTAATACCCAATGGCTTCTAAAATGCCGCCGGCGTATTTTTGCTTTGCAAAGTAGATGTTTCGTTGCCCCTTAAGTTTTTCAAGTTCAGGACTGTAGTTGCCGACGACGACGGCCAGCGGATCTCCTCGAAGCATTTCTTCGTCATTGCCGGAATCTCCGCATACCAGAAAGTTATTCAAAGGGATTTCCCATTTGTAGCTGAGATAACGCAATGCCTTCCCTTTTGATGCCCGATAGGGAAGAATGTCAAGATATTTATCGTGAGAATAGATGAGCGTGTAACGGCATTTATTGCGAAGAAGCCGATCATGAATTTTCGGAAGCCTGTCTTGGCTCGGCCGCATATTATAGCTGACTTTGAATTGACGTTGGGTAGCTTCTTCCTGATAGGTCAAAAATGGAAGTCCCTTAAGTGTGTTGACGATTTTTTCTCTGTCCCATTTGGCGGATATATGGGTGGCCCAACCTTTGGCAAAATGAACGTTCTCCCCATAATAAATCTCTGCCCCTACGGATGATATAATGATGTCCGGAGAAAAGACGCCATGTTTTTCAAGATACGCTTTGGCCGAGTCGATAGTCCGCCCGGTGGCGACGCCGAAGCCGATGGTTTTTCGATGCTTTTTTAATACGTTCAACAACTCACTTAGATGGTCGTTCCGTTCACCAATGAGTGTGTTGTCAATATCCGCAATAATAAAATGGTTGAGTTTGGCCAAACGTTTGCCGATGGCATCCGAAGGTACCGCAACCTTCATCTTTTCCGTATCAAGGCTCTCAACGGCATGCTTTATTTCGTTGACATAGGTCTTTGCATGGGTTTCCCAAGTATAGTGCTTTCGTACGTTCAATACCCCGGCTCTGGAATACCGTTTCCATTTCTCGCTGTCTGCAATGATCTGTTTGATGGCGGTAGCCAATTCCTTGACATCCGTGGGATCAACCAGCAGACCGCATTTACAGTTTTTAATGATATCCAAGGGGCCGCCGTCGTTGGGTGCAATCACAGGCAGCCCGGATGCGGCCGCTTCAATCAGGGTAATGCCGAACGGCTCGGTCAGTGCGGAGTTGACAAATACTCCCCGCTTTTCAGCAGCAATCCTGTAAAGTTCCGGCACTTCATACTCGAAGTCGTGTTTTTTGGGAATGGCAATTTTCCCATAAAGATCGTATTTGTCCATGAGCAGAAGGATTTCTGTCAGAACATCTCGCTCGTTGTCTTCCATTTTCGAGATATCTTTGCGAATCCCCGCAAATACAGCAAGGTTGGCCATGGATTGAAGCGCTAAATCTTCGCCATAGGCAGTGATTAAACCGCCAATATTTTTGCGTTTGTCGGGCCGGCACAGAGACAATATCAGCGGACGATCCGGATGCATGAAAAATCGGTTGAGTTCTTCAATCAGTGAAGCATGGGCGTACACTCTGGCCTCATCTTTTTCTGCATCCGGCAACATATCATGATAAAAGGGATAAAACGTATCGATATCCAATCCAGGAGGAATGACGCTGAATTTGGGTATGTCGATGTTCTCATATTGACCGTATTGCTCTTTGATTTCATGGTGGGTACTTGAGACAATCAGGTCCGCATTTTTTAATATTTCTTCCTCCATTTTTATGCGGTATTCAATTTTGAATTTTTTGTCGATATCGGCTTCTTTCATACCATTATTCAACAGGCCTTTCAATTTTGATCGACCAAGGGAATGACCGGTGTAAATCAACGGAATTCCGTAAATATCCGCCAACTGCATGGCCACATATCCCGCATCGGGATAATGACCGTGTACAATATCGGGTATCATCGACTGTTGCTTGTTGTATTTAATGGTTTTATCGACAAACTCATCCAGGTGCGGCCATAGGAGCTCTTTTCGCATATATTTCCGACCCCCGCACTGAATCCTTATAATATTGAATTTGTCATTCACCTTTTCCACCGGTTTTGCGTAATCTTTGGATACGGCCTTATCGGATACCAATCGCGTAAACAATTCGACCAGTCTCACCTCGTCTCGCTGACCGAGGGCGTTTGCCAATTCAATGACATATTTGATTTGGCCGCCGGTATCCGCATCACGGCCCAGTTCCATGTTTTCGGATCGCAGCAAACCATGAATGCTGAACATTTGGATGTAAAAACCTTTAGAAGCCATGTAATCCTCCATTTTTAATCAGTTCCTTTATCGGTTCATAAAATTCCCGGGACTCGGGAATTGCGCCTCTGATTTCACAGATGCGTGATGCAAACATGGATGCCATGGACAGCATTCTTGCAGGTTCCCATCCTTTTATAATTCCAGCGGCCAGCATTGCAGAATAGGCATCTCCGGCACCAACCGTATCGACAACGGACGCAACACGGTTAGTTTTTGCGTGGAAATTGCCGTCTTTGGTGTATAATTCACTTCCCTTGTCCCCCTTGGTTATCGCCACAGTTTTCAATTCGCAGCGATCCATTAAAAAGGGGATGAACGCACCATTATCTTTTGAGAATCGAAAGATCCGCTTACATTCGTCAAGTTCTTGTGCATTAAGTTTCAGTATATCAGTGTTTTCAAGGGAGGTGAAGATGACCTTGTCAGAATAACAGTCCGGCCGCAAATTGATGTCGTAAAAGCAAATGCTGTCAGGACGCCGATTCATCAGGAATCTTTGAAGATTCTCGAATCCCTGTTTGCTTCTTTGAACCAGGGTTCCGAAATAAATAAAGTCAGCCGTATCAATAAGGGTTGAATGCGCTTTCGGAAGATAGTCGATGTAATCATACGCCACATCGGTGTTGATGTGAAATGTCGGGTTTCCTGATGAACTGAGCCGAACGATCACCATACCGGTATCATGTCCGTCATCAATTTGGATATCATCGATGTTGAAATCATGTCGCTCTAATATGTTTAAGATCTCTTTTCCTTGGGTGTCGTTTCCAATACGCGAAATATAGCGCACCGGGAATCCGAAATTTTTGAGATGATAGGCGAAATTAAACGGCGCTCCGCCGAGCCGTTTCTCTTTTTCAAACACGTCGAATAAGATTTCACCGATAACAAGTATCACTTTATCACCTATTTGGTGTCACCCCGATTGTGCGTGAACACAACCGTGAATGATCACAAATTAAAAATTCTGTAAGGGTTTAGGCTTTTGAAAATGAATTGCTCCAGGTTTGCTTAAATTTTTTCTGAAAGAACTCGTAGATAACGGTTCGTAATGAAAAAACCGGTTTTAGCTTCTGAGAATGGTTTTGGTTTAAAGACCATATGATCGCATTCAATCTAATCCGTAATGGTTTTTTCATAACGGGCCGTAATCTACTCAAACAGCTTCCAGTAAAAATTTAAGCAAACCTGAAGCTTCCTAAAAAAAGATTTGTTTCAAAGATCTAAACAGTTACCCTTTTTGGAAATAGAGTCGATATTCATTTTTTTATTATCCGTATGGTGTGAAGGATTGTACTTTGGGGTGCCGCATCCATGATTTGTTTGACAAAAAAAGTTTAATGATAAATTTAAAGAAAATGAAAATTTTGAATACGAAACTTGAGTGGTAAAATTGTCAATGTTTGCCTGTTCAGGAGATAAAAATGCTTGAAGTTAAAACAATAACAGAAATAGAAGATTTTAAAAAAATACCGGAAATCCAAAAAAGTGCCTGGGGATTTGTTGATTGGGATATCGAACCCCATCATTTGATGACACGCGTACAAAAATATGGCGGTCTTGTTCAGGGACTTTATTTCAATGGCAAATTGGAGGGATTTACCTATGCAATCATCGGCAAGTGGAAAGGGGAACACTTTATCTATTCCCACATGACCGGGGTTCGTCAAGAACATCAGAAACAAGGATTCGGTTTTTTGCTTAAGAAAGCCCAAAGAGAGGAAGTTTTAAAAATGGGATATGAGATCATTCGTTGGAATTTTGATCCTCTCGAATCCATGAACGCTTTTTTCAATATTCACAGACTCGGCATCATCAGTGAAGAATATGAAAACGATATATACGGACCTGGGGAAAGCGGGCTTCACAAAGGGCTTCCCACAGACAGGCTGATCGCAACCTGGAACCTGAATTCAGACCGGGTCATTAGAAAGATGACGCGAAAAGAACCTCCGATTCTGGAGGATATCCCATCGAAAAACCTGGAATATTTTACAGAAGACACAGCCTATATCGAAATTCCCGGAAACATACGGTCATTAAAAGAGACAAATTTAAACCAAGCAATCGAATGGCGAAGGAAAACGCGACATCATTTTGAAACGGCGTTTCGACGCGGGTATGTTGCAAGGGAAATCGTGTTTTCAAAAGACAAAAATAGGGTTTTTTATAAATTGTGGAGATGAAACACCGGTGAAAAAAATACGGAAGATCGATTCGGTGGAAATGTTTGTCGTCCGGATACCGCTGGTCAAACCGTTTGAAACCAGTTTTTCCATCCAGACTCACAGAGAGGCGTTACTGCTCAAAATTATTTCGGATGATGTTTGCGGATGGGGGGAATGCGTCACCTCTCCCGACCCGTACTACTGTTATGAAACCAATGCAACAGCGTCTCATATTATACAAGATTTTTTAATCTCTATTCTAACGGCCACGAACAATTTTACCATCGAGGAGGTTCTCCAACAATTTGAAAAAATCCGAGGCCACCATATGGCCAAAGCCGCAGTCGAAAATGCCCTTATGGATCTTCTGGCCAGAAAATATGAAATCCCGCTGTTCGAGCTTATCGGCGGTCAATCCAAAAAAATCATGTCCGGAATCAGTATCGGAATCCAGGAGGATATCGAAGACCTTCTTGAATCGATTCAAAACGCATGCGACAAAAAATACCACAGAATCAAGATAAAAATAAAAAAAGACAAGGATATTGAAATTCTGCAAATGGTTCGGAGCGCATTCCCGAGTATCAACCTCATGGTCGATGCCAACAGCGACTACACCATTGAAGACCTGCCTGTTTTAAAACGGATGGATGCATTTAATCTCATGATGATCGAACAGCCTTTGAGTCATGATGACATCTATTTTCACGCGCTACTGCAAAAACAGATCCATACGCCCGTCTGTCTGGACGAATCCATCAAAAGTCTCAATGATGCAAAAACCGCGGTTGAAATGGGCAGCTGCCGGATCATCAACATTAAGCAGGGACGCGTGGGCGGCATGACAACATCTAACAAAATTCAGGCCCATTGTATGGAAAAAAATATAAAGGCATGGTCGGGCGGCATGCTTGAAACCGGAATCGGCAGAGCTTTCAATATTCATCTTCAAACCCTTCCGGGTTTTGTCCTCCCAGGTGACACCTCTGAAACCGCCCGATATTTTAATGAGGATATCGTTGACAAACCGGTGGTTCTGCAACCGGATGGTTTCATAGAAATTCCCAAAGGACCAGGAATCGGCGTGAACGTACTTCCCGAAAGCCTCAACAGGTTTAAGGTGTTTTATAAAAAAATCCTTTAAGACCGCTTGTAAAGGGATTCTATTTTGTACATGCGGACGGAGGTGAGCTTTCTCGTGCAACGATACCTGCCCGCTCGTGCGATACATTTCGGGCGTGTTTGCGGAGTGCCTTCGCACTCTTGAGTTTCAACAACTTCGATACCGCACAAAAACCGGAAAATTATTGCCCATCATGGCAAAATGGCTATTGACATTTTGTAGAATAAAATATTATTTATTAGTCTTTTTTATTGACATGCTGGCAGTGATAAATTTATATGTTAGGATGAAATACCGTAGCAAAACAATTCGATTTGGATCGTCTCAACAACAAATCCGTAAAAATTACATCGCAGATCGTTTATGATACACCCAAGCAGCTTGATATTAAGGTGAAAAATATGATCGAAATTAGAATACATGGTCGAGGCGGACAGGGGAATGTGGCGGCGGCAGAGCTTTTGTCGATTGCAGCATTCAAAGACGGTAAATTTTCACAGGCCTTCCCTTCTTTTGGCGCTGAACGGGTCGGCGCACCTGTCATGGCTTTTGTTAGAATCGATGACAAGAAAATCCGAACACGTGAAGACGTGCAAAACCCGGATTATCTGATCGTCCAGGATTCCAACCTGATCGGATCAGTACCTGTTCTGGATGGACTTAAGCCGGATGGTTTAATACTGATCAATTCAGAAAAAAAACCCGAAGAATTACAACTTAAAACAACCGCAAAGGTGGAAACCATTCCTGCTACGGAAATCGCGCTGGAAATCATCGGCAGGCCCATACCGAATGCAATTATGATTGGTGCATTTTGTACGATTACCGGACTGGTGAGTCTGGATGCCGTCCAGGAAGCAATTATGGGAAAATTCCCCGGCAGGGTGGGTGAAAACAATGTGGCCGCCCTTGAACGGGCCCGTGAAATTATGCAAAAGAGGTAGGTTCATGCTTAAACAAATTGAAGGATCTTATGCTGTTGCGGAAACGGTGGCCAAGTGCCGCCCAAATGTCATCTCCGCCTATCCGATTACGCCCCAAACGCATATCGTGGAAGAACTGGCCAGTATTGTCGCACGGGGCGACCTGGACGCTGAATATGTAAACGTGGAAAGCGAATTTTCCGCTGCCTCTGTGGTGTTGGGAGCAAGTGCTGCCGGTGCCCGTGCCTATTCGGCGACAACATCCCAGGGCCTGTTGCTCATGAGTGAGGTGATTTACTGTATTGCGGGAATGCGCCTTCCCATTGTGTTTACCATTGCAAACAGGGCCATATCGGCACCGCTGAGTATCTGGAACGATCAGCAGGATTCCATGGCCTTAAGGGATGCCGGTT
>Ga0075350_1000004_pt1 | contig 26356 bp, 25 predicted proteins | sample RushSE_TuleC_D1_FD_120070 | JGI IMG/M metagenome (GOLD analysis project Ga0075350, IMG submission 120070) | Natural and restored wetland microbial communities from the San Francisco Bay, California, USA, that impact long-term carbon... | ecosystem: Environmental > Terrestrial > Soil > Wetlands ... | reverse complement strand
GCCCCACCGAATATGTGGAAAAGGTCGTCAAGTCCGTTCGAGACAATCCGATACAACTCAGACCCCACAGGTATGTCAAACCCGAGGCAGTCCAACCACAGGTCAAAAGCCAGTCCCTGGAACAGATCGGGTTGGTGGTCACGGACCGTCACGCCGTCCATCATGTCCATGAGCGTGGGTATGTGGAATCTCCGGTCAGAGTGCGCAGCATCTTGGAAAAACTGGAAAAATCCGGAATTTTTGCCAGCATCAAACCCAAAAGTTTTCCGGACAAGCACCTCTTTATGGTTCATGACGACCGGTTCGTCCGTTATCTCAAACGGGCCTGTGAGGAGGTGCCCGAAGGAAAATCTCTTTATCCTTATGTGTTTCCTGTTCGAAACAAGACCCGTCCACCAAAGGAACCCTCGGTTCTTTCGGGATATTACTGTATCGACACCTTTACCCCCATTAATCGGAATGCTTATGTTGCCGCACGTCGAGGTGTGGATTGCGCGCTGACGGCGGCCCGTGAGATCCTGGAAGGCCGGCGCGTCTCCTATGCTCTGGTCCGGCCGCCGGGCCACCATGCCGAACGAAATTCTTTTGGGGGCTTCTGCTATTTCAACAATGCCGCCACCGCAGCCCAACACCTTTCTGATTTTGGAAAAGTTGCCATTCTGGATATCGATTATCATCACGGCAACGGCCAGCAGGACATCTTCTATCGCCGATCGGATGTGCTGACGGTTTCCATTCACGGGCACCCGAAATTTGCTTATCCCTATTTTTCGGGATTCGATGATGAGCGGGGAGACGGCGACGGTGATGGTTTTAACCTGAATCTTCCCCTGCCCGAAGCGGTGGATGGTAAAAAATATCGTCAAGCCCTGGCCAAAGCCATCCGCAGGATAGTGCAGTTTGATCCTTATTTTCTCGTGGTGGCACTGGGCCTGGATACGGGCAAGGGAGATCCCACCGGAACGTGGTCCCTGACGTCCAAGGATTTTGAGGCGAACGGTCGAATGATCGGGGAATTGGGACTTCCGACGGTGGTCGTCCAGGAGGGTGGATATAGGAATCGGACCTTGGGAACCAACGCCCTGCGCTTTTTCAAGGGTCTGGCCGAAGCCGTTTACGGATTTCCAAAGGGTGAACTGCGCTTGGATTTTCTCCATGGCGTCAAGTTTCGTTACGACCTGGAGCCGGACGATCCCGAAAGGATTCGCCGGTTGGTGGAGGTTACCGGTTTCTTTTATCCGACCGAAGTGGAGGTGGCCGAGGAATTGGTAAAAGAACGGCTGTCAAAGGGACCCGCCAGTGGTTATCATTTTGTTTTGGCAGAATCTTATGGCCGTTTGGCCGGATATGGTTGTTTCGGTCCCATTCCCTGTACGGTCGCCAGCTACGACTTATACTGGATTGCGGTTCATCCAGACTTTCAGGGGAGAGGCCTGGGGAAACGGCTGTTGAAAGAAATCGAGCGTCTGGTTCAAGAGGCCGGCGGAACGCGAATCTATGCGGAAACGTCTCAACGCCCTCAGTACGCCAGTACCCGGGCGTTCTACGAGAACCGAAGATACCGGCAGGTATCGGTTCTGGAAGATTTTTATGGACCCGGTGAAGCCAGGGTGACGTATTGCAAGGTCTTAAATTCGATGAAAAGACAACAAGATGTCCGGTCGAAAGAAAATAAATAACGGTGAGCATCCCAAATGGTTTCTGGGTTCGGTGCTATATCAGAAAATGTTTGATTTCTGCGGGCGGGACACCGATGACTCGAACGGTCTCATTCCCTTCAGGAGTGGTCACCAAAACTTCAACCGGTGTGATTTCCGGAGCCTTGCTGTATCCTGTACATATGGAAGCCGCAAGTATCCTCATTTCATTTCTACCACCGTTCGGCATCAAAACAATGGGGCCCGGAAAAGTTTTTACTTTTATAATGGTGTCCATATTTCCATCGTAATATTGATTTATACTTTCATTATCTTTTTGGGTTCGTCCGACAATTATTTTTGTGGCCTTGTCTAACCGAAGATGTCGCCCATGTTTTAAAAGATGAAGCTCTCGTTCGGAATATGTTTCCTGGTGTTCAAAAAGGTCTTTGAGCCGCGATGCATATCCTTTGTCCGTAAGGAGACACCCGCCGGCCGGGGACGGATAGGTCGTGACTCCGAATTCTTTGGCGAGTTTTATTTGAGGCTTTCGGGATCTTCCGGATAGGTCGAGAAGCATGTCCCTGTTTACCAGTCCCTGTTGTTCGGGAATGGTTATCGGAAGATTTTTCGCACTCAAGGGCCGCAAAATATAGCCGTCAAAGCCGGATTGTTTTTCCACATAACGGAGAGAATTCATGGTCTGAGACATGGGGCGCTGACCCAGCACTTCGCCGCTGAAAAGGAAATCAAATCCGATTTCTTTCATCATATCCCCGGCAAGGTTGAACATCAGTGCGTGACAGTCCATACACGGATTCATATGCTTCCCGTACCCACTACGCGGATTTATCAACATTTTTAAGTAAATAGGCGTTATATTTCTGACGATTACCGGTATTCCAATAGTTTTTGATGCCTGCAGGGCTTTTTCAGATGAAAAGAAAGGGGTTTCGAAGGTTATCCATTGAACCTCTATTCCCTGCTTTCTGAGCAATAGTGCCGACAGCATACTGTCCAGACCACCGGAACAAAGGCCTAAAGCGCGTACTTTTTTTAAAGGTAAATTCATGGTAATGATCAATCGATGGTATAAAAGACCAAACTTTGGGTATCCCCAGCAGAAATTTGCTTTGTTGGGAGTTCACTATATTTCCAAATCCCGCATTATGGGAGAAAACCAGGTTTTGAATATAACAACAAAAAGGATCGACAATGCCGAAAAAGACGACGTTAAATAAAGACAAAGCCCGCGTGGCAAAAATTCTGAAAATACTAAAAATAACCTATCCGCGCGTCAAAACCCAGCTTCGTTACGGCAGTCCTTTTGAACTTCTTGTAGCCACCATACTATCCGCACAATGCACGGATAAACAGGTCAATGGCGTCACAAAAGAACTATTTAACATACTAAGAACTCCCCATGATTTTGCAAGTGCTTCGAATGAAACCATTGAAAACCTGATTCGACCCACCGGTTACTTCCGGAACAAGGCGAAGAATATCAAAAAATGCGCCGAAAGTCTCCTGGAAAAATATGATGGCCAGGTGCCTCAATCCTTGGATGAACTGGTAAAACTTCCCGGTGTGGGACGTAAAACCGCCAATGTGGTCCTTGGCAGTGTGTTTAATATTCCGGGTATTGTTGTGGATACACATGTGGCAAGAATATCAAAAAGGCTGGAACTGACAGAAAATAACAACCCCGTTAAAATTGAGTATGACCTGATGGAGGTTATTCCTGAAAAAGAATGGAGTGACTTCTCTTTGCAGCTTATCTATTTTGGGAGAGCCATATGCAAGGCGAGAAAACCGATGTGTCCCACTTGCCCGCTTTATGATCTATGTAATTTCCCGGGTAAAATTCTCAAGCAGGGATAAACCGATTTTAATCCACTTTTGATATGCAGACACCGGCTTGGTCACATCCTGAACTTCTATGGTTTTCGGCCAAGGACCTCCCGTATTTTTCCTGCAACATCCACAATCCGGACCGGCTTGCCGACCAGGGCGCCTATTCCCAGATGCTTGGTAGTATCTTGGGTAATTTTTTCGTTAAATCCGGTACATAAAATTATCGGGATATCATTACGAATGAGAGCCAGTTCTTTGATCAGCTCCATCCCTGTCATTTCCGGCATGGTCTGGTCGGTGATTACCAGATCGAATGTTTCGGACTTCTTTTGAAATATATCGAGGGCCTCGATGCTGTTTGATGTTGAGATTACTTGATAGCCGAATCTTTCCAGCATTGAATGCATCATTTCAAGCACATCTTCTTCATCATCGACGAGTAGAATCGTTTCATTGCCGAGCGGGATGTCGGTTTCAAAGGATGTTTTAGGATAGCTGTCGGTTTTTTTATCAATTACAGGCAGGTAAACATTAACTGTTGTTTTTCCATCCGGGCCGGTGGAAATGTGGGTATTTCCTTTATAGCTTTGAACCATTTCATATACGGTGTTCAAATTCGTGTCGAGATCTTCATTTGGGCCGGCCATCAGAAACTGAGGTTCGAAAATAGGATTGGTTTTAGAATGTTCAATTCCGGGGATTGTATATTTTACCGTTAACTTCAGATAGGACCCGGGGAGCAGGCCGATTTCCGAGGATAATTCGCTGGAATTTAAGTCCGCTGCCGAGAGGGTGACTTCAAGTATTCCACCTTTTTCTTCCATGGCGAGGTATGCGTGGGTGCAAAGGTTCATGAGTATCTGTTGTATTTCAGATGGGTCGGCTGCCACGGGGTCGCAGGTGGTGTCTATTTCATGATTCACTTTAATGGTTGCCGGAAGAGATGCCCTTAACAGTTTAAGTGTTTCTTTTATCACATATTGTATTTTTAAAGGTGTTCTTTTATCTTCGCCTCTCATGCAGAAATTTTGAATCTGCTGAATCAGGTCTTTGGCCCGATCCGCAGCTTTAAGGACGGATGCCAGATTCTCATGTGTTTTGCTCTTTTCAGGCACGTCATACATGCACATCTCTGTGTATCCGATGATGGGAAAGAGAATATTGTTAAATTCGTGAACGATACCCCCCGCCAATGTTCCGATGGCTTCCATCTTTTGGGCACGTTGAAGCTGTTTTTTGAGTTCGGCGTTTTCTTTCTCTAATGTGTTAATTCGCAATAGGAGGTTAACCTGCGCCGACAGCCCATCGTTATCTATTATCTTTTTCATACCTCATCCTACCTTTCGAAACAGACTTTTCTCAGCGAACTTTATCGGCTCCGGTGTGATTACATGATTTTAAAAGACATCTTTTTCAACAAACATTTCTATCTGGTTTTTTGTGTAGCCGAGTTCCTGGAGGATAGAAACCGTATTTTCTCCAAATTCCGGAGGCGGCGTTCGTATGAAACCCGGTGTTCCGCTCAACTTGATCGGTATCCCAAGCATGGCAATTTTTTCCCTGTTTTTGCGACGAATGTCAACAACCATTTTTCTTTCTCGAAAAAAGGGGTCATGGAGTACTTCTTTGAGATTTTGTATCCGTCCCCAGCAAACATCAAGATCTGCGAGTTCGGTTTCCCACTGGGCAAGTGTCTTTTTTTTGAAAGTCTTCCGCATAAAATCGATGATTTCTTCCCGACGGTTTTCGTCATATTGAAGCGGTGCATATTCAGGAACGCCAAGGTGTACACAAAGGTTTTTCCAAAAACGGTTTTCCACAGCACCGATGGATAGATAACGTCCATCGGCTGTTTCGTATGTGTTATAAAATGCGTACCGGTGGGAAAGAATGGACTCACCCCGCTTGGGGAACTCTCCGGTGCGCTGATGTAAAAAAAGCGTCAACGGCAGAAGACTTAACACTCCATCTGTCATGGAAATATCGATATGTTGGCCTTTTCCGGTTCTTTCTCTCGCCCATATCGCCAGAAGGACGCCAATGGCGGCATTCATTCCTCCACCTGCAATATCTGCAATCTGTACACCGGGAATGGATGGCGGTCGATCCGGTTCGCCCATAAGATCAAGAACGCCTGAATAGCCCAGAAAATTCACATCGTGCCCGGCCCGATTCTGATAGGATCCTTTTTGACCGTACCCTGTAATCGAACAGTAAACGATTCTTGGATTGATGTTATGAATGGTATCGAAGTCTATCCCGAGTCTGTGAACAACTCCGGGTCGGAACCCTTCTATAAGAACATCGGCTTTGTTGACCAGTCGATAAAAAATCTCTTTGCCTTCCGGGGTCTTTAAGTTGAGAGACATATGCTCTTTGTTTCGATTGACAGTGGAAATGAAAAGGTCGTCCGATAAAAAACGTTTGTCCTCCACCGAAATCACACGTGCACCATGGTCGGCCAGGATCATGGAACAAAACGGTCCCGGCAACAACCGGGATAAATCCAGAACCAATATTCCGCGTAATGCCCCGCTATTTTTCATACGGTATTCCTATTTTAAACCCGTAGCGGATACAAGTTCGCCCGTAAAGCTTCCAACAATAACCTTGCTCTTTATTTTTACAGGGATTCTTCGTTTGTCCGCAGTGACCCAAATTTGAATTTTAGCATTTTTACTTTTTTCGAACACCCCACCGATATGTTTCAGTTCAGGCTCTATAAGATAGGTGTCGTATGTTCCGCTTTCCAGTTTAAGGGCTTCTCTTTTGATGACATCGAGCTTCCCGATGATGCACTTCTTCCCATCCGTGACCGGACGTTCAATGGTTGACGTATCCTGGAAGTCAAAAAGTCGAACGAAATAAAAGGCAGACAACGGGTCAAATGACCCCGGTAACAGATCGATGGGCGGCAGCTTATCAGTAAAATTGGTATATTGAGCCTTGTTGTGTTTCCAATCGAAAGTCACAACAATGTCTCTATGCGTTTTTCCTTCACGCTGCTTTTTTTTATACTGGATCGTATGGGTCATATCGGTGTTTGAATAAGCATCTATTCTGTCCCGAACCTTATAAAAATTGTCGATAAAGGAATTGGATTTCGCTGTCAGTGCAAAATGATAGACCTCAACACCGTCGATGGTTTCAAGGGGAAGTACCTCTAAAACGCTCTCCCCCGCAGGTATAATGGTCCATTTAAGCTGAAAGGTCAGTTTTTCACCCGGATAGAAGGGAAAATCGTTCCCACCTGCAGTAACGCGGGAACTTAGACCAAAGTTCATTATGGCCGCGACCGTAAAGATCGTTATAACCATCTGATATTTCATATAAATATATGATAATATTCGGGCACACTATAAACGAGCGACTATATCAAATGTGCAAACTCAGTCTGAATAACACCAAACAGTTCTTTGCCGATGGCAAGCCCGAGATCGATAAACTGGGGACCGTATTTTTTTCCGGTGATCGTACGAAACGTGTTTTTTATTTTGGCGAGCTTTTCCATGCCCTCGGGATAAAGATCCATAAACTGAGTAACCGGAATGTTGAAAAATGATACCATGGCCCATACCGTATCTGTAAAATTGTCAGGCCCCCACCGGAATTTATCGGCATCGTAAAGACAGTCGGAAACCAGCGTACCCTCGGATGTGCTCGCCTTTTCTGTTTTTTTAAAGGCTTCATGATTTCGAATCGCCCGGCAGATATCATCGACTTCGTCGGATTGGAAGGGATAAACTTTCAGGACTTGTCTTGCATACGTCGCCCCTTTGATTGCATGATTTTCATGTTTCCGCTTGATATCATGGAGAAGACAGGCACATTGGACGATGAGGACTCTCCGGTTGATAACATTGTCAGAATGTCCGGCAAGCTTATTCTCAATAATCATTAACGTACCCGCGTCAACGGCTACTTTAATTGCGTGTTTAATGCCATGCCCATAATCGTCTTCTAAGTGCTGGGCTACAAATGATTGCAATTTTTCGGTGAGTGGATTTGTTTCAAGATATTGTCTGGACAGCGCATCGGCAGAAGGATGGTCTTTATAAAAATCAGGGGGTGGGTACCGAGAAACAATCTGGCGAGCCCTTTGTCGAATGCGGGCATATATAATTTCCATATTTTCCGATGCGTTGAAAAATTCTTTTTTAGTTAGGCCTTTTAAAAAAAGCGAGACTCATTGGCGGGCAACACCGCGTTCCGCTACAAATCCGAATCAGTTGATGAAGGTGATGTATTCAATTCGTTACTATAGGTTTGCAGCCAAAGAAAAGAGTTTGCCGCAAACCTTCCACTCGCCATCTTCCTTGATGACATGAATGATTTCATCAATTTCATGAGTCGCGCCGATGTCAAACAGTTTCGCCACGACCGGATAAACTGAATTTATGGCCACCCTTATTTTGCCGGTTATTCGGATTTTGGCTTCGGTATTATTTTTAGAAATGGTCTCGGTTTCGATGTGATAAAGTTTTTTTTGCATAAAATTAACATCAAAACCACGGTCTCTGGCCGTTTTGGCAGCACGATACAGATACTGGTCGACCACATCGACATCCTCGAAGGCGAGTTGTTTTTTGCAGATTCTTTTGGTCATTGATTTGTCAAGCATAAAATATGCTTTGCTGAATTCTACGACAGCTTTGGTCGGTGTGTCCCTTGTGTCTGCCACAGAAAAAATTATCTGAACGACAAACCCGGTAATAAGGACCAGAATGATACCGCCACTTCTGCTTAATTGGGCCATCTAACTTTCCTCCTTTGCATCGCTTATTGGGCAGTGATGTGTTTTATAAAGATAAATTTTAAAAATTTCTGATAGCACGGAATAAATGACGAAACAAGAATAATTATGCACACTCTTTTAGGACAATCAATGAATACTTTTTCTTTGACACCCATTCCTATTTTTTTTATATTGGAATTTTATTTGATTATCTTATTAACGCAAATTTGGTCGTTTCATAGAAAATTTGTTTTTCCTATTTGGGTTTTTGGATTCACATGGATTATGAAGGTTCAAAGTTGCAATCGCATCAAAAAAAGCCTTCCGACGGCAAATTAAAGTCGTTGGGGCTGTGTCTCGGGGCTTCGACAATCTCCATCGTTCAGCTGGAGCAAGACCGGAATCCCGATACAGGCAATGTGACCCAGTGTAATAATAATCCACGGATCACAAAGTTTTCACTCCACACCCATGAAGGAGACCCCAAACGGACCCTTCTTCGCGCCATCAAAAGTCTTGACCTGAATACATTCGATAGGATCGTTGCCACTGGCAGGCGATTCCGTTCTTTTGTCAACCTTACCTCAATACCCGAGCCTGAAGCCGTTGAGTATGCCTACCGGTTTATCAAACCGGATAATATTTTCTGCCCGGCAGTTGTTTCTGCCGGAGGAGAAACATTTATGGTGTACGTGCTGAACCGTTTCGGCCAAATCTCCAATGTTCTTACCGGAAACAAGTGTGCGTCCGGAACCGGTGAATTCTTTCTTCAGCAGTTGCGTCGAATGGACGTATCGCTGGAAGAGGCGAGTCAATGGGCCGCTTCCACGGAACCGTACCCCGTCTCCGGACGTTGTTCTGTTTTCTGTAAGTCCGATTGTACCCATGCCACCAATAAAGGTGTTCCAAAATCAAAGGTTGCCGCCGGTCTTTGTCAAATGATGGCCAATAAAATCTTAGAGCTTTTAAAAAAGGTGGAAAGAAAAAACATTATGGTCACCGGAGGAACGGCACGCAATCATATGATGATTGAGCGTCTGAATGAAAATATCCCCGGATTGATCGTTCCGGAGGAAGCCCCCTATTTTGAAGCACTGGGAGCCGCTCTTTGGGGCCTGGAACACGAGACCAACGGCTTCGTCGGTACATCTGCGTTGTTCAGTTCCGAGGCTGGATCCTTTGACACACTGCCTCCTTTGCAGGATTTCAGCCATATGGTGGAATTCAAACGCATTGAAAAGGGAGAGATACGATCCGGTGACACCTGCATTCTGGGTCTTGATGTCGGTTCAACCACCACAAAAGCCGTTTTGCTGCGAAAATCGGACGATGCATTGATTGCTTCTGTTTATCTGCGCACCAACGGGGATCCGGTCGGCGCCTCGCGCAGATGTTACCGAGCCATCCTTGACCAGATAAAGAAAAGAGTTCATCCTTCTGAAATATCTATAGAAGGTTTGGGTGTCTGTGGTTCCGGTCGACAGATTGCCGGACTTCACGCACTCACGGACAGTGTTATCAATGAAATTGTCGCTCACGCTGCTGCTGCCGTTTATTTTGATCCCCATGTAGATACCATCTTTGAGATCGGGGGGCAGGATGCCAAATACACATACATCACCAATGCAGTGGCTTCAGATTATGCCATGAACGAAGCGTGTTCGGCGGGTACAGGATCCTTTTTGGAAGAATCCGCATATGAAACCCTCGGCGTGGCGATGGAGGATATTGCGGATATCGCCCTTAAAGGCAAGAATCCGCCGAATTTCAACGACCAGTGTGCAGCATTCATCACCTCTGACATAAAGAATGCCATTCACGAAGGGGTTGAGCATGAAAATATCGTTGCAGGGCTGGTCTATTCCATTTGTATGAACTACTCGAATCGGGTCAAGGGAAACCGGCCGGTCGGAGAGAAAGTATTTATGCAAGGCGGTGTCTGCTACAATCGGGCAATTCCATTGGCCATGGCCTCCCTTGTCGGGAAACCGATTATCGTTCCACCGGAACCCGGGCTTATGGGTGCTTATGGTGTGGCGCTGGTCGTCAAAGAGCGAATTGAAAAAGGGCTTTTACGAAAACAGCACTTCGATTTGGAAGTTTTGCTCAATCGGCAAGTTAAACATGGAAAGTCCTTTGTTTGCAAGGGAGGTAAAGAAAAATGTGACCGCAGATGTGAAATCGCCATGATCGAACTTGAGGGAACCCTGTATCCGTTCGGCGGTGCCTGTAACCGGTACTACAATTTGCGGCATAATATAAAATACGATGTTAAACAGCTGGATTTGGTGCGGGTGCGGCAGGAGCTTGTATTTGAAAAATATGGTGTCCAAGCGTTTTCCGGCGCTGTTCAGGATGTTTCGAAGAAAAAGTCCAAAAAAAGAATAGGGATCAACAAAAGTTTTTTGGTCAACACTTACTATCCGCTTTATTCAACATTTTTTGCAGAACTCGGATTTGAAACGGTTGTTCCGGATGGTTATACCCAGGAAGGAATTGACCGGAAAAACGCAGCTTTTTGCTATCCGGCAGAACTTGCACACGGTTTTTTTCATACACTGGTTGAAATGAGGAATCCTCCGGAATACATCTTTCTTCCCCATTTCAAGGCCCTTCCGATTTTGGATGGAAACTCCAGTTCACAGGCCTGTCCTTTTGTTCAAGGAGAAACGTTTTATCTTCAGGCGACATTTCGTCAGAAACTTAATGCATTGAAATTAAAAGGAACCAAAATTCTGGCACCGCTTCTCGACCTGACAAAAGGTGTCAATGCAGCCGAAACGCCGATGGTCGAAACGGCGATGCAAATGGGGGTAAAGCGAAAGGCCGCCGTGTTTGCTTTTGAAGCCGCCGTCCAACGCCAACTGGAATGTATGGCAGAAATGGGCCAAACAGGGAAAAGGATCCTGCAACAGCTCGAAGCCGATCCAAAACAGACAGCGGTCGTCATTTTTGCCCGGCCTTATAGCGGATTTGTTGAAGAGGGGCACATGGGGATTCCCCATAAACTCGCATCAAGAGGTGTTTTGGTAATACCTTTTGATTTTCTTTTGTCTGATCATGAAAAATCAAAGCGTCACATGTATTGGGGAATGGGTCAGCGTATCCTTCAAGTCGCCAGAAGGATTAAAAATCATCCTCAACTATTCGGTGCGTTAATAACCAACTTTTCCTGTGGGCCGGATTCATTTATTATTGGATACTTCAGGGATATTATGGGACGGAAACCGTCGCTGACACTTGAGCTGGACAGCCATACAGCCGATGCAGGACTGGAAACCCGGATCGAGGCTTTTTTAGATATCATATCTGCATACCGACAACTGGTGGCAAGACAAACGGCTACTCCGGAGAAACGAATTTTCAAACCGGCTCAAATAAAAATGGAAAACGGCATTCCAAAGGTGACCACATCTTCGGGGGAAACGCTCCCGATGATCCACCCTCGGGTAAAACTGCTGATCCCATCAATGGGAAAACTTGCCACAGAATCACTGGCAGCTGTGTTTCGAGGTATCGGTTTCAATGCTATTGCTTTTCCTCCATCAGATGAAAAGATTTTGAAACTTGGACGGGCAAATACATCCTGTAAAGAATGTCTGCCGCTAATACTTACCACCGGCACATTGCTCGACTTTATTCATAATGAAAAGAAAGATGACGATATCCTTGTTTATTTTATGCTTACCGGATCCGGGCCATGCCGGTTCGGCCAGTATCAAATCTTCATGGAAGATTTGGTGAGACGGCAAGAAATACCAAATGTGGCCCTCTTTTCGTTGACATCGGAAAACTCTTACGCCGGTTTGGGCAACGATTTTCATTTAAAAGCCTGGTGGGGAGTTATCGTATCCGACGTTATGGAGGACATTCGGTCCATGTTGCTGGCCAATGCGGTTGATGTCGAATCGGCAATCAAAACATTTAATGAAGAGTGGGAGCTCATCGTCGACAAATTTGAGAAAGGAGACTTTTCTCAGCTTGAGACACAACTCTTCCAAACAACCCAACGGATCCGGGAGATCCCCCTGAAACGTCCGCCTGAAGCTGTACCGACAGTCTCTTTAGTGGGTGAAATTTTCGTTCGGAGAGATGCATTATCACGCCAGTATTTGACAGAACGACTGGCAAAAAAAGGATTTGCCACCATCTGTTCACCCATTGCCGAGTGGGCACTCTATACGGATTATCTGGTGGACAAAGGGCTTGTTGATTACAAGATGTCAAAGCGGGAACTGCTGACATTTTTTATAAAAAAAAGGTATATGGCCCGATATAAGAAGCGGATCAAATCGATACTCGCAGGCTCAGGCCTTATTCATTCGGAGCCGCTGAATATTCGATCCATCATAAACAATGCGTCTCCTTATTTATCAATCAATCTGACTGGTGAAGCCATTTTGACCGTGGGAAGCGCCCTTACGGAGATTGCCTCGCACACTTGCGGCGTGATCGCCATCGGTCCTTTTGGTTGTATGCCAAACCGTATGTCAGAAGCCCTTCTTAGTGAGATTATGAACCGTGACGGAAAACTGGCAACAGACCCAAACAACAAAAAACTTCGATCAATGCTCACTGATATTGACGATCTGCCGTTTTTAGCCATTGAAAGTGACGGCTCGCCTTTCCCTCAGCTTATCACCGCAAAGCTGGAAAGCTTTTGTTTACGGGCGGAGCGTTTGCATAACAAAATGCTTGAGACCCGAAGCCGGAACAAAGCCAGGCTGCATTCGCAATAAAAGCCGATGACCCAGCGAAATATTTTTAGAAAATTCCGATAGAGTAGAAATTTCTTGACAGAATAAATAGATACATTTAGAATCCGACGCTTCGAAGTCTTAATTGCGTCTAAATGAATTGGTATTGAATTTATCGTTCATATGCTTTATAATTTGATAATGATTCTCAGAAACGGAAAACACACCGTTTTTACAACAAGGAGGGTCCTTTAAAATGAACGAGTTGTTGGCTCCCGGCGGCAGCCTCGAAATGGTAGAAGCCGTATTGGACAGCGGCGCCAATGCCGTCTATGTTGGGGCAAAAGGTTTCAGCAGGAGAAAGTGCGCCTGGGAACTGGAAGACAGTCAAATAAAAGAAGCGGTCCGTATCGCCGACGACCGAGGCGGAAAAATTCGTGTGGCGGTGAATGCGGAAGTTCAGGAAAAACATTTTATTCGTGTGCTGAGCAAAGTGGCAAAATGGGCACAATTTGGCATAGAAGGCGTCATTGTCAAAACCCCGGAACTTATGAGACTTATTCGTCGCAATTATCCCAAACTGGTCATCCATGCCAGTGTGGGCTGTAATATCCAGACGCGAAAAGAGATGGAATATTATCGGGAGGCAGGTGCCACCCAGATTGTAGCCAGCACAGAAATCGATACCGTAGAAAAACTGAAAACCTATAAACATGAGGCCGATGAAGTTGGCGTTCTCACTGAAATTTTGATCCACGGCAATCGATGTATCGGTGGTGTCGGCAATTGTCTGTTTCACGAATTTACCAGGGATTCTTATGTTAGAAAGATTTACCACGATGAAAACGGCAATGAAATCGTCGAATACGAGGGCTGGCCGGACCGAAGCGGCAGCTGCTTCCGATTCTGCCTTCTTACCGAAGCACAGCGGGAAAAAGTGATGCGTCGCAAGGGAAAAAGTTTTAAAGAAGTCGCCGATATCAATGAAAGAATCCGGCGCCGGCCAAACGTTGCCTTTGCCGTTAGGGGTGAAGAACTGAGACAGTATGTCGATCTCGGCCTTCAAACCTTGAAGGTGCAAGGTCGTGAATATCCGGTTGCTTTAATTTCCGAGATGATCCGTGCATATCGAACACTGATTGATGGGTTTATCCAAGGAAAAGATCTTTTCGATCCAGTAATGACGGCTGCAAATGAAGAAATCAAACGCCTGGCAAAAGACCGTGACCGGGCCCGAATGGAAAAAACCAGGGAATTGCACCAGCAAATCAAAGGAATTTAGGCAATTTTTATAGGTTAGGGTTGAAAGATGACCAAAGTGTATGTGGTTCGACATGGCCAGACCGCTTGGAATCTCGAAGAGGTATTTCGGGGACGGATGGATATTCCTTTGGACGAAACCGGGAAAAAAGAAGTTCACCTGGCCGGTGAAGCGCTTAAAGACGAAACCCTTCATGCCATTTATAGCAGCCCCCTTTCCCGCTCCATGGAAACAGCCGAAAATATAGCTAAATTTCAGGATGTAGCGGTAACACCCCTGGAGGCCATCATCGATATCAGTTACGGTGAATGGGAAGGGGTTAGCCTTGTTGAGATTCAGAAAAAATATCCGGACCTGTATGCGCTCTGGCTTAAAGCACCCCACGAGGTCCGCTTCCCCAAGGGAGAGAGTCTGGAAGACGTTCGTGTACGTACACAGAATGCCATTGATAATTTGCTCAAAAAACACGAAAATGAAAACATCGCTTTAGTGGCCCATCGGGTGCCGAACAAGGTGATCTGTTGCAGTCTCTTAGGGATCGACAACAGCAATTTCTGGCGAATTCAACAGGACACCGCCAGCACCAACCTTTTTGTTTATAAAGGCGGGCAGTGGGTCATTTCGTATCTGAATGACACCGCTTACCTCAAAGTTTTAGGTAAACCCGCCCTGTCCGATTTTTAATCTGTCGCAAAATAATTCTGATCAAGATTATTCATTTGCTCAAGTTTCAAACCTTTTCCCCCCAAAAAAGACATATACAGGCAAATTTATGAAAAAAACCGGCGTATTTTATCACCCCAGTTTCAGTCGCAGGAGCTATTTAACCCGTGGTGCCCGGCTGGAAGATTTTCCCTCTGCCATCGACCACTTGTTGGTTCGCGAAAATATTATTCTCTATGAATCACCCCCCATAGCGGAGGAATGGATTCTGAAAGTGCACACCCCGGAACTCATCCGAGGTGTGGAGTCAGACCATCTTTGTTCAACAGCCTGGCATTCGGTCGGCGGTGTGGTTCTGGCCGGAGAAAAGATCTGTATCGGGGAAATTGATAATGCCTTTGCCCTCATCGGTGCAGGCGGCCATCATTCCGGGAAAGATTACTTTGGCGGATATTGTTGCTTTAATGATGTGGTCATCACCATCACCTACCTCAGGGAAATTCATAACATCCGGCGGTTTGCAATTATGGATACAGATGCCCATCATGGGGACGGTACCCGAGATCTGCTTATCAATGATTCTGATGTCTTGCATGTGTGCTGCTGCGGTATGGAGTATGAATCACCAGACGGCACAAAAGTGGATATCCGGGCACCGGGCAGCTCTTGGGGATTTTGGGGCCGCGGTGAGAAAATCGGGGATGTCGACCAACAATACGCCGACAACGTGAAAAAAGAGTTCTATCACCGGGTGAAAGATTTTAAACCGGATCTGATGTTTTGGTATTTCGGGTTTGATACCCACCTGGGTGATTACGGCAGCCTTGGATTGAGCAGTCGATGTTTCCAGGAAATCGCCCGCTTTATGAAAAAAACCGCCGAAGAGGTGTCCGGCGGCCATCTGGAGGTGGTCTTAGGCGGTGGCTCCCGAACGGACATCGCCACCAGTGTCATCCCACCCATCATAGAAATATTGGCCGAGTGATTAAATAATGCAGGATTTTTTTTTGGACACAGATGAACACAGATTATCAAAATTCTTAAATTGTGAAATAACAATATGATCTGTGTATATCTGCGAAAATCTGCGTCCTATTTAACTTGAAGAGATCTGACTAACCAAAGTATTACATTCTTTTATCGAAGGCATCACATTTTGCCTATCGTGATTAAATACAACGCTGTTTCGTCTTCACCGTCGATTTCCAACAACCGATTGATATCATCATCAAAAAATGCGCCGATGGGGCAGGAACCGAGATTCATTGCGGTGGCGGCAAGCTGGACATTCTGGCAGACATGGCCGAGGTCCATGGGGATATAACGTACAGCGCGATCACGGTATTTTACCATACACCTGAGCATCATGGCGGTCCAGATGAAAACAACCGCAGCACGGCGCACCACCGGTTGACCCAGACAGGCGGAGGTCATCTCTCTGTTGAAGTTTCCTTCTTTCAAGCGCTCCAGGGCAAAATCCGAAACATCTAAATGGTAAAGCCCTTGAGGTATCTCATCAACGTGGTCAACATAGAGATAAGTTTCAAATGGATAGAGAGCGCCTGCCGAAGGTGCGGTACGGAGCAGATGATTTCCGACTCGCGCAGTAACACCCTGAGCCGCCCAAAGCAGCGTTGCAAGTTCATTCAGACTCAGAGGATCCGGAGTTGTATCACGTTCGGAGCGGCGTCTTGAAAGACATTGCCACAGGTCGGCCGAACGGCTCAAATCGGGCTTTGGCAGATCGAATCGTTGTGCATCCGGATAGTTTTTTATATTCCGAACAGCGGGGATGGGTCCCAAATCGTCTTTTAAAGATTTGTCCCGATGATATTTGGTGCCCTGAATATAGCGAAAGGCCAGCCCCTCCTTGTAAAGTGACATGGCTTTTATCCTTCCCTTATCATGTTAATGATAATCATGTGTTCCCAAAACAACCGGAATCCCGGTTTTATTTTTAAGAATTTCAGCCATTTCCTGAACATCATTATACGGGCAAGCTGGTATGGCATTGGCAAAACAGGAGCTTAAATAAATTTTATCCGGTTTTATTTCCGACATTTTAATCGCCACTCCCAAATTCGAAACCAGAGATCGTCCCGGGCATTCACATTTAACAAAAGCCAAAACCTGGGAAGGCGTGTCAATATTTCCTTCTCCAAGTGCCGCTGCTTTAAGACATCGCCATTCTCCTGCACAACCATATCCACTGTCCATGTAAGCTCCACAACCTACGATCGCAATTTTTTCCATCACAACCCCCTTTCCATTAACCTTAATTTCAATTCCTCAACCGTTTTCTTCACATGTGTTGAGCCGTATTATCCGCAAAATACGCTTAATGTTCATCTTCCAATATACGGTAAATGTCATCGTCATTACATTTTGGGCAGCTTTTTGGCCTGCCGGTGCCCTGGGGTTCCTCCCACTTTTTATCGCATTTTCGACACATAAAAATGCGTGCTTCCATAATGACTTTGTAGTTACCGCCTTCAATATTGATGGCTTTTCCATTGATCAGGGCGTCGGCGACCGTTTTGCGTGCTTTCTGGATAATCCGACCGAAAGTCGCTCTGGAAATCCCCATTCGGCGACCGGCTTCCTCATGAGACAGCCCCAGAAGATCAGCAAGCCTTATGGCTTCTCCTTCATCGACAGTGAGACGAACCTCCTCCAGGTTTTGCATGGGGATTCCTCTTGGTTTGAAATAACTGATATCCGGGTCAAATTTGACAAATCGGTTTTTTTGCGGACGCACCATAGCTACCTATTTTAAAATATGAGAAAATTTTATTGCTTTTATTTTATGAGCATATGCTCATAATTTTATATGTAAAGTTTCCTCGGTTGTCAAGGAATTATTCCCGAAATCTTTCATAAGTCTTAAAATATTGGGCTAAGCTGTGACGTCAAGGTCCATAAAATCCTTTGACAATCTAACATGCCGAAATTTATATTATAGCCATATGATCATAATTGGAAAAAAATTGCGACATGTCAAGACCGAAAAAACCGATGCGCCAGACCAAATGAATCCAAAACAACGATGAAAAATGTCAACATTAAAGCATTGGAGATGGCCGAAGCAGCCTTAAACCATACCGATCATGCTATTCAAAAATTTTTGGCGACCGGGTCACTCCCTGAACCCTTGGACTGTAAACCGGGATGCCACTACTGCTGTTTTAATCTTCCGGTTGTAACGCCTTTGGAGGCGCTTTTCATGGGACATCATGTGGAAGAGGTTTTTACGGATGACGATAAAAAAAAATTAACTGAAAGAATTAAAAGGATTCTTAACCGTATAAAAGGCATGAGAACTTATGAAATCGCAATGATGCGGCATGAGCTGCCGTGCATTTTTTTGGAAGATGAAATGTGCATGGTTTATCCGGTGAGGCCTGTTGTGTGCCGGACCTGTTCCTCAACAAGTGCAGAACACTGTAAAATGATCTTTGAGACCAGAGATCACAGGGCCAGGCTTCGTTGTTATCAAGGAATGCGCGAAATTTTTCAGACGGTCCAGACAGATCTTGTCCATCGCTCTCAGGAAATGGGATGCCAGTCTGATCTGTTATATGTTGCGGAGGGCATCAGAGATTATTTTTCGCATCGCAGGCCCATTGAAGCATGGCTGGAAGGCGATGTCGTCTTTAATATTCGGTAAAAGTCCCTTGACAAATTTCCTTCGGAAAGTGATGGTAACACGGTATTCATAATTGTTGAGGATGACAACCCAAAAATAATCTCTAACGGAACGACAGAATGAGGGAAAAATGACTCACGCGAAAATTGGTGATAGGGTAAAGGTTCACTTTACAGGTACCTTGGAAGACGGAACGATATTCGGCTCAACTAAAAACGATGAGCCGTTCGAGTTTATCATCGGAGAAAAGAACATGCTGCCGGGTTTTGAGGAGGCGGTCATCGGCATGCAAAAAGGAGATACAAAGACCATCACGCTTCCACCGGGGGATGCTTATGGTGATTATAATGAAAAACTTGTATATGCCATGGAGCGATCCGGTTTTCCCAAAGAAATAAATTTAGAAATTGGGAAACGGCTGAGAGTTCGCACTCAAGATGGAAGATATGCTATGGTAACCATTAAAGATTTCGCTGAAGACAGTATCGTGTTGGATGAAAACGATCCCCTTGCAGGCAAAACCATTATTTTTAAAATCGAGCTGATTGAAATTATTTAAAAAACACTAAATCGAATTGTTACAGAGGCTACCTATGGAGTGCATGTTTTGCCAATCGGAAATTCATAAAAATGACATCATAAAAGATGGATTGGATACGAGAATTGCGGGGCAAAAAACATGCCCTTTGGAATACAATTGTCCAAAATGTATCCATGTTTGGGTAACTGAATCGTGTGCGGAAAAATTTCCTTTGGATTCTTTTTTTCAGGATCCGGAAAGAAGAATGACGCTGAGTCGGTGTATTCGAAAACTGTGTGAACAAAGCGATGATAACCGTTTGCATGAGCCGTTAAGCTTGCAGGCGTTAGGTTATCTCTGGATGAAGAAGTAAAGATTTTGCCCTATTGCTTCTGAACGGCGATATTTTGATAAAATTCCTTCTTGGAACCTTCCGGCGTTTTGAATTGCTCATAAAAAACCCTATACGTTCCGTTTGGGATTTTTATCTTCAGTCCTGTCTTTTTTCTCAAAGCCTTATCCATCAGGCTGACCAACGGCGTTGGCATGTCGTTACGAAGGGTCAGGAAAAGAAATGAACCCGAAGGGCAGGAAACCTTCCCCAAAACCTTCCCATGTTCTAAGTAAACCTTAAATTTTTCTTTTAAATGATGAGATGTGGGAAGCAATAGGAAGGGATCGTTCCACAGTACCGGCCAGGGTTCGTTCTTGACATAGCTTTCGACAACGACACCATGAGTTCTCACGTAAGATGCTGACGGGCTGTTGTATGGAATCAATATGTCGCCTAAATGAGATAGATCGATAATCAGCAGAAGTTCATTGTCTATTACGAAGATGTCATCAATCGATGCGCCGCAGTCCGGACGCATTTGAGTCAGATCCTGAATGGTTCTAAATCGATTGGGGTTCGCCAGAGTCAACGGTTTGGGGTTTTTCAGCATAACGTTTAATATCCTCTTGTGAATGATGCCATTTCGCAAGGGCTCCAATTGGCTCAACATTTAAACAAGAAACGCACATTTTATACCTAATTATAAATTTAGCGGATTATTTGTCAATAACATGAGAAAGATCAAAGACAAGCCGGTAGCCAAGGTATGAACAGATCTCTTCAAGAAATTTAAGAAACTTGCCACTTTGACTTTCAACTGATATGATTTACATTTAAACTATCAGAATGTGTCCGTTAGCTTGATTTCCGTAAAGACATTATGCAATCATTCCTATAAATGTGCAACGGGAAGACCACTATCGGTATTTGTTTTATTGGCTGTTTTAAAAATATACTGCCTTAAAAAACAAAAAATCCCATTTTAAGCATTAAAAGGAGGCGTACCATGTCAATGTGGATGTATGATGATATTCTCGAAGAGCAAGGATTTCACAACTTGCGTGAGGAAGTAAAAAATTTGGAGAAAGAGTACCTCGATTTACGGGTTCAGCTAAGAGATACCGAAACAAACCTCGGATTGGATCCGAACAATGAATATCTCAAGGCGAAAGTTAAATATCTCAGCAAAAGGCTAAAACATATTGAGGAAAAGGGCCCTCGACTTGCTGCTGACTACCCGTTGGAAATGTCCCTTTTCGGAGCGCCTCACGGATAATCTGAACAAGGCGGGTAGAAAGCATCATGCGGTCGAACAGACTTGACAGACAACTTCGTATCGAGGGTTGGAATCAACAGGTATTGGAAAATGCAAAAGTAGGGGTCGTGGGTGATAACGACCTTTTGGCATCGCTTTATCTGATGTCGGCATCCGCCCTGGGTCTCAACAATATGGTTGTTCTCGCACCTGCATTGGATTTTAAGCTCGTCGAAATAGCCAAAAAGCTGAACCCGTTATTTACGCTGACTCACGTGGAGGGATTCTACACCCATCCGGTTATGGCCGGATTATTCAAAGCCTGTGATCTCATTGTGGATTTAAGTCATTACGGCCTGGCCAACAAGCTGTTGATAGAAAAGGGATATAGAGAGAAAATACCAATCATTAGAGGATTTTGCTACGAACATAACGGCGAACAGGGGTTAAAAGTATTTACCTATGTCAGAGGCCGCGAATGGCAAGAACTTCAAGAGTTAATCTCCCCGCCTCATTTTCCCAACGGTCATTTTGATGACGGCGTATTGGATACGATCATCACCGGCATTACCCTGGATGAGACCAAAAATATTTTGATGGGTTTTGGGGTTTCCGACAAACTGATATCCTACACAAAAGCAAAAAAAACAACCGTTCAAAGCCGCCCCAAAATACTGGTGGTCGGCTCCGGAGCGCTGGGCAATTTCGTTGGCGTCGGACTGGCCTATTCGGGGTTTCGGCACATTACATTTATGGATCCTGATGTCATCGAGATGACCAATTTAAATCGACAGGTTTTATTCTATGATGCTATTGGCAGGAGCAAAGCCGAAACCCTGGCTGAAAGGCTCAACAGCATCTTCAATATGGCCGGCAAAGCACAGGTGTCGTACTTTGATAAAGACACCGACATTACCGCTTATGATGTTGTTTTCGACTGTGTTGACAACTTCGAATCCAGAATCGTGCTGAGCGAAACATGCAAGGTTCAAGGCAAGATCCTGATTAGCGGCGGAACCAGTGTGGATGCAGGTCAGATCGTGATCTATAATCCCATGAAAAATGGGGTTACTCCTGCGGAATTATTGGGGTTGTATGATATTGTTAAAGAGCGAAGTCCCGAAGCCTATCAGCGGGAGAGAGCGGCTTGTATCTATCAGCCGGATCCTTCCGTGATCATGACAAACCAAATAACCGCCGGGTTTATGGTCGATACGTTTAGAATGCTCCTGGATGGTCAAGATCCCGGAAATATTTTCTATGATTCGAATAATAAAGAGAGGTTTTAAGTCAAAAAGGAGGACTGACACATGACGGATACCGAAGTAAAAAAAATATTGGATATAGATGAGGACGAAAAGTTGCTGCCGCTTGTCCTTGAAATTTTACCGGGACATGCTGCGGAGGGATTAATTGGTATTTATGAACCCGGCAGCTACGAAGGAAAATCGCTCCGCAAACTTTGCGACAGAACGCTGAACAAAAAAAATCTGAGCATAGAGGAACAGCTCATCGTCGAGGATATTACCCGGCAATTAGAGGGTGGAAAGTTGCTGTCGCGAGGACAGGAGATCGAAGGTACGGCTTTGGAATATGCCGTATCAGAGCAAACTGAGGCCGGAGAAAAATACCTGTATGTTCCCATTCGCGCAATTAAACCCCAGGAAGGGGGGTGGGATTGGGGAGTTAATTAATGAAACAGTTGCTTGATTCCGATTTGGAGCTTGTGGTGGAATCAGATTTCATATACATGCCCCTGTTGTTTGATCCGGAGATAGAAAAAGAGATCCAGATCCTTGAGTCCGAAAAACCTTTGGGGAGTCCTGGAAAGCCTGAGTCAAAAAGCATTATAGCTTTTGAAGGCAAACATTTCGTAAAGGCGCTGAATTTACATTCTTTCATTAATAATTACGAAGCAATCGACGCCCATTCTTATCATCGTTTTAGAAATGAATGTTTGCGTAAATACCGGCTGACACGCGAGGTCGACGGACACTTTTTAGATGAAACCCTTAGAACGATTCTTTTCCGGATAATGCCTTATTTTATAAAAAAAAACAAAGTGTTTAATCGAAAAAAAGTAAGCGATGAAGGGATACTGGACCTTATCGGTGAAAAGATCGACATTCCCGGAAAATATTATATAGAGGCAATAACATTTGGTGATTTGAACGCTTTAAAAGAAATTCTTAAAGAATTGGAAAATCAAAAGCCGCTCTTCCAAATGCCTGAAAACGGACTGCATTCAGGTCCCAAACTTCGCGACTGGCTCAGGAAAGCCATCCATGCAAAAGTTTTAGCGGATGAGCAACATCGAATCATAAAGTCACTGCAAATAAGAGAGCAGTTTCGTCAAGCAAAGCCGGAACACATCGCGGTCTTGCTTTATCTTGCGGATGCGGGCGCCATGGAAATCGATGGTTTCGGCTTTACCAGGAATAACGCAGTTAAAGGGGAATACCTCATATATAAGCGCACAGGAGATTACATCCTTAAAGATTACTACGCGCGCAGTTATTTATTTCCGGACTGCAGGATTGCTGTTTCGACCTATACGCCTTACAGGCCGTTCGTAATAGAAAAATACAAACATCCATTCTTGCTTGGCCATAAAGCAGGGCAGGAAATCTGCATGAAAAATTTTGTGCCGTCCAACGAGTTTACAGCAGAAAATGTCATCAGAACCCTGGAAGAAGGTCTCACGGCAATGCGTTATGGCTACAACGGCCGTCAACGCAACGGTTATCACAGCCTGGACGAGATGTGGGTCCATATCCCCACAACAACTTTTGAGGACTACCGGATATGAATAGAAAACCTTCTATTTTAGCACAACTTATTCCTTAGTACATGTATTCGTAAATACGGTTACGTATTTATAGGTTGGTTTTTTATTTCCCCGATGAATACGGGATAAATAGGCACTTTAGTTCACTTAGGCGCCTTAATCATAGAAGTTAATTGCATGGATCTAATAAAAAACATAAGACAAAAGCGGGCCAAACAGAAACAAAAAAAGCCCATCAAACGAGACGTCTTCAATCAAGTCAGCGGCCTTGTAAGGAAGTATGGTCTTAAAGAGAGCTTCCTGAATGCGCTTGATGAAGCTGAGGATTATTTGTCGACGAAGAATTTAACGTTTACACGGGTCAGGCTGAAGGTGCCTGTTGAGAGTCCGTTATTTTCTCTGGTAACGAAAGACGAGTATTTTCTTGCGATGTCGATTATAAAAAAAATCGACAACCCATATCTCGGGTTCGCCCATTCTCCGGAGGAGATTCTTTTATGCAAACCGTTGTATCGACTGAATCCCGCCCTGCCCCCCGAGAAACTGACGCACTATGACTTCGAGACACTCTTTTTGCATGAATGCGCCAAACTGAACCGTGGGAAAACCAACCCGGACGATGCTAAACTTTAAATATATTTACAACAAAGACACAAAGGGTATTTCTATATTTTTTTCTTCGTATCTTTGTAGCAACCAATAAAGTTTTGTCTCTACACGTTCTATTTCAGAATACAAAAACGAACAGGAAATGATCAAATGGATAACGGGATATCTAAGCGAAAAGCGCAGAGAATCGAGGAAAAAATCGCACAAATGAGAGAAGATCAGGAAATGGAGGCTGTTCGGGAAATTATCGAGTTCAACAAAACCCCGTTTGAATTAAAAACAGATATGGACCGGTTTGTGATCGGGCAAGAACACGGAAAAAAAATCATGTGCACGGCCATTGCGTTTCACTATCGAAGGCTTGGCCAGGCACTTAAAAAGGGGATGGCGGACAGCGGCGGGGACATCGACATTGCGCTGCGAAACACGAAAACGCCCAAGGCCAACATCATGATCATCGGTCCCACCGGATGCGGCAAGACATACACCAGTGAAACCGCCTCCAACCTGGTGGGCGTATCTTTCGTGCATGAAGACATGACCCGATTCAGTGAAGTCGGGTATGTTGGACAGAACGCCAGTGACATACTGGTTGACCTGCTCCAGGCAGCCGGCGGCAATCCGAATGTGGCCCGGATGGGCATTGTATATTTTGATGAGATCGACAAGATCGCCTCGGAAACCATCGCCTACAAAGATGTGTCCGGCAGGGGTGTACAGAAGGGGTTGTTGCATATGGTTGACGGCTCGGAAAACACCGTTCACCTCGGGAAGGAAAGAATCTCCCTGTCCACTCAACATGTGTTGTTCATTGCAGGGGGGGCTTTTGAAAATTTGGATACCATCGTTAAAAAACGGATGGCCCGGCAGGGTATAGAAGGTGATTGGCGACACCATTTGACGGCGGACGATCTGGTTGAATTCGGTATGGAAAGGCAGCTTGTGGGACGCTTTCCTGTAAGGGTGGTCTATGATCAACTGACGATCCGGGACTTAAAAAACATCATGACCCAAAGCCAGGGGAGTGCTTTACTGGCGTACACTCACGACCTGAAAGCATGGGGCATCGATCTGGAATTAACGGAAGATGCGCTGACCGAGGTTGCTCGACGCGCCGAAACGGAGAGGACCGGAGCCCGAGGACTGGTCAGCATTTTGCACCGGGTGTTGCTTGAAGATATGTACCGCCTGCCCGGCAATTTTACCGGAAAATTCGTGGTGGATCAGAACACCGTGAGGGAACGACTGGGATGAGATTCAAAGACCTTTCGCGTTTGAAACGGCCGGAGCCGCTGATAATAACATTGGGGCATCTGCCCCAGCACATTTTGATGACCAGGTATGCCAAGGATAAGGCATTTAAAATCAGTGAACTGGTGGGTGTGATTTTCGAAAAGAGTTTTGAATGGTATGGATTTACGCTTGCGCACAATTACCACCCTGAACTGATTGCAGACATCGGATTGCCGAAAAATGATCTGAACCTTCTGGATCATGTCAACCTCGGTTCGGAAAGGATCGCTGAATTTCAGGAATTGCTGCCAAAAGATATGATGATTAATGGATGGATTCACTCTCATGGGGCTTTGAATTACAGGCATTTTTCGAACATGGACGAAAAAAATCACCTTACCGTGTTAGATTTTGTTGCCGCCCGTACCAGAAAGCCTTTGGCCAAAAAAGAAATTGCCATACAGGATCTGGTTTTATTGGAAAAAGATCGGTTTGGGAAAAAGGATTTGGAAAAAGGCAGCGTTTGCCTGATAACCGATGGGCCGATTACAGAAGCCAAAATAATGGAAACCGTCTTCGGTAGTTTCTGCTACAGCATCGTCATCGGTGACGCGGGATGGCACGAGCAACAAATCCATTGCCGGGAAAGGGGCACGCTTTCAGTCCATGCGACAGTAAAGAGTCAAGCATCGAACATCGAATTTGTCGATACGGGCAAGTCCTTGTCGCAGGATGACATCAATGCGTTAAAGGACGAAGTGGAGGAGAAAATCAAGCCCCACACGGCTCCGCCGCCGGAGTTGATCGAGAGGATGTAAGAATTGGTGAAAAGTTCTCGAATAGATTGTTACTGGCTTCCCTAAAAGGTGCAGCTGAAATCCGAAGCACGAAATACGAAACAAAAACGAATGACCAAAACATCAATGATCAGAACAAAGACTGCCGAATATTCGTTTTTCGTTTTGAATTTTGAAATTGTTTCGGATTTAAGATTTGATGGTCTCGTAAAAAGTAACGAAACCGTCATGCCGGACTTGATCCGGCATCCAGAACCGCTTGAAATTACTGAATTCCGGCTTTCTCCGAATGACGAAAAAGGGCATTTTTTGACTTTTTACGAGTTT
>Ga0075350_1000003_pt1 | contig 27484 bp, 18 predicted proteins | sample RushSE_TuleC_D1_FD_120070 | JGI IMG/M metagenome (GOLD analysis project Ga0075350, IMG submission 120070) | Natural and restored wetland microbial communities from the San Francisco Bay, California, USA, that impact long-term carbon... | ecosystem: Environmental > Terrestrial > Soil > Wetlands ... | reverse complement strand
AGTTCTCACGTAAACAGGCAAATCTTGCATTCGCGGGCATATTTGATGAAATCTTCCGCCGTCCATACCACCACTCCCGCGATGAGCTTTTTTTCATCGATTTCCATCATGTCCACCGTCATTTTGCAGGCGACCAACTCGACACCCTCGATCTGGGCCATCTCCTGCAAGTCCGCGAGCGATGGGATGTTGGCCTTGTCGATTTTGCGTTTCATCATGCTGGTGGCGATGCTTACCATTCCCGGAACCGCACCCATGACGCCGGGAGGAAAAAACTTGGCTCGCTCGGCTCCTCCCTGGAGCACCAGGTTCAGCCCCATGAACGAGTAGAATATTTTGCTTTCCATGCCTTGCCGGGCCGCGTTGATGGCCAGCACCAGCGATGGATAAGCCCCATCCAGTGTGTCTTTGACACAGATGAACGACGCTTTCTCTTTTCCGGCATTCATGATGACCTCCCCTACCTGCTTGGTTTGAAGAATCGCTCTTTTCTCCATTTTTTCGCAGGCCGACTCTGCGCCGCTCAATAACGATCCCTTGCTCGTTCAACCCGGCGTGATCAGTCCAACCCCATTTTTTTGAAATGATCCAGGATCGCCCTTTCATCCATAAATCCGAGGTGTCGATAGACTTCGCGGCCGTCTGCATTGAAAAAAATTTCTACCGGGATCGCCTTCACTTTGAATCGCGCTATTTGCTCCTTATGGATGCCCACATCCTGTTTCAGTTCATCCGGACCGGGAAAGCGTCCTGCAGTTACGGCCTGCTCGTTAAAGACGAAATGGCTGTTTTTGATCCCAGCCGGAATGTGGACTTTTACGAGCAATTTGCCAAAGACCAAGGCTGTCGAATCGTCAAAAGCTTTGAAACTCATCTTCAGGCCGACTACATTTCCGGGAGCCAGGAATTGTCCAAAAGAACCGGTGCGGCCATCTTCGGCCATGAGAACGACTTTCAACATGCCGTTTTCAAGTATACCAGCGTCAAAGACGGGGACGTCTTCCGGTTGTCGGCCGGTGACCCGGTGATTCGCGCCGTCCACATGCCGGGCCATACACCCGGGAGCACCTCCTACCTCGTCGACGACACCTATCTGATTTCCGGAGACGCGATTTTTATCCTGTCCATCAGCAGGCCGGATCTGGGCGGCAAAGCGGTGGCGTGGGCGAAGCTGCTTTTCAAAACGATCAAAACTCAAATCGCGGCACTCGATGATTCGACAGTAGTTCTTCCCGGACACTACATGGACTGGAAGGAAATGAACGGCAGGGGGTTGTTCGCCGACCTTCTTGGCCATGTTCGTGAACGAAACGCTGACATTTACGGCATCAGCGACGAGAAGAGCTTTATCAAGTTCATCCAGGACAACATGCGTCCGCAACCGGAAGTGTACGCCAGGATCCGGCAAGTCAATGCCGGCCTGACGCTGGTTGGCGATGATGAGCAGGAGGTTATGGATCTGGGCAAGAACGAGTGCGCTGCCAGCACGCACCCAAAATGAAGGGACAGGGTGCCTTGCGCGGGCGCATGCATGCGCACAGCCCTGCTTGCTTGGGCAGCAGCTCGAAGCCCCTTCTCACCTGATCGGCACCAGCAGCGCCGGCCGCGAGGTTTGGGCCAGCAGCCGAGCCCCGACGCTGTGGGCCCAGAAGGCTTTCGTGCCGGCCTTGCCGTGGGTGCCGAAGACGATGAGATCGGCGTGGGTGGTTTCGGCGTTGCGCGCAATCAGGGCTGGCGGATCGCCGCGGCCGACCAGCGCGTTCACCGGCACCCCTTCAGCCTGGAAGCGTTCGGCCATCCCCTCCAGGTAGGTTCGCAGCTCGTCCTCCACTATCTCGAGCATGGTCCGCGTGGCCCCCGGCATGAAGCGTCCGGTGGCGGCCTGCGGGCCCGCAAGGGTATCAAGGGTCGGCGCGACGGCAATCAGGTTCAACCGGGCGTGCGTGGCCTGCGCCAGGCGCGCGGCAGTGAGAAGCCCTTCCTCGTGATGCAGCCTTCCGTCGGTCGGCGCGAGAATGCTGCGGCACTCAAAAGGTTCCTGGTCCTCCGCCGCCTGCGGCCGCACGAGCAGGACCGGCACCCGTCCGGAGGTGATGACCTGCTGGGCGATGCTGCCGAAGAGCAGGTCCCGAAGCCCTCCCCGACCGTGGCTGCACATCACAATCAGATCCGGGGCGAGTTCGTCCTGGTGTTCGACGATGCCCCGGGCGACGTCCTGCACGGCCGACTCGTGCACATGCAGCGCCACCGGGCTCCCCGCCGGAAACGCGCGTTGCCGGATCTGATCCAGATAGCCCTCCGCCTCCTCATGAAGCGTGAGATGCCGTTCCCCGTGAATGGAGGCCACGGCGTCCTTTTCGATGACGTGGACCAGGGTGATCCGGGCGCTCAATACGCGCGACAGGTATTCAGCCACGGGCAGCGCCGACTCGGCCAGGACCGAACCGTCCAAAGGGATCAGGATGTGCCTGAACATCAGTCCCCTCCTATCAGGGTTTGATAGAGCAGGTACAGATTCAACGCCACGATCAGAGCCGCTACCACCCAGATCACAGCGGTGGTCAGCCGGTGGTTGACCAGCTCCCCCATGAGGTCGCGCCGCCGCGAGAAGAGCACCAGCGGGATGACCGCAAACGGCAGCCCGAAGCTTAGAACCACCTGGCTGATCACGAGGGTGCGCGTCGGGTCGAATCCGAGGAAGATTACCGCCAGCGAGGGCAGGATGGTGACCAGGCGGCGCAGCCACACCGGGATGTGCCGCTCCAGGAAACCCTGCATGATGACCTGACCCGACATGGTGCCGACCGCCGATGAAGAAAGTCCCGAGGCCAAGAGCGAAATGGCGAATATGTAGCGCGCCGCCGTCCCGAGCAGCGGCTCGAGTGTGATGTAGGCCTCCTCGATGGTGGCGATGTGGCCGAGGCCGGCGCGGTTGAAGGTCGCCGCAGCCATGATCAGCATGGCGGCGTTGACGAATCCGGCCACTCCCATGGCCACGGTCACGTCCACCAGCTCGAAGCGGTACAACCGACGCCGCAGAACCGGGCTGTCCACCACGATGCGGTCCTGGGTGAGCGAGGAGTGCAGGAAGATCACGTGGGGCATCACGGTGGCCCCGAGGATGCCGGCTGCGAGCAGCACGCTCTCCGCCCCGGAAAACTGCGGAACGACCGCATGGTACGCCAGAGTTTTCCAATCCGGTTTGTCCAGGATCGTCTCTACCAGATAGCACAAGACGATGACCCCGAGCATGGCCGTGATCACCGCTTCCAGCGCCCGGAATCCACGCACCTGCAGGCTTAAAATGATGAAGGTCGCAAGCGCCGTGAGCAGCCCGGCCGCCCAGAGCGGGATGCCGAACAGAAGATTGAAGCCGATGGCGGCGCCGAGAAATTCAGCCAGGTCGGTCGCCATGGCCACTGCCTCCATCAGAACCCACATCACCCACACCAGTGGCCGGGGAAAGTGCAGCCGGCAGAGCTCGGCCAGGTTGCGGCCGGTCGCGATGCCAAGCTTGGCGGACAGCGCCTGAATCAGCATGGCCATCAGGTTGCTGCAGACCACCACCCACAGCAGAGTGTAGCCGAATTGGGCCCCGCCCTGGATGTTGGTGGCGAAATTCCCAGGGTCTACGTAGGCAATGCTGGCGATGAAGGCAGGCCCCAGAAACGGCCAGAGGCGCGCGAGGCCCTTTTTGCGGCTTTCACCGGTGAGCACCTGGGAGGCGGCTGCAAGGGTCGCCGCATCTCCGCGCTTCACCTGATCGGAAGGTCGCCCATTCATATTGCCTGTTCCATCGTCAAAGGCAGCTCACTCCGGCTGCAATAGTAGTAATCGCCAGCATATTAATCAATCCCCTCATCCGCCAGCGTCTGCCTTAAAAAACCCATTCACAAGTCAAAGCGGCTGTATTATACCTCATGCAGACGATCGCGATGAAGGAGGCGTTTGCCCGCCATGACGACATTTTCTTCCGTCCAAAAAGAAATCCCCGCCGGCATGATCGACCTTGCCATCGGCCAACCGTCGCCGTGGCTGCTGCCGGTTGAGGCGATGGCAAAGGCCGCGGCGCATTGCACAGGCCATCCCGACTGCGTGTTGCTGGCCTACGGCGCCGAGCAGGGAGATGGACATTTTCGCGTGGCACTTTCCAAATTTCTCGGGAAGATCTATGTACAACCGATCGACGCGGCCCAGCTGCTCGTCACCAACGGCGCCTCCCAGGCCATCGATTTGATCTGCACGCTGTTCAGCAAGGCAGGAGACACCATCTTCGTCGAGGAGCCGACCTATTTCCTGGCCCGCAAAATTTTCGCGGATCACCAACTGAAACCAGTATCATTGCCGATGGATGCGGACGGGCTGATCGTCGAAGCCCTGGAAGAAGAACTCAAGCGCACGCGGCCGGCGTTTCTTTACACCATCCCCACCTACCACAACCCGACCAGCGTCTGTCTTTCCGCTTCGCGGCGGGAAAAGCTGGTGGAGCTGAGCCGGCGGTACGACATCATGGTGGTGGCGGACGAGGTTTACCATCCGCTGTCTTACACCTCAGCCCCGCCGCCGCCGCTGGCGGTCTCCTGCGTCTCGGCCAAAGTGATCTCCCTCGGGTCTTTTTCCAAAATCCTTGCGCCCGGCCTGCGCCTGGGCTGGCTGCAGGCAGCGCCCGCCCTGGTCGAGCGCATCGTCCAATGCGGCCTTCTCGACAGCGGCGGCGGGCTCAACCCCTTCACCTCCGGGGTCGTGCGCAGCGCCATGGAGCTGGGGCTGATGGATGAGAACCTCACGCTTCTCAAGGAGACCTATTCCCGCCGCATGCAGACCATGGGCGCCGCGCTGCGCAGCCGGCTGCCGGCATCGGCCCGATTCATTGATCCCGCCGGCGGGTTTTTCATTTGGCTCAGTCTTCCCGAGGGGACCGACACCCTCGACCTCCTGGCCAAGGCCAAGTCACGGAACGTGGAGTTCATGCCGGGTTCGAAGTTCTCCAGCCGGCAGGGGCTGAAGAACTGCCTGCGCCTCAGTTTCGCTTACTACGACACGCCGGAGCTTTTGGAAGGGGTCGAACGGCTTGCCGCTGTTGTCGGGAAAGGATGAGCCGCCTCACCCGGTGGCGGCGCACACGGGAAGGATGTTCATGGTTTTTCGAATCCTCCTTGCGGCAGCCCTGCTTCTGCTGACAAACATTCCTGCAACTGCCGGTGAACAGGTCATTGCATCGATTCCAGCCGGCGAATGCACTCTCAGGGTCGAGGCCGCCGAGAACTGGCCGACCCTGCGGCTGCGGGCCGGCCACCCGAATTATCGCCCTTGCCTCATCGACAAGGCCGCCATGACCCAGGTATTGTCGCAGGCCTTCTCGAAACCCGACGCTGCCCTGACTTCCCGGGTGTTCACATCGCTTGCCCTCGGCCGTCTCATCGAATACCCCTGGCTCGCCCAGTTCCTGGCCCTGCACGCTGTTCACGACCCGGCATGGGATGCCGCTGTGGGAAAACCGGTCATGGTCCATATCAACCGCTACGTGGCGGATGTTCTTGCGTCCCGCAAGATCGTTCAGGAAATTGAGGCGCCGTTGCGCGAACACGGCTACCGGATCAGCGGCGTGTCGGTAGAAAAAGTCTTGGTCGGCGGGTTCGAGAATGTTCCTCAATTGGAAGGGCCACGGCGAAAGGGCAAGATACCCTTCGACGCCCAAGTGTGGTTCCGCCTGGAACACTTCCAATGAAGCGGTTTCTGGATTAGAATTTGCGGAAGCTGCTTTCCAGCCGCGATTACCTAAACTGATCGGGGGTGCTGCATGCAACGGATGGGATCTATACCGCTTGTCATAATAATGTTCCGAAAAAGAGGATGGAGGCATAAGTGGTTGTAACAAAATAACGTCCGGCAATCGGAACGTTATTTTGACAACCACTATACTTGGCCCGGATGATTATTTTGGCTCACGCCGTGGCGCTTACGGTGCCGGCGTCGCCCATGGCGATGACAAAGGGCTTCCTTTTTACCAAGGCGCCACACCGGACACTGCATATCATAAGGATACGAACCTAATGGCTTCGGAATCAATTCTTCTAGTCGACGACAACCCGACAAACCTGCAGATGCTCTTTCAGCTGCTTGAAAAAAGTGTCGGCGGTAAGCTGCTGGTCGCAAAGAACGGCGAAACCGCGCTCAACATCGCCCAGAAAACCAAGCCGGACTTGATCCTGCTCGATATCATGATGCCGGGCATCGACGGCTTCGAAGTGTGCCGCCGGCTCAAGGCCGACCCGGCCACCAGCCCGATCCCGATCATTTTTCTGTCCGCCCTGGATGAAACCGCCGACAAGGTGAAGGGGTTGCAGCTGGGTGCGGTGGACTACGTGTCAAAGCCCTTCCAGGCCGAGGAGGTCATCGCGCGGGTCAACACCCATCTCACCATCCACCGTCTGGACCGCGAAGTCCAGGAGCAGCGTGACCAGTTGGAGCACGAGCTCAAGGTCGTCTCCGAGCTTCAGCGCGAGCTTCTGCCTGAGCGGCTGCCCTCCATCCGCGGTTTGAAACTGGTGGTGCATTACGAAACCAGCCGTTACGCCGGCGGGGATTATTACGACGTCGTCGAGCTGCCCGACGGCCGCTGCGGTTTGCTGGTGGCCGACGCCGAGGGCCACAGCGCCCCTGCGACGGTGATGATGGCCATGACCTGCGCACTCTTTCGCTCCTGTCCGGAACTGCACGACCAACCGGACAAGGTTCTGGACTTCGTCAACACCAACCTGTGCAAGGTGAACAAGGAAAGCTTCGTGACGGCCATCTACGTCGTTTATGACGGCAACCGCCGCACCTTGCGGGTCGCCCGGGCCGGCCACCCCCTGCCGATCCTCTTCCGACCTGCGGAGGGCAAGGCGCACGAAGTGCCCTGTGACGGGGTGTTCATGATGGGGTTTGACCCTTACGACCAGGTCCCCGTGACCGACATCCGGCTGGAAACGGGAGACCGTTTGCTGCTTTACACTGACGGCGTGTCCGAACGGTTCAACACGGACAAGCAGGCCTACGGCGAGGAAAGGCTCTGCCGGCAGATGGAGAGGACCGGGGTCGACGATCCGCGGGAGCAGTTGAAAGGAATTGTTCGGGATCTGGAGGACTTCGCCGGTGAGCGCCCGGCGGACGACGACCAAGCGCTGCTTCTCGTCACCTTCGATTGACACCGCTTCACCGCATGATGCCTTAGACCGTATCATGCAATCGGCCTGTCACATGGACCGGCACCGAGATACAGTTCTGATGCGACCGGTGAGGTCTATCGAAAGACCGGCCTGCTTGGCAGGCCGGCGAGGAGATCGGACATGAAACTGGGCTACAAGATATTGCTGCTTTTCCTGACGGCGAGCCTCCTGATCCTGCTTGCCGTGGCTGGAGCGCTTTCGCCGCGGATGAAAAGCAACCGGTTTGCCGCCGTCGCCCAAGAATATCAGAACCAGCTGAAACACATCGATTTCGCGTTGAACACGTTTTTCAAGGAAGTGGAGAGCGATCTGCGCTTGCTGGCCGCGAATGAATTCGTGCGGTCCGGGGAGGATCAGGATTTTACCAATTTCACGGAAGCGGATGAAGAGACCTTCCAGTATGCCTTCGGCCCACTGGAGCTTGACATCATCAAGCTTTTCAACGCCTACCGCGAGACCCACGAATATGTGAGCTCGGTCTACATGGGAAGAGAAAATGGCAGTTTCGTTCGATCGCACAAAAGACCCAAACCGTCGCGATACGATCCGCGGCTAAGACCGTGGTACATTCTGGCGAAATACAACCCGGGTCGGGTCATGCGAACGGAGCCTTACCGCTCCGTGACATCGCCTGAAACCAACATCGGCGTTGTCACCGCGCTCCTGGACGACCGGCAGCGGGTCTACGGAGTGGTCGGGATGGACATTACTCTGGGGGACCTCACCCGCTACATTGAAAGCGTGCAGGTGCCGAGGGGAGGGTTTTGTGTTCTGCTGGACGAGAAAGGGACTTTTTTGGCTGCGCAAGAGGCCGAGCTGCGTTACACCCATATCGATGCCGTGTTCGGAGAATCGGCGAAGGCGGCTTTTCAAGAGCCCAAAGGGGTCGTCACCCTCCGGGGTAAAGCCGGAAACAGCTATCTTTTCCATTACACGTCTCCCGGGCTCGGCTGGAACCTGGGCATGATCGTCCCGGTTGAGGCCATCGACGAGGAGGTCGGCGAGTTTGTCGATCGGTTCGTGCTGGTTCTCGGGCTCTCCTTGTTGCTTCTAAGCGGACTCACCTTGCTCGGTCTGCGCAGATTCGTTATCCGACCCCTGCGGTCCTTCGAGGAAGCCGCCCGGGAGATCACCCGCACCCGCAACTACACGCATCAGCTCGAAACGGCCTCGAACGACGAAATCGGAAGCCTGTCCCGAGAGTTCAATGTCATGCTGAACTCAATTCACGAAGCGGATAGCGCTCTCAGGGAATCGGAAAGAGAGCTTAAGAACCATCGCGACAATCTGGAAAGGATTGTGGCCGATAGAACCGCCGAACTCTCGAAATCCGAAGAGCGCATGCGGTTGGTTCTGGATTCGGCCGGCGATGGTATCATCGGGGTGGATGCCGAGGGCCGGGCCAGGTTTGTGAACAACGCGGCCGAGCACATGCTGGGTTTCGGCGAAGGCGAGCTCATCGGCAAACCCATCCACGACCTCATCCACCACAGCCGGTCTGAGGGCAGCCCTTATCCCGCAGCGGAGTGTCCCATGCGGGCGGCTTTCACCGACGGGGTCGTCCACCGCGTGGATGAGGAAATGCTCTGGCGCAAGGACGGTGCAGGGTTCCAGGCCGAGTACACCGCCAATCCCATCCGCCGGGACGGCCGCGTCATCGGCGCGGTGATCGTTTTCGATGACATCACCGAACGCAAGCGGGCCGAGGAAAGAATCCGCAACTCCGAGCAGCGCCTTGCCCAGATCATCGACTTTCTGCCGGATCCGACCTGGGTGGTCGACAACGACGGGGTGGTGGTCACCTGGAACCGGGCCATTGAGGTGCTCACCGGCATTCAGGCAAAGGACATGGTCGGCAAAGGCGACTATGAATATGCCCTGGCGTTCTATGACGAACGGCGGCCGGTGTTGATCGACCTGGTCCGGATGTGGAAGCCGGAGTTCGAAGACAAATACCTGTCGATTAAGAAGGACGGCGACATCCTGCGTTCCGAGTCCTATCACCCGCATTTGGGAAAAGATGGGCTGTATCTAAGCGGTACGGCGGGTTTGCTTTGCGACGCTTCCGGCCAGCCTGCCGGGGCCATCGAGGCCCTGCGCGATATCACGGACCGCAAGCAGATGGAGGAGAAACTGCGCCAGGCACAGGAAGCCGCCGAAGCGGCCAGCAAGGCCAAGGGGGATTTCCTGGCCAACATGAGCCACGAGATCCGCACGCCCATGAACGCCATCCTGGGGATGGCTCATCTGGCGTTGAAGACGGAGTTGACGCCCAGGCAGCTGGACTACCTCGACAAGATCCAGACGGCGGGAAACTCGCTGCTCGGGATCATCAACGACATCCTGGATTTCTCCAAAATCGAAGCGGGAAAGCTCAAAATGGAGGCGGTGGCCTTTAGCTTGGACGAGGTGCTGGACAACCTGGCCAACCTGATCACGGTCAAGGCCCACGAGAAGGAAGGACTCGAAGTGCTGTTCAGCACCGGCCCGGGGGTGCCGCGGGCCCTGGTGGGGGACCCCCTGCGGCTGGGTCAGGTTCTAATCAACCTTGCCAACAATGCCGTCAAGTTCACCGAGCGCGGTGAAATCGTGGTTTCCTCCGAGCTGGTGCAAGCGGGGGCGAAAGCGGTGGAGGTCAAGTTCGCGGTGCGGGACACCGGCATCGGTCTGACGGAGGAGCAGAGGGGACGACTGTTCGAGTCCTTCTCCCAAGCCGACACGTCCACCACCCGCAAGTTCGGTGGCACCGGATTGGGGCTGGCGATCAGCAAGCGGTTGGTGGAAATGATGGGCGGCCGGATCTGGGTGGAAAGCGTGCCCGGTCAGGGCAGCACGTTTTTCTTCACGGCGGTCTTCGGTATCGGCCGCGAAGATACCCGCACCCGGCACACTCCGCCGCCGGACTTGCGGGGCTTGCGAACGTTGGTGGTGGATGACAACTCGACCTCGCGTGAGATCCTGCAAGGGATGCTGGAGTCGTTCTCCTTCGAGGTCACGCTGGCGGCTTCGGGCGAGGAGGGTTTGGCGGAGCTCGAAAAATCAACATCCGGCCGAGGGTACGATCTGGTGGTGATGGACTGGAAGATGCCGGGCATCGACGGCATCGAAACGGCGCGGCGCATCAAGAACCTTCCGGGTTTGAGCCGAATGCCCCGCATCATCCTGGTGACCGCTTACGGCCGCGAGGAGATCATGCGCCAGGCGGAAAAAATGGGACTGGCCGGGTTTTTGATCAAGCCGGTCAGCCCGTCGGTGATGTTCGACACCATCATGCAGGCGTTCGGTCAGGATGCCCCGCGCGAGCTTCGGACGGATACCGAAAAGAGGCTGGAAGCGGCGGCATCCGAAAGGCTTGCCGGCGCAAACGTGCTGCTGGTGGAGGACAACGAGATCAACCAGCAGGTGGCAATGGAGATCCTTTCCGGAGCCGGGCTGAAGGTGACGGTGGCCAACAACGGCCGGGAGGCGCTGAACCTCGTCGGCGCGAACGCCTACGATGCGGTTCTGATGGACGTGCAGATGCCGGTGATGGACGGGCACACGGCCACCCGAAAAATCAGAGAGCTGGAAGCCCGGCAGCCTCCCGCCTATCGCCTCCCCATCATCGCCATGACCGCGCACGCCATGTCCGGCGACCACGAAAAAAGCATCGCAGCCGGCATGAACGACCACATCACCAAGCCCATCGACCCGGCGCAGCTCTTCGGTACCTTGGCTAAATGGATCCGGACCGGGGCGGGAACACAAGCGCCGGTTGAGGCGCCGTCAACCCCGAAAGGTCCGCAGGGCAAAGAGCCCGCACCACCGGAAAATGCGCTGCCGGACGCAATGCCTGAGTTCGATCTGGCCGATGGGTTGCATCGGCTCATGGGCAACCGGGCGCTGTACCGCAAGCTGCTGGTGAATTTCGCGACCCAGTACGCCAAGGCTGGGTCGGACATCCGCAAAGCGCTTGATGCCGGCGACTTCGATCGAGCCCACGGGCTGGTGCACGCCATCAAGGGGGTGGCCGGCAACCTGGCGGCCAAGGATCTGCAGCAGCAGTCCGTGGGGCTGGAAAAACTCGTCAAGCACGCCGACCCCGCCAGCCCGCCGCCGGCAGAGGATTTGAACCCGGCTTTCGAGGCCTTCCAGGGATCGCTGGCCCGGGCGCTCTCTGAAGTAGCATTCTTGATGCCCGCCCCCGCCGGGACGGCGGCTTCGGCAAAGGCGGCTGCCGGCGCTCTCCCGCAGGCGCTGGCCAAGGAGGCCGCTGCTCGGTTGCGGGAGGCGGCCGAGCTGGGAGACGTGTCCGGGTTGGCTGGCATCTGCAGCGAGCTGGCCGCCATGTCTGAAGCCTTTGGTCCGTATAAAGCAAGAGTTGCACAGCTGGCCGACGACTTCGATTTCGAAGAGGTGCTGAAGCTGGCGGACGAACTGGAAAAACAGGGAGATCCACCATCATGAGCGGCACAATTGGTGAGGGCGGAAGCGGAGCGGAAGAGCCTAAGGTCCTCCTGGTCGACGACAACACCACCAACCTGCAGGTGTTGCGCGAAACCCTGGACGGCTTGGGCTACAAACTTTTAATTGCAAAAAGCGGCAAGAGCGCGCTTGAGATCGTCCGCAAGGCCCGCCCCGACCTGATCCTGCTGGACATCATGATGCCGGAGATGGACGGCTACGAGGTCTGCCGGACGCTCAAGGCCGACGTGGTCACCCGCCGCATCCCGGTGATTTTTCTGACCGCGATGGCCGATGCCGAGGACGAGGCCAAGGGGCTTGCCCTGGGTGCGGTGGACTACATCACCAAGCCGATCAACCCCGGGCTGGTGCGGGCCCGGGTGCGCACCCACCTGGAGCTCAAACGCCACCAGGACCATCTCGAACACCTGGTGCTGATAAAGGCCCGCGAGGTGCAGCTGACCCAGGCGGTCATGATCGAAAGCCTGGCGACGCTCGCCGAGTACCGCGACCCCGAAACCGGCGGCCACATCAAGCGCACCCAGAACTATGTGAAAGTTCTGGCCGTGCACCTCAAGGACCATGCGCGCTTCCGGGAGCTGCTGGATGAGGAAACCATCGAGTTGCTGTATCTCTCGGCACCGCTGCACGACGTGGGCAAGGTGGGGGTCAAGGATAACATCCTGCTCAAGGCCGGGCGGCTGGATGATGCCGAATTCGCAGAGATGAAGAAGCACACTATATTTGGAGAAGAGGCGCTGCGGTTGACCGAGCAGAAGCTCGGCAAGAGCACCTTTCTGCGCCATGCGCGGGAGATCGCCGGCTCCCACCAGGAGAAATGGGACGGCTCGGGCTACCCCCGGGCGCTAAAGGGCGATGCGATCCCTGTCTCGGGCCGGTTGATGGCGCTCGCCGACGTCTACGACGCCCTGATCAGCAAGCGGGTCTACAAACCGCCGATGCCCCACGCGAAAGCCGTTGCCATTATCCGCGAGGGTCGCGGCACCCACTTCGACCCCGACGTGGTGGATGCCTTCCTGGCACTGGAGGACACTTTTCGCAACATCGCCCTGACCTTCGCAGACTGCGACGAGGAGCGCGAGGCCCTGGGAGGTACCCAAGCCGTCGATGCCTTCCTGGCAGGACGCGTGACGCGCGTGCTGCTGGCCGAGGACAACCCCATCAACCGGGAGATCATGCTGAGCCAGCTCACCGCCTTGGGATACACGGTGGAAGAGGCTGCAGACGGCAAGGAAGCACTCCGGAAGTACCAGGCGGGTCCTTGCGACCTGATCCTGACGGACATCGAGATGCCGGAAATGAACGGCTACAACCTGGCAGCTGAAATCCGGCGCTTGGAGCAGACCTCCGGACGGCGGACTCCGATCCTGGCCATCACGGCCAGCGACTTCGACCTGGACGAGGGCAAGGCCCGCGGCGCCGGCCTGGACGGCTACATGCTCAAGCCCCTGGACCCCAAAGTGCTGGCCAAGAAACTCGCAGACTTCTTGTGCCAATCAGCGAAACCGGAAAAACCCTGATGCCCATTTGCAATGATCCGTATCCAGAACGGGCCGAACCAAGCATACGCTGATGAGTATGCCAGAGTGAACAATCATATCAATGAATTATCAGTAGCATTAGCAGCCGAAATCAAAGTCAGAGGTTTTCGATCCAGACCGCTTGCGGCCTCGGATCGTACCGATACGGTTAATATCAATCTGAAAGGGAAGCCCGATAAGACATAACGGACTTGGACCCGTTTCGGTATTGCCGAAATACCAGCAAAAGGGCATTGGCAAAGCTCTGATACAGGAAGGGTTATCACGGCTGAGAATCCTGAATGCCCAAGGCTGCTGTCTCGTGGGGCATCCGGATTACTATAAAAAACTTGGATTCGAGAACATGCCGGGTCTATTGCATGAGGGAGTGCCACAAGAGGTCTTCCTCGCCATGTCTTTCGATGGGCATACTCCGCGGGGCACCGTTGCTTTCCACGAAGGATTCCACGCGGATGGCCATCCAGAGCGTCCAGGCGACGCTTTAGAGCGCGCCTTGCCATAGCCGTTGGGCCAAAAAGATTTTATGCACAATTTCCTCGGCATTACCCTACTTCTGATGTTTCTGACGCTCGTCCCGAGCAGTCCTATGTGCTCCCCCGGCCCTGTTATTCGTTTCATTAGCGTTCGGCGGACAATCGCGAGGGGCCACAGGAGTTGACGTGCTGGGCCCATCGTCACGAGTCGCTGCGTTGTTCTTGGCAGCCGCTGCACTCCTCGGGGGAGACTGGCTCGGTGAGGGTGAGGACGCGCCGATCGTTCGGCCTGGCACTCCTCGGGGCCCTCGCCAGCGGCGTTGGGGTCGCAGCAACACTGGTTCGTCGGCCGCGATGGGGTGGTCTTGGCGGTGTTGCTGCTGAGCGGCGAAGCCTTGCCGGCGCTCGCCTGGCTGGGAATGGGGCTGGCTGCGGCAGGGGTCGCCGGGGGCGAGCCGGCGATGGGATGCTGGCGATTTCCAGGAAACTCTGTGACAACCCGGCGTCGCTTGCAGGGCGGCGAAATCTCCTATCAGAATTTTTCTTCCCATTATCATTTGCCGGTGGTATCGTTTTCACTGCCGTTCGGATATTTCAGAATTCATGGTTTTCCCCTTATGCCCAAAGGAGGCGAAACGATGAAAAAACTTATTGTCTTCTTGCTGGTGGCGGTCATGGCGTCTTCCACGTCTGCAGCCGATCAGGCTCTGATCGACAAGGCCAAAGCGGAGAAGAAGGCAACGTTTTATGCCAACATCACCGCTGTCGAGCCGATCATGGAGGCGTTCACCCAGGCTTACGGGGTCCAGGGCGAATACACCCGCATCTCCACATCGAAATTCGTCTCGACGGTCTTAACCGAACACCAGGCCGGGAAACTCCTGGCCGATGTGCTTCAGGCTCCGCTGCCGGTTCTCGAGCTGCTAAAAGAAAAAGGCGTGCTGGCGGCATATAAGTCCCCGGCCATGGCGGGCTACCCCGAGTGGGCCAGGAAAGACGACAAGATCCTGACTTTCGGTATCGAGTACGTCGCCCTGATCTATAACAAGGACCTTGTCAAACCGGCGGACGTGCCCAAGCACTACGAGGACCTGACCGATCCGAAGTGGCAAGGCAAGATCGTCATGGCCGACCCCTCCTCCCACGCCACCACCATCTCGTGGCTGATCGGGTTGAAGGAAAAAGTCTTCACCTCCGAGGAAGCGTGGATGAAATTCCTGAAAGGGCTTGCCGCCAACCGGCCGATGTTCGTCGCCTCCTTCGGCCCCACGCCGGCGCCGGTTGAAAGCGGCGAGAAACTGATCGCCATCTCCATGCCCAAATATATCATAACCAAGGCGCCCGCGCCGCTCGACTGGGCGCGGGTCAAGCAGCCCCTGCTCGGCACCCCGCGGGCCATGGCCCTCACTGCTGCGGCACCGCACCCGCATGCGGCCAAGCTGTTCGTGGATTACTGGCTTTCCAAGGACGCCATGCGAATTTTGGCCGACAAGGTGGGCGAATACGTTTTGCACCCGGGGGTTTACCCGCCGATTGCCGGCATCGACACGGCCAAGGTCGAGGCCATCCGTGAGCTTTCCGACGACGAAATCCGCCGCTGGGGGGCCGAGTTCAAGAAGATCTTTGCCGTCCCCTGAGGTCGAGTCGCTGCCAAGCTCCTCTTGTTCCCCCAGGCTGAGTCCCCCGGCCCGGGGAGGCGTTTAACGGTTCCGGTCATGGAGATCCGCATCGCCCAGGTTACCAAAAATTACTTTTCGGGAGGCAAGACCATCCAGGCGCTTTCCGAGGTCGACCTGCGCATCTCGGCCAACCAGATCTTCACGTTGCTGGGACCGAGCGGGTGCGGCAAAACTACCCTGCTGCGTTGCATCGTCGGCCTGGAATCCCCGGATGCGGGCGAGATCGCCATCGGCGACGAGGTCGTGTTTTCCCGTGCCAAGGGCATCTTCATACCACCGGATAAACGCGGGCTTGGCATGGTGTTCCAGACCTATGCCATCTGGCCCCACATGAACGTGTTCGACAACGTGGCCTATCCCCTCCAAACCCGCCGCGAATCAAAGGAAGCCATTTGCAAAAAAGTCGCCCGGACCTTGAAATTCGTACAGCTCGACGGCTTCGAAAACCGCCCGGCGACCAAACTGAGCGGCGGCCAACAGCAGCGGGTCGCTCTGGCCCGGGCCCTGGTGGCTGAGCCCAAGGTTATTCTCTTTGACGAGCCGCTCTCCAACCTGGACGCCAAGCTCAGGGAGGAGACACGCAAGGAACTGCGAACTTTTTTGGGGGAGCTGAAGATCACCGCGGTCTACGTGACCCACGACCGGATCGAGGCCCTGTCGTTGTCCGATGAAATTGCGGTGATGAAGGACGGCCGCATCGTGGAGATCGGGCCCCCCAAGAAGATTTATTTCGACCCCGCCTCCCGGTTCGTGGCGGATTTCATCGGCCAAGCCAACCTGATCGGCGGCCACGTGAGCGCGCATGACGGCGCCAGCACCTTCGTCGTATCGGACATCGGCACGGTTGCCTGTGCCGCGCGGGCCGAGCTGCCGGTCGGCAGCCCGGCCATGCTGTGCATACGTCCCGAGTTCATCCGGGTGCCCGCCGCGGACGGCGGAACGTCGCTGAACCGGTTTCGAGGCCGGGTGGAAACCCTTTTATTTGTGGGTGAGGCCTACGAAGGCGAGATCCGGGTCGGCAAGACGCGCCTGATCGCAAAAATCGATCCTGCATCCGAAATCCGCGAAGGCGATGAAATCACGATCGGCCTTGATCCGAATCGCTGTTTCTTGCTCGCGAAATGAACACCCGCGGAGATTATGTTCGCCAACCGTAACGCACTGACGCCGAGCCTGATCGTTCTGGTCGGGTTTTTGACGGTATGCCCGGTGCTCATGCTCGTCCTTGGAAGCTTCTCCGAAGGGTTGGAGGCCTTCGGTGACTTTACTCTTGCAAAATACATCCAAGCCTACTCCGACCCGTCGTTCGCCGGCATCGTCCTGAACACCGTCATCTTCACCGTGGGATCGGCAATTCTATGCACCGTCATGGCCCTTTTCCTGGCCTACCTGAACACGCGCACCAACATCCCCTTCAAGTTCATGTTCCGGATCATTTCCATCGTTCCGATGATGATCCCCCACATCCTGTTCTGCGTCAGCTGGGTGCTGCTGCTGAACCCTTCCAACGGGCTGCTCAACCTGCTGCTGCGGGAAGCGTTCAGCCTGAAGGCGTCGCCTTTCAACATCTACACAATGCAGGGGATGATTCTGGTGGAGGCGCTGCTGGATCTGCCGATCGCCTACCTCATCCTGGCGCCCGCCATGTCCGCCTTCGACGTTTCCCTGGAAGAATCGTCGAAAGTCTGCGGGGCCTCGAACCTGCGCACGCTGCTCAGAGTGACGCTGCCTGTTTTGCGGCCGGCGATTCTGGCCGCCTTCATCCTGGTCATCGTCCGCAGCCTGGCCTCTTTTGCAGTGCCGTCGGTGATCGGCATGCCGGGGCGGATCTATGTTCTCGCATCACACATTTACCGGATCATCGCGACCGGGTTCGCCACGGACTACGGACAGGCGGCGGCAGTGGGCATGAGTGCGCTGTCGGCCTCCATTGTGCTTATCTATCTCTATCGCTATCTGACCTCGGAGAGCGAGAAATACGTGACCGTCACCAGCCGAGGCTACCGACCGACGGTGATCGACCTGAAAGGCGCCAAAGCCCCCCTGTTCGGGGTCGTCGGTTTTCTGTCCTTCTTACTGATCGTGCTGCCGGTGCTGGTGCTCTGCTACGTTTCTCTGCTGCCTTATTCCATGGTGCCCAGCGCCAAGGCCTTTGCTCTGATAAGCCTGAAAAACTGGGTGCAGGTGGTAAAAGACCCCGTTTCCCTGCTCTCCTTGAAAAACAGTGTTTTTCTGGGAATCGTGGGTGCGACCCTGGGGGTGTCGCTTTCCATCTTCGTCTCCTACGTCATCGTCAAGGTTCGCTCGGGGGCTGCGGGGGTCCTCGAATCCCTGAGCTTTCTGTCCTTTTCCTTTCCCGGGATCGTCATCGGTGTCGGCTTCATGTGGTTTTTTGTTCGAACCCCTCTTTACGCGACGATCTGGGCCCTTCTGATCGGCTACATCGCCACTTATCTGCCTTATGGCATTCGTCCCCTTACAAGCGCCTTCATCCAGATCCACGGCCACCTCGAGGAATCCTCCCGGGTCTGCGGCGGGGGCACCTTCTATACCATGCGCCGGATCGTCATCCCGCTGCTGGTCCCCGGCATTGTCTCGGGCTGGATCCTGATGGCCACCATGTTCGTGCGCGAGCTGACCCTCTCGGTGGTGCTCTCCCGGCCGGGGACCGAGGTCCTGGCGGTGCAGATCCTGCGCTTCGCTGAGGACGGTTTGTGGGGCAAGCTCTCGGCCCTGGGGATTCTGATGATTCTGATCTCTACGATCCTGGTGGTCGCCGCCTCTGTGATCGGCGGAAGGCTCACCAAGGTGGAGAGGCTTCAGGCGGGCTAGTTTTGGGAACATAATAGGAAGGAGGCGGGCCCAGAAGGCTCCGGTCAATTCCTGTCCCGGCCCAGCAGGTCCTCGGACTCCATCCACATGACGTTGATGATGCCGAAGGCGCAGGCCAGAAGCACGCCCAGGATCCAGGTGAAATACCACATAGGGCCTCCCGTATATAGAATGCTTTGTTATTGAAGCGGGTTGTAACCCGGCTTCTTGTACAACGTGTTGGCGCTGTTCAGGATGTCGGGCTTGTAAACCTTTTCCGTCCAGTCGTCGGGGTGGACTTCTTCGATGGACACCGAGACCGATTTCTCCGCGCATTTCGCGATGTCCACCACGTCGCGCACGATTTCATCCGCCAGGCGTCTTTTCTGCTCCTCGGTGCGTCCGGGGTAAAGCTTCACGATGACGTGCGGCATTCGCTCGGCACCTTCCAGAAAAGTCGGTTCTGAAAAAATCCCCCCAACCCCCTTTGGCAAAGGGGGAGTGAGAGCAATCCCGGCGTTTCTCCATCTTTAGCAAAGGGGCCCGGGGGGATTTCGTTCCAACAAACTAATACGCCGAATGCGTTTCCTCCCGGATCCGCTTCTCGGTCACCTTGCCTCGCAGCACGTGGTAGACCCAGCTGGTGTAGAGCAGGACGACCGGCAGGAACAGCACCACGGCGACGAACATCAGGTTCAATGTGCGGTGGCTCGAGACGGCGTCATAGACGGTCAGGCTCGCGTTGGGAAACGTGCTCGACGGCATCACGAACGGGAACATGGCAAAGCCCGCCGTCAGGATGGTGCCGGCCAGCGCCGCGGCGCTGAAGACGAAAGCCGCACCTCCGCGGCCGGCGGCCGGCAGCAGCAGGGCCAGCAGTCCTCCGCCCACGGCCAGGGCCGGTGCGAGCCACATCCAGGGATGGGCGGCATAGTTTGCCATCCACGCGCCGGCGGCTTTCTCCACCGTCTTGGCGAGCGGGACGACGACGCCGCCGGGGTCGGGGGCGGATACGATGCGGTAGCCCTGGATTCCGTAGGCCTGCCAGATCCCGGCCAGGACGAAGGCCGCGATGAAGACGATGCCGACGATGCGCGCCGCGCGGCTGGCCCGCTTGGCGATTTCGCCCTCGGTGCGCATCTGCAGGTAGACCGCCCCGTGCATGACCAGCATCGACAGGCTCACCACCCCCGTGAGCAGGGCGAAGGGGTTGAGCAGACCGAAGAAGTTGCCGCTGTAATAGGGGCGCAGCATGTCGTCGAAGGTGAACGGCACCCCCTGCAGAAGGTTTCCGAAGGCCACCCCGAAGACCAGTGCCGGCACGGCGCCGCCGACGAACAGGCCCCAGTCCCAGGCGCTACGCCAGCGCGGGTCGGCCACTTTGCTGCGGTACTCGAAGCCCACCGGTCGGAAGAACAGGGCGAAGAGCACGAGCAGGAGCGCCCAGTAGAAGCCCGAGAAGGCGGAGGCGTAGACCAGGGGCCAGGCTGCAAACAGCGCCCCGCCGCCGGTGATGAACCAGACCTGGTTGCCTTCCCAGGTGGGGCCGATGCTGTTGATGAGCACGCGGCGCTCGTCATCGGTTTTGGCCACGAAGGGCAGGAGCGCCCCCACCCCGAGATCGAAGCCGTCCATGACGGCAAAGCCGATGAGCAACGCGCCCACGAGCAGCCACCAGATGATCTTGAGCGTGAAGTAGTCGAACAGTATCGGCATCGGATGTGCCCTCCCTATAAGGCCGCTTTGGGTTGTTCAAAAAAGTAGCGCCCGGTGTGCAGGCTGCTTGGGCCCAGGCGCACGTACTTCACCATGAGATAGGCGGCGGCGATCATGAATCCCGTGTAGAGAAGTACGATCGCGGCGATGCTGCCGATCAAATCCCATGCAGACAGGGTGGATGACGCCAGCAGTGTGGGCAGCACTTCGCCGATGCTCCAGGGTTGGCGGCCGTACTCGGCCACAATCCAGCCCAGCTCGGCGGCGATCCACGGCGCCGGCATGCTGCAAACGATCAGCTTGAGAAGCCACCGTTTTTGGTCGAACACCCGCTTGGCGCAGAAATAGAAGGATACCGCGATCAGGGCCAGCATGTAGAACCCCAAACCGACCATGATGCGGAAGCTCCAGAACATGACCCCCACGTTGGGAATCGTGTCCAGGGCCGCGCGGTGGACCTGCTCGGGGGTGGCGTCGGTGACCTTGGATGTGTAGCGCTTCAAGAGCAGGCCATAGCCCAGGTGCCGCTTGAGGTCGTTGAACTCCTGGAGCAGGGCCGGGGAGGTGTCGCCGGCGCGCAGCGTCTGGAGCAGGCCGTAGGCCTTCGCGCCTTTTTCGATGCGCACCTCGCTTTCCTCCACCATCTGCTTGATCCCCTTTATGGACTTGTCGAGGGAGCGCGTCACTATGAGGCCGCCGAGCCACGGGACCTTGATCTCGCCGCGTGTGGTCTGGGCCTCCTGGTCCGGGAAGCCGAAGATGGTGAAGGAGGCCGGCGGCGGCTCCGTGTCCCAGGCGGCCTCCATGGTGGCAAGCTTCACTTTCTGCACTTGGCCGACCTCGTAGCCGCTCTCATCCCCCAGCACGATCACCGAGCAGACCGATGCCAGCCCGAACCCCACGGCCACGGCAAACGAGCGCCGCGCGAAGGCCACGTCCCGGCCCTTGAGCAGGTAGAGGGCGCTTACGCCCAGGACGAACATGGAGGCGGTCACGTATCCGGCGGCGACAGTGTGCACGAATTTGACCTGGGCCACCGGGTTGAAGAACAAATCCGCGAAGCTCGCGAGCTCCATGCGCATCGTGGCGGGGTTGAACTCCGCCCCCACCGGGTTCTGCATCCAGGCGTTGGCCACCAGGATCCACAGGGCCGAGAGGTTGGAGCCCAGCGCCACCAGAAAGGTCGTCAGCAGATGGGCCTGCTTGCTCAGCCGGTCCCACCCGAAGAAGAACAGGCCCACGAAGGTGGATTCGAGGAAGAAGGCCATGAGCCCCTCGATGGCGAGCGGTGCGCCGAAGATGTCGCCGACGTAATGCGAGTAATAGGCCCAGTTGGTGCCGAACTGGAACTCCATGGTGATGCCCGTGGTCACCCCCAGGGCGAAGTTGATGCCGAAGAGCTTGCCCCAGAATCGCGTCATGTCCTTGTAGACTTGCCTGCCGGTCATCACGTAGACCGACTCCATGATGAACAGGATCCAGGACAGGCCCAGGGTGAGCGGCACCATGATGAAATGGTACATGGCGGTCAGGGCAAACTGCCAGCGCGACAACTCTACGAGTGTTTCGGTGGGCAGGGCGAACATGGACAGGCTCCTCCCTATCTGTTGAATTCTCTAAAAGGCCGGCACGAGTTGGTTGAAAGTCGCCCGAGAGAATCGGCATTTTTAGTTGCAAAGAATTTGAAAACAGCGTTTATCTGAACAGACGTCAATTAACGCTCTTGGTTGGAAATGGCAATCGGGCGGGAAGCCATTTTCACATCTCGATAATCCATAATTTGAGGAATTGTCAACGGTTTTGCCATGGCGGTCGACACCCGACAATCCATGCGCTGGCTTTATGCGCAAAGCCGGCCTGCCCGCGGGGCCATCGTTCGCACCGCAGCCCTGGGCTGGCTGGCGGGGCTGGCCGTCATCGCCCAGGCCTTTTGCCTGTCGCGGATCATCCACGGGGTGTTCATCGACGCCCGGCCGCGCGAGGCCCTGGCGGGCGCGTTTGCAGCGTTCGCCGCGGCCGTGCTGGTGCGGGCGGCCCTGGCCTGGTTGCGGGAGGCGAGCGCCTTTTCCGCCGGGGAGAGAATCCGGTCGCAGGTGCGCCTGCAGCTGCTCGAGCGCATCACGGCCCGGGGGCCGGCCTTCACCCGCGGGGAGCACACCGGCGCACTGACAAGCGTTCTGGTGGAGCAGGTCGAGGGGCTGCAGGATTTCTACGCCCTGTATCTTCCCCAGTTGGCGCTGGTGCTGGTGCTGCCGCTGACCATCGCGGCGGCGGTTTTTCCCCTGAGCTGGGCGGCCGGGGGGGTGCTGCTCGCCACCGCCCCCCTGATCCCGCTCTTCACGATCCTGGTGGGCATGGGTGCTGAAAACATCAGCCAGCGCCACTTCCAGGCCCTGGCCCGCATGAGCGCCCATTTCCTGGACGTGCTGCAGGGGCTGGCGACCCTCAAGCTTTTCGGCCGCAGCCGCGACGAGGCCGAACGCATCGCCCGGGTTTCGGCCGACTTTCGCCGCCGCACCATGAGCGTCCTGCGGGTTGCCTTTCTTTCCTCCGCTGTGCTGGAATTCTTTACCTCCCTGTCGATTGCCCTGGTCGCGGTTTACCTGGGGATGAGCTATCTCGGGTATTTCAGTTTCGGGATGTACGGCCGGCCGCTGACCCTGGCCGACGGCCTGTTCATTTTGCTGCTGGCCCCGGAGTTTTTCCTGCCGCTGCGCGAATTGGGCGCCCATTACCACGCCAGGGCCCAGGCGCTGGCGGCGGCCGATCGCATCAGGGGACTGCTGGAGGGACCGGCGCCAGGCATGTCCGGTGGAACGCTGCGGCCGGAGACGGCCGGGGGGGTTCACATTCGGTGCCGGCGCCTGCAGCTTGCCTACGAGGACGGCCGGCGGCCCGCACTCAAGGGCGTCAGCCTGGACCTCACACCCAATCAGAGCACCGCTCTGATCGGAGGCAGCGGTGCAGGTAAATCTTCGCTGGTCTTCCTGCTGCTGGGGTTCCTCCGGCCGGATGAGGGCGAGATCGTCGTAAACGGAGTTTCCCTCGGCGACATCGACCCCGAGTGGTGGCAGCAGCAGCTCGGCTGGATCGGGCAGAGTCCGGCCCTTTTTCACGGCTCCATCCGCGACAACCTGCGCATGGGACGGCCGGCGGCCGGCGGCGAAGAAATCTTGGCAGCGGCTAAAGCGGCCGGCGTGTTGGATTTCACAGACCGGCTGCCCCAGGGGCTGGACACTCCGGTGGGCGAGCAGGGGGTAGGGCTTTCCCGGGGCCAGGCCCAGCGCGTGGCCTTAGGAAGGGTGTTTCTCAAAAATGCGCCCGTGCTCCTGCTCGATGAACCTTGCGCCGGGCTGGACGCGGAGACCGAGCGGCTGGTGACGGGCGCGATCGAATCCCTGCGGGCCGGCCGGACGGTTCTGACAGTGACCCACCGGTTGGCCGACATCCACCGGGCGGATCGCATTCTCGTGATAGAGGAAGGTCGGATCATCGAGGCCGGCAACCCTGCCGATCTTATGGCGGCCGGCGGGCCGTTCCAGAGCCTCACCGGCGCTCTCCCGGGAGGGGACATCCCATGAAGGCCTCCATCTTCAGGGACCTCGGCCCGTTTCTGGCCGTCATTCCCCGGCACCTCGCCCGCCTGGCCCTGGGGGTGCTGGGCGGCCTGGCGGCGGCCGCGGCGGGCGTGGGCCTCATGTCCCTGTCGGGCTGGTTCATCTCGGCTGCAGCGGCCGCGGGTCTGGCGCCGGCCACGGCCTACCTGTTCAATTTCTTCATGCCGAGCATCGGCGTGCGCATCTTCGCCATCCTTCGGACGGCGGCCCGCTACGGGGAGCGAATCGTCACCCACGATGCTACGTTCCGGATCCTGGCAAACCTGCGGGTGGGGTTCTACCAACGCCTCGAACCGCTGGCGCCGTCCGGCCTGTGGCGCTTTCGCAGCGGAGACATTCTCAACCGCATCGTCACCGACATCGAGGCCCTCGACAACCTGTACCTGCGGGCGCTGGCGCCCGCTGCCGTGGCCCTGCTGGTTTCCATTCTCGTCTTCTTTTTGTTGGCCGCTTTCGACGCAGGGGTCGCCGCGACAGTCTGGTTTGCGCTCGTGCTTGCCGGAAGCGGCGTTTCAGCCGGCGCGGCACTGGCCGCTGAATCGGCCGGCCGCTTGATCGCCTTGCGTTCGGCCGAGCTGCGCTCCCGCGCGGTGGAGGGGCTTCAGGGGCTGGCGGAGATCATCGTGTTCGGAGCTGCCGCAAATTATAAGGAGGGTGTCCGGTGCAGCCAGTCGGCGCTGATCGCAGGCCAGCGGCGCATGGCGCACATCCGCGGGTTGTCGGCCGCGGCGATGCACGTGCTGTCCGGGGCGACCGTGCTGACGGCCCTTTACCTCGGCTGCGGCCTGGTCTCAGCCGGGCGGTTGGACGGCGCGGCGCTCGCGCTGATCGCTCTGGCGGTAACGGCCGCCTTCGAGACCGTCTTTGCCCTGCCGGCCGCCTATCAGTTTCTGGGCCGCACCCGCGCGGCGGGGCGGCGGCTTCTGGAGGTGGTTGAAACCGCACCTCCCGTCAGCTTCACGGGACCGACCCGGACGCTGCCGGAGCGACTCGAGGTTGCTTTCGACGGCGTGAGCTTCCGCTACCGGCCGGAGCTTCCACCGGCGCTCGATCAAGTGAGCATTGTCCTCCCGCCGGGTCGGCGCATCGCCGTCGTCGGCGAGAGCGGCGCCGGAAAGTCGACCCTGGCTCACGTGCTGGTGCGCTTTTTCGACCCGGAGGCCGGCGCGGTCCGCATCGGCGGCGCGGACATCCGGGGCCTGAGCGAAAGGGACCTGCGCCGGGCGGTCGTTGTCGTCTCCCAGCAGTCCCACCTGTTTTCAGCCACCGTTCGAGAGAACTTGCTCCTGGCCAAGCCGGATGCCGACGAGGCCGAGCTGCGAAGCGCACTTGCCGCCGCCCGCCTGGCCGATTTCGTGGACAGCCTGCCGGACGGTCTGGACACGTGGGTCGGGGAAGCCGGAAAGCGCATATCGGCCGGCCAAGCCCGGCGTCTCGCCGTCGCCCGGGCCGTTCTAAGGAGTGCGCCGGTGTGGGTGCTGGACGAACCCACCGAGGGGCTGGACCGGATCACGGAGGCGGCACTCGTGGAGTCCCTGCTGGAGGTCACGGCGGGGCGGACGGTTCTCTGGATCGCCCACCGACTGGCGAGCATGGACCGCATGGACGGTGTGGTGGTGATGGAAAACGGTTGGGTGGCGGACCGGGGCACGCATGCGGAGCTGCTCGCGCGCAACCGGCGGTATGCGGGATGGTTCGCACGGATGATGTAAAGCAAGGGTTCAAAAATCGGAGGGGTCAAGGGTTCGGATACGGTGCTGGCTGCGTTGCCTTCCCTTGAACTCCCGGCCCCTTTTCCCCTGGGATCCTTGAGGCGAGCCTTCGGGCAATCAACGGTAGATAAATGTCACGGCTGATCGGATCCCGGCTTTTCGCATAGGATATAGTGCGTAGCCGGGCCGCGGCCGGTTTTTTTCAGGATCCCCTTGCTCACCAGGTCCTGGAGATCGTAGATGGCCGTGCGGGTGGGCAGGTTGCCGCCGATGATCTCCTGGTACCGGCTGCGGGTGATCCGGCCCTGAGCCATGATCGCCGCCCAGGCCTTGCGCTGGCGGCGGTTGAGGTCGATGGCCGGCCCGTCGGCCTCGGCCGGGTGGGCGGCTGCCGGCAGAGACCCGCTGTTGGGGTCCGCCTCCCAATCCCCCACATCCAACGGGATGTCCTCCCCCTGAATGACCGGGTGCTCGGCCATGACCACTGCGCGGGTGATGCAATTCTGGAGCTCGCGCACGTTGCCCGGCCATTCATATCGCATCAGCTTGGAGAGCGCCCCCTTGCTCAACCCCATCCCGGCCCGCCCGGCCAGGCGTTCCTGGAGCTTGAGGAAGTGCCGGGCCAGCAGCGGGATGTTCTCCTTCTGTTCGCGCAGCGGCAGGGTGTGGATGGTGATGACCTTCAGGCGGAAGTACAGGTCTTCACGAAACTGCCCCCGCTGAATCGCTTCCCGCAGGTCGACATTGCTGGCGACGATCAGGCGCACGTCCACATCCGTCTCGCGGTCGCTTCCCAGGGGCTTGATCTTGCGTACGGCGATCGCCCGAAGCATGGCCTGCTGCACGCGCGGGGACGCCACCTGGATTTCGTCCAAAAACAGGGTCCCCTGGTCGGCTTCGAGAAATGCCCCTTTGCGGTCGGTCTTGGCCTCGGTGAAAGCCCCCCGCACATGCCCGAAGAGGGTGTCGAGCAGCAGGTTCTCGTCCAGGGCCCCGCAGTTGATGGAGATGAACGGCTTTTCGGAGCGAGTGCTCAGCCGGTGGACGGCCTCGGCCGCCAGCTGCTTGCCGGTTCCGGTTTCGCCGATGATCAAAACATCCACCCCCACCTGCGCTGCCTTGAGGATTTCACTTTTGAGTTTTTCGATCCGGGGGCCATGCCCGACGATGGATGGCACGGGGTCGGCCGCGGCGTCGGATGCCGGCTCGCTGATGACCTGATCTAGAAAGGCCTGTTCTTTCAGGCTCGCGCTGCGGATGGTTCTGTCCTTTTGTCGGATCTCCTCCATCTGGCGCTTCAAGGCGGCGATCAGGGTGTTGATGGCCTTCTGGAGCACGCTGATTTCCTTGCCATAGTAGGGCAGTTCGATGGGGGTGAGGCCTGGGTGCTGGGGCAGCTCGGTCACCGCTTCGGCGAGTTTCAGGATCGGCCGTGTGAGGATCCCCCCCAGGATGTAGATCAGGGCGCCTACCACCAAGGCCGTGGCCACGGTGATGTAAAACATGGTGTCGATGTGTTTGTAGCCGGCCGCCAAGGTCAGACGGCTGATGTCCAGATAGGCGACCCCCGCCACGACCTGCGGGCCGGCGTCGAGGGACGTTTTGAAGCGGACAGGCGCATAGGCGAGATAGTAGCTCCGACCGTAGGCGTTGGGTTGGTAGGCCGTCAGCGACACGACATCTTGGCGCCCGTCGCGCACGTCTGCGACCATTTTCCAGTAATCATCGAAAATGGTATCCGGCCGGAAGGCGAACTCCAGACCTTGCCGGCCCAAAGTCCCGGTGTAGCCCGAGCGTGCCAGGTGAGTGGAAAGCTCGGACAGGGGTCTCTCCACGGAATCGGATTGAAAGAGGATCCAGCCGTCCGGGTCGAAAAGGTAGATGAAGCGCTCCTCCGCTGTACGCGGGTAGGCCCAGATCGGCGACTGGCTCGAGTTGTAGAGCGAGAGGATGTTCCGCAGGTTGCGGATGTCCATCGAAACCATCAGGTATCCGTACGCTTCTCCCTCGATGCAGCAGGGGGTTGCCATCTGGATGACTTTGCGAACCAGCCTTTGATTCGGGTTGTCCGGCTCCGGGAATGGGTACTCGATTTCCATGATCGGTGAGAGCCAGACCTGCCCCGGAGCGACTTTTTTGAGTTGTTCATAGTAGGATAGAGGGTTGGGCTTGATTGAATCGGCTGCTATCTGCACGATTTGGTCGTTTTTTGCCATATAAACCAGATGCCCTGCACTTTTTTGCGCAATATAGGCAACCT